>ERZ1035001.770-NODE-770-length-14974-cov-6.494604_pt1 | contig 14974 bp, 18 predicted proteins | sample MGYA00520685_ERZ1035001 | MGnify/ENA primary metagenome ERZ1035001 (study PRJEB33766, sample SAMN09781749) | gut metagenome | biome: gut microbiome | host: Homo sapiens | place: Madagascar | study: EMG produced TPA metagenomics assembly of the PRJNA485056 data set... | reverse complement strand
CATAAATAGCTCTTTAACAACAATTGTAATTAATTTTATATAAAAAAGCAAGTGAATTAACATAATTTTGTGTATAATGATTTTTATATAAAAAGGGAGTAGAAGAGATATGACAGAAAACAGAATTTACTTTGTAGATGTTACAAATCGAGATGGAGTACAAACTTCAAGATTAGGCTTAGCAAAATTACAAAAAACGATTATAAATCTAATGCTAGATGATATGGGCATCACCCAATCAGAATTTGGATTCCCAACTACAAAACACGAACTAAACTACCTAAATGGAAACCTAGAACTCGTAAAACGTGGGGCAATCAAAACAACAAAATTATCTGGCTGGATGCGAGGGATGGCAGCTGACGTCGAACAATCATTTCAGAGTGTTCCAAACTTGCAATATGTAAATCTTTCTCAATCTACTTCCGAACAAATGATTTACGGAAAATATTTAGGAAAGAAAACTCCAGATGATATTATTGCAATGACAAAAGAAGCTGTTGAATGTGCAAAAGATAAGGGTGCAAAAATTATTGGTGTAAATGCAGAAGACGCATCAAGAAGTGACCTAGATTTCTTAATTCGATACGCAAAAGAAGCAAAAAAATCTGGAGCATATAGATTCAGATATTGTGATACGTTAGGCTACGAAGACCCTCAAACGACTTACGATAGAATTTATAGAATTGCAAAAGAAACTCAAATGCCAATCGAACTTCATTACCACAACGATTTAGGAATGGCTGTTGCATGTTCAGTTATGGGTGCAAGAGCAGCAATTGATGCGGGAGTAGATGCATACATAAACACTGCTATTAACGGAATGGGCGAAAGAGCAGGGAATGCAGATTTAGTATCTTGTCTTTTAGCTTGTCTAAAATCAGCTGGATTTAAAGGTAAATATAAAATTGATGAAAATATTAAACTTGATAGAGCTTGGAGATTAGCAAAATATACCGCATATGCCTTCGGAGTTGAAATCCCTATTAACCAACCTGCTGTTGGAGATAATGCCTTTGCTCACGAATCAGGGATTCACGCAGATGGAGCGTTGAAAGATAGAAGAAACTACGAATTATACGACTTTGAAGAACTTGGCAGAGGTGAACCAGAAATAATTGAAACAGGTCGAATGATTACAACAGGAGAATACGGAGGAATTAAAGGTTTCCGTAACGTATATAATAACCTCGAAATTGAATTTAAAGATGAACACGAAGCAAGAAATATTTTGGAACTTGCTAGATATGCAAACGTTCATACCCAAAAACCACTAACCTCAAGTGAATTAAGATTTATCTACTACTACCCAGATATTGCAGCACAAGTTATGACAGTATCGCCATATTATGAACCAATTGGAGCTATAAAAGATAGAGTAGAAGAAGAAAAATTACATCCACCAGTTAATGTTATTTAATCTCAGATTGCGAAAGCCCATTTTGAAATATGTACAAATGGGCTTTTATTATAACCATTTGTGAAGAGAATTAACAATAAATCTCATTTTAGAGCAATTTTTGATAAATTAAATAGTTTATTGTAATATAGGGGATACAATAATGATTTAGGAGAAAGTCATGCCTAAGATTTCTGGGATAGTTCAACGTATTATTCCGAGCGACTTAAGAAGAGCCAACTCGATGATTTCAGGAGCATTAAAATCTGGATATAAAAAAGGCTCTATTTATGTTGAAGAAAACAATATTACAGGAGTAAAAAAACTTATACAAAATCTAAATCCGCAGTAAAAGAATTAAAAACTCTAAGATTTTCAAAAAAAGATATACCTGCTGTTGCAGCAGCCATTGCAGGCATTGCACCAATTCCAATTCCTGGATTAAGTTTTATGGTCTATGGAGTTGGACACGCAATTCAGTACGGGATAAAAAACGCAAGTAAAATTACTTCTTTATTCCGCTAAATCTCTGGGTTTTTAACTAATTTAGGTTTTGCAATTGCATCTTTAATTTTGTTAGCAACGAAAGCTCCAACACCAGCAGAAATTCCAAGAACAACATAAGTTAAACCACCCATTTTATTACATTTAGAAACTTTTTTAGCTAATTCAGGTGATAATAATTCTTTTGCAATCTTATTCCCTCTTGCTGTTGCTTTAAATTCTTCCGCAATAACAGGAACAAATGCTAATGTTGTCAATTTCCCAACATTTTCCTTTATAAATGTTGTAACTTTATCAATTGGACCAGTTGTTTCTTCGCCTTCAACCTTTTTACGTTTACACATTGCAATTATTGGGAGTGACGGAATAACAACTAAACCCAAAAATTTTCTTGAATGTTGCATCATCTTCCAAAATTTGCTTCCATTTTCATTTATTGCATGTCCCAATTCATGAAAAGCAGTAATACCAGCTCTATCAATATTAACATGTATTGCTTTATCAGCATACAAAGCATTTGCACCAAGTTTTGCTTGTTCTTTAGCTTGAGCATTTATAAAATCTAAAACCGAAACTTTTTCTTTACGTTTGATTATTCTTACCAAAAATTCATTAACAATTCTCTTTATACTTTTGACATCTGAAGGTTTACAGCCTGAATAATCCTTAATTGTAACGCCCTTATCTTTCATGCCTGTTGAATCAAGAGCTATTTTTAATGCTTTTCGAATTGCATTTGTATCTACTCCATTATTTTCTTTTAAACCATTCGCCAAAATTGGACCACAAATTACTTGGTTAGTAACTCTACCAATTGCACCAGATGCCATACTTCCTGCAATATATCCTGCTGTTGATAAACCAATCCCAGGAGTTACATATTGATTGCCATTAGAGGATTGAATTGTTGACATTATTTCTACCTTTCAAAATTAAAACCTTCTATATTATAGCTAAAACTCTAAAATTTAAAAAATTGCTAAATCTCTCTTTTTGTTCGTTACAATTCTTATAAATATCTTTTTGGTGATATAATCAAAATATGAGCGAGAATCAAAAAATAAGTTTTACAACACAAAATCGTTTAATCATTTTCGGACTAATCCTAAGTACATTATTGATTATGGCGATTGCTGTCTTTGCAACAATAAATATTCAAAAGAATTTGAATGAAAGTTATCAAAATTTTGGACAAGTTATATCAAAAATTTTAGCAATTGAAAGCGTTGATATGACAAAAAAAGAAACATTTGAAATTCTAAAATCGCATTCTGATTCTATTTTAAAATCACATCATGATATTGTATTTATTGAATTTAGAGATGCTAATGGTAAAACTATTTATCGTGCAAAAAATAATGCAAATGAAAGTAAAAAAAGACCTAGTATAGCAGTTTCATCCCCAATGACTAATGTCGTTGACAATTCAAATCTCGGCTCAGTAACTGTTGGATTATCTGGTTCAATCGTAGGAAAAGTTTCCTCTACAACAAGAGCATCAATTCTTTTTGTTTTTGTAATTGTTTGGTTAGTTTTTGCATTCGTAATTTTAATAAATACATATTTAATCACTAGAGAACTAAGAATTCTACATAATGGAGTTAAAAAAATCTCATCTGGAGAATTTGGGTTCAAAATTGAAGGAAAAGATGTTAGTGAAGAAGTTCAAGAATTATTTAATGCTTTTAACGATATGTCAACAAGACTAAACTTATATGAAGAACAAAATATTGAACAACTAACACTCGAAAGAAATAAACTTGAAGCAGTTTTGATGAGTATTGCCAACGGAGTTGTCGTATGTGACAACAACGACAAAGTTGTCTTAATAAATAACCATGCAAAAGCATTGTTAGAACTAGAAGGCGACCAACTTCTAAATACCGATATTGAAAATTATGTCGATACAGAAGGAGAATATTGCTTCACTGAAAAAATTGAAGAATATAAAAAATTATCCCTAGAAGAAAAATCCAAAAAACAAATTACCTTCAATATTACAATTGATGGAAGAATTTTAAAATCAATAATTTCTCCAATGTTCACACAATCAACTCACGATTACGTTGGATACATCATTGTACTAATCGATGTCACTCGAGAAATTGAAATGGATGAAATGAAATCTCAATTTATTTCAAATGTTTCACACGAATTGAGAACTCCAGTAACCGTATTAAGAAGTTATATTGATACCTTGTATAATTACAGCGACGAATTTGACGAAAAAACTAAAAAAGAATTCGTTGAAACATTGAATACCGAAATAATTAGACTCAATAGTATGGTTAATGATATTTTAGATTTTTCACGACTTGATTCTAATGCAAAAATAGAAAAATCTGAAAACGATATTTCACAACTCGTTGATGCCTGTGTAAATCAAGTTGAAGTTCTTTTAAAAGAACACAATTTAAAAATTGAAGTCGAAAAAGATAATGATATTCCACTTTTGATGTTCAATTACGATGCTATTGCAAGAGCCTTAACAAATTACTTGTCTAATGCCATAAAATATGCACCACAAGATTCAACTATCACAGTAAGACTTTATAAAGAACCTGAAAATAACCAAGTTGTTGTTACTGTTAGGGATGAAGGAATTGGAATCGCACCAGAATTTCAGAAAAAGGTATTTGAAAGATTTTTCAGAGTTGAGAATAAAACTCATAGTGTTAAAGGAACTGGCTTAGGCTTACACCTTGTTAAAACAACCATCGAGAAACACCACCACGGACATGTATTCGTAAATTCTCAACCAAATCACGGCTCAACATTTGGTTTTTCATTACCGATTGACTTATCTAAAGTAGATTCTTCAGAAGAAGATTTTGTAGATTAATTTAAGCAAAATTTATTTTTACGAGGTTTAATATCTTTTATATGATTAAATTAACACCTCCCAAAATAACTCCATATTGGTTAAATGAAGATAGAAAATTATGTGACATTGTTGCACATAATAAAATTCTTGGAGATTTAACACTTAATACAAAATACTACCCCGACGTTACCGAACGCTTTATTACAGAATTAAGAAATAAAGATGAAAAAATCTTAGGATATGAGCTTTTCTCCTTTGAAGATTTTAGCAACGATTTATTTGGTTATAGCATAAGAGTAAACCCTGAATTAAGACAAAAAGGACTTCGTTTAGGAGAACTTTTAAGACTTTCAAGTATCATTGAAATGTTTGAAAATAAAATAAACAAACTAAAAATATATTCAAAAGATACTGCAATATATTTTCATTCTAAATATAAATTTGAACCCAGTATAACCAGCTTCAAAGATAGAGATGAAGCATTAAATTCTATTATCAATAATCCCCAAACAGGAATGGAAAAATTTATTCAATCTGCACGACAACTTTTAGAAAAAATCAAGCAACATGAAAAACCCGAAATTCAGAGAGAAGCAATAAAAGAAGCGAATGAAATTACAAAAGGATATATTGAAAAGGCATTAGAAACAAAACAGGGTAGTGAAATTTATCCATTCAGCTATGGAATGGGAATGGAATTAACAAAAGATACCGTAATTAAAAATAAAGATTTTTATAATACTTTATTTCAAAACCACGGAATTGATTACAAAATCTAAAAACTAAATTAATTTAACCGAGTTCATTTTATTTCAACCCAACCTCTGACCATTATTTTATATTTATAAGTTCAAACTATACAAAGAGTGGAAAGTTGCCTTCAGTCAAATGCTCGACCTCAAGTAATTTATATTTAATAGAATTTCCATAAACAAAACCGCCCAATTTCCCATTTTTTGAAATAACTCTATGGCAAGGAATAATTATCATAATTGGATTTTTGTTACATGCAGAACCCACAGCTCTTTGTGCTTTTTGATTGCTAATATTTGTGGCAATTTCCGAGTAACTTTTTGTCTTTCCACAAGGGATTTTTAAAAGTTCCATCCAGACTCTCTTTTGAAATTCAGACCCTTTGGGATTTAATTTAATATTGAACTTTTTTCTCTTACCCTCAAAATATTCATCTAATTGAATTTTTATTGTTTTAATTAAATTTGTTTCATTATCAGATTTGCTCTCGCTTTCAACGAGTTTCAATGAAATTAAATAATCATTTTCGCAAATAAGTTCTAAAACACCAATAGGCGATTTATAATATGATTTTTCCATACATAAATTTTACAACAAACTTCCAACTAAAATATCAATACGTATCAATATAATAATGAGAAAGAAATTTATAGTACTATTGATTCATTAATAACCACACGGAATTACGCATTAAAAAAGAGGGTCTTGAAACCCTCTTTTTTATTAGCAAGGGAGAGACTCGAACTCTCGACCTCTCGGGTATGAGCCGAACGCTCTAGCCAGCTGAGCTACCTTGCCATACCTAACGATTTTCGCAACCGCTAAACCGTATGTTACTATTCTTACACGAAAATATTTTTTTTTCAAGTAAAAATTTTAATAAGATTTTATTAGAAAAAATTATAAATTACCCTTGCAATATTACAAATTTTGTTATAAGATTATCTGGCGGTACAAATAACTGGGGTTGAATAAATGTTAGTTTCCGGAATTGGATATTTCGATGCGAATTCTAATAATTTATATGGGGTAGAGAATAATAGTAACAAATCACAATCTAGATCTTCGGCCAGTCCAAATGAATTTTTTGGGAACTACAAAGAAACTTTACCTGCTAAACCTCAAGATAATCTTCTAAAAAAGATTTCTAAAACTGTTAAATCTTTCATGATGCCAAAACCAGATACAACTAAGTGTAAAAAACACATTGACGTTGTTTCTTAATTATTTTATTTTGGATTTATTATTTAATAATACATAAACTTATTCTTGTTCTTGGAATAAGTATTTAACTAGTCTTGAAGACACCGCAGGGATAATAGAGATTACCATCAAAACAGGAACTATACTTGTTGCTTGTGCTACATAACCGACAATTGACATTACAATTGCAACTACCCCCCAAGAAAATCCGTTTATAAAACCTCCAATAATACTTTTATATTGCGGTAAAACCTTCTGAGCCATGCTCATCGTGACAGGAGTCGCAAACATAGTAACAAAACCTATAACCGCAAAAATTACAAACGAAACGACAGGAAAAGTTTTATACGTCAACATAAACAATAACATCAATGGACAAGTTGTAATCATTGAAAAATAAAATACATTCGCTGTGCCAATTTTGCGTTCAAATTTCGGGCTCAATAAAGATGCAATTCCACCTAAAAATAAAAATGCAAACAATGCGGCACCTATTTGAAATTTTGAATACCCTTCTGCCTTCCACAAAAATGGTAACAAAATTGAACAAGAAGTGGTCATTAAAGACTTCAAAATAGCAATTATATTTAAAATATTAAGTTTTTGGTTTGTCAAAATATCAGTAAAGGCTTGTTTTAAATTTATATCAACTTTATTAGATTTTTCATCAGAAAATTTTGGAACCAAAGCAAACATCAAACATGCCCAAACTACACCTAAAACAGCAAGAATATGCATTTTATCCAATCCAAAATATTGTGCAGTGAACGCAGACAACAATGGTCCTAATGAAAAACCAAGAGTTCCCATCGCAATAAATATTCCCATATTTTTTGCAGAATTAGATGTTGTAAATTTCGAAACCAACCCCAAAGATTGAGGATGATAAAGACTTGAACCCAAACTACCCAAAATAATAAACAAAATGAGCAACGGAATACTTTTCATGCCTGGAGCAAAAGAAATAAATACAGCAGTTGAAATTAATCCCCAAAATATCATTGCTCTTTTTCGCATTTTATCCGCAAAAAAGCCAAAATATGGTTGCAATAAGGATGAAAATATATGAGAACAACTCAATATAATCGTCGCAACTGGCATAGAAATCTTAACCTGTTCTGCTATAAATGGCATAATTGGATTTAAAAAACCAGTATAAATATCATTTATAAAATGAGCTCCACAAAGCCATATTTGGGGCTTACGTTCTTTTTTATCGTAAATCATAATTCTTTCCTATCTAAATTACATTGAAAGCACTTTCAACGCTTCTCTCAAAATATCTTCTGCAGTCGCATCCGCTGAAACAGTTTTTAAAGAAGCAGAGATTGCATTATTTACTTCATCCTTTTCATAACCTAAGGATAATAATACCATTTGAGCATCCTCTGAATTTTGAGATTTTACTGCTCCCACGACGCCTTTATTTTTAGAAGGTGCAATGTTACTGTAAGAGTTCAATTTGTCTTTCAATTCTAAAATTATTTTCTGAGCCAATTTCGGACCAACACCCTTAGCACGAGTCAATTCTTTATAATCCCCATCTAGCACAAAACCTACCAAATCAGAAACCTCAAAAGAATTTAATAGGGTCAAAGCCATCTTAGAACCAACCCCAGAAACCGAAGTTAAAACATTAAAAATATCTCTATCTTCACTTTTTAAAAATCCACAAAGGCTCATTTTATCCTCTCTATGAATTAAAACCGCAAACATTTTTAATTCGGAATTCTCTTCTGGGAGTTTTGCAAAATCTCTGTCCATAACTTCAAATAAATATCCAACTCCTCCACCTGTTTGGACTGTCACAAAATTTCCTTTTGAGTTAGACATTTTATATGTAAAAATTCCGTTTATATAATCGTACATAAATTAATTCCTTAAAGAAGCTTTTATTTCTTCAATACTAATTTTTAAATCTTCATCCGTTTTAAGTTTATCCGCAACTAAATCACAAGAATACATAATTGTCGTATGTTTTTTAGAAAAGAATTCACCAATTGCTTCATAGCTCATTTGCAAAACTTCTCTTGCCAAATATACCGCAACATGTCTTGCATGTGCTATTTTTTGCTGACGAGCAGTACTTTTCAAATCTTTTACTGTTAAATCAAAATAATCCGCAACTTTTTGAGCAATTGTAGAAACAGTTATTTCCTTTTTCTTTGCCTCACAATTTAAAACTCGTTTTGCCAAATCTAAAGTCAAACCAGTTCCAGAGAATTCAGCATAGGCACTAATTTTATTAAATGCACCTTTCAATTCTCTGACATTATTAACAAAGTTTTCTGCAACATATTCAAAAACATCATCATCAGCTTCAACTTCTAACTCTTGAGCATACGCTTTTACAATTTCAAATCTTGTTTCATAATCTGGAGGGACAATGTCAACAACCAAACCCATTTCAAAACGTGTTCTCAACCTATTATCCAAAGTTGGAATATCCTTAGGAAGCCTATCTGATGCAATAACAATTTGTTTATTATTAGTATATAAAGCTTCAAATGTAGAGAAAAAATCTTCCATAGTTTTCATTTTTGATTCGATAAATTGAATATCGTCCATCAAAAGGACATCTACATTTTGAAATTTTTGGTGGAATTTTCTCATCAAGGAATTATTTCTAAACTGTTTTTTCTTTCCATTTGGCAAATCATTTAATTGGAAACATTTCATCCATTCATTGAAATATTCTTCCATACGGACATAACGAACTTTTAAATCTGGTTTATTAAAAATTATATAATGCCCAATTGCTTGCATAAGGTGAGTTTTCCCCAAACCAGAGGAACCATAAATAAAAAGTGGATTAAACTTTTTAGATGGATTATTTGCAACAGAAAACGCAGCATTATATGCAAATTTAGAATTCTCACCTACAACAAAATTTTCAAACTTCAAATTCAAATTCAAATTAGCACTTGATTGCATTTGAGCTAAGGACATTTTAGCCGTTTCAGTTTTACGTTCTTCCTCTGTTTGACCAGCAATTTGTTTTGATAATTCTTTTTTACGAACTTTTATATACTTATCTGCAAAATCAGAATCATATGTAAGAGAAAAAGTTGCACTTTCACCCAAAACACTACGAACAGCATCTTTAATTTTATCTGAAGAATTTTTTTTCAAAATATCAACAGCCATCTGGTGCGGAGATAGCAAAACTAGAGTATTATTTTCATAATCTACAGCTTCTAAAGGGGTAACCCATGTGCGAAAAATATGTTCAGGAAGATTGACTTCCAGCTCATCTTTTACCCTATCCCAAATATCCTTAACATCTTGAATGTCCATATAAAGATTTTACAATAAACAAAATTTCAAAAAAAGCCCCATGCAAAAAGTCACCCACTTAAAAAAGAACTGGCAATCTCAATTGAAATTGCCAGCCCAGAAAACTTTTCAAATATATTTTATCTTTTATCAACAACTTTTATTAAATGCCAACCAAACTTTGTTCCAACAGGATCTGAAATTTGACCAACTTTTAAATCAAAAGCGACATCTGAAAAAGGTTGAACCATTTGTCCTCTTTTGAAATATCCCAAATCGCCACCATTAACTGATGAAGGGCAAAGAGAATATTTTTCTGCGGCATCCTCAAAAGATATATCACCATTTACAATTTCTTTTCTAATTTTTACCGCTTCTGGTCTAGTTTTAACTAAAATATGACTCGCCCTAACTTCTGTCACATCTAAATTCGGGTTAATATAATCTCCAAAGCTTGCAAATGAAGCTAGGCCAATAAACACAACCAATAATGACATAACTATTTTTATAATATTTTTCATATTTATCCTCCTACAATTTTTATTCCACATTACAATAATATATTCAAAAAATAAATACTACAATTGGACTGACCTTAACACAAAATAATATCTATAATTTCCCCAATAAACAATGATGGAAATAAAATTATTATCCAAGTCAGTTGCTTCCAAATAAGTATCTGGAATCGGATCACGTTTAGAGCTTTTAACATGTTTTCCTACAAATTTTAATGCCTTTTCTCTAATTAATTGAGCCTTTGTTAATTTTATTTGAGGAAGATTATTTTTATAAAAGTCCATTGGCACCATTTCTTTTTTGTAGCAAGGCACTATATATTTTACTTTTCCTGCTTCTTTAAAAAGCATATACCAAGCTCCATTATGTTCCCGAGGAGTTAATAGATAATATCCAGGTTCAATTGCAACAGATTTAAAAAATAATGGAGCAGTCAATCGAAATAGTGGGTAAGGCGACCAAGTTGAATGCATTGTATCTTGATACTCTCCAGGGTCTATATTATGAACATACTTAAAATCAGGAACAGGCATATCACGATACATTTGTTCTACATCAATATCTTCAGTATATTCATCTTCAGCAATATCTTGAGTATCCACATCTTCTGGATAAGAAACAGCAGGGTTTTCTGCACTTATTACACTTGAATTTATGCAAAAAATCGAAAACAATATTAAAAATATACCTACTAAAAACTTTTTCATACAATAATTTTAATATTATTTTTCAAGAAATCAATCATTCTTATAACTGATGTCTTAACTCTTAAAATAATGTTAATTTTAAGGCGTTTTCAATGAACTTTGCTATAATCAAAATATGGATAATAAAGAAATAGAACAAAACTACGAAGATTTTATTTCAACAGTAAGCCACGAATTGAGAACACCATTAACATCAATTAGAGGATTTTCTCAAACAATGCTGACTTCTTGGGATAGACTAGATGATGAAAGCAAAAAAAAGTTCATCAAAATTATAGAAGATCAATCAAATAGACTCATTCATCTTGTAGAAAACATGCTTACTGTCACGAAATTACAAAAATCAAATAACCACCTAGTTTTTAACGAAATAGACATAAAACCAACAATCGATCAAACAATAATGATTGTAAAAAATCAATATCCTAATCATAATTTTAACGTAAAATATGACGGAATTTTACCAAAAATTTTTGTTGATAAAGATAAATTCCAACAAATTATGACAAACTTAATTGAAAATAGTGCAAAATATTCCTATGAAAATTCTGTGACTACGATTTCTGCAACTCCACAAAACAACAATGTAGAAATATCAGTTACTAATATCGGAATAGGGATTGAAGAAAAAGATTATGACAAAATTTTCACAAAATTTTCAAGAATTGATAACCCGCTAACAAGAAAAGTACAAGGTAGCGGATTAGGTTTATACATAACAAAAAATCTTGTCGAAAAAATGGATGGGGAAATTTCAGTTTCTTCAACCCCACTAAAAAATAATTCCAATTTAAGCGAGATAACCTTCAAAATTTTGATGCCTGTGAAAAACATCGAGGAACAAGCGAGGATAAAATGCAAGCAGTAACTTTAATTATAGACAAACGTCTTGAATTATCGACAAAATACAAAAGACTTTTGGAATCAACATCAAACAAGGTTATAATTTCAAAAGACATAATTTCAGCCTTGAAAATTATCCAAGACAAAGAACCTGATTTGATAATAATTTCCGACAGTTTTGACAATGATTTATCAGATTTTTGTAAACAAGTTCGAGCATTGACGTATAACATGCGACCAATTATTATTGCAATGTCCAAATCCGCAGATTTCAGTGACAGAATAAATGTTTTAAATAGTGGGGCAGATGATTTTCTTTCAGAACCAGTAAACCCAGAAGAGTTCAAAGTAAGAATACAAGCTCATTTGAGAAGAGAATTTGAATCAACAATTGAACCAAAACTTATGCTTCCAAATAGAAATTATTCAATACGAGCAATAAAAAGAACTCTTTCAGATAATATTGACTGGGCAATGTTATATATAAGTATTGAAAATTTTACAAGCTACAAAAAAGCATACACCGAACTTGCCTCAGACAAATTACTTCAAACATATTGTGCAATTATTCAATCTTCACTTGATGAAAATGATTACGTGGGACAACTCAATGAAAACGAATTTCTCATCATTACAAATCCAATAAAAGCTGAAAAACTAGCACAATTTCTAACTTTTGTGTTTGATTCTGTTGCAACAAAATTTTATGCCGAGCACGACCTAGACAGAGGTTATATGATATTGCAAGGAGATGAATTTGCAGGACGCAGAGCAAACTTTGTGCATACCACAATTGGAGTAACCTCAAACGAATTCAAACAATTTAAAGACCCTACAAGTGTTCTTGCAAATCTACAACATATTCACCACATGGCAAACCTTCCAACAAAATCAAATTATCTCGTAGATAGGCCTAAAATTACAGGTGAAAATTGCGTTTGTGAAAAAGAATACAACAATAAAATTATGATTTTTGAAACAGATGAGGCTCTAAGTACTCTATTAAACACAATCTTAAATCTTCAAGGATACGAAACTCAAGTTTTCAATGAGTACTCCCTTCCAGAAGTAGCTAAAATTCCCGCACTCATAATCATTGATGCAGGCGATTTGGAAAGCAAAAATGGTTTAAACTTGTGCTATGGATTAAAACAACACAAAGAACTCCAAAATACAAAAATCATTGTTACATCAATAATTCACGACAAAGAATTGGTTTTAAACACAGGAGCAGACCTATACTTACCAAAACCATACGAAATTTCAAGCCTAATCAAGTGGGTTGATAATTTTATGAAAGAATTTAATAATTAAAAAAAATAATTAGCCTAAAATATCTTCCAAAATCTCAGCATTACGAGAAGCATTTTTCAACTGTTGCTTTGAAACTCTACGCATATAATTTCTCAAAGCTTCTCTAATCAACTCACTTCTTGAACAACACTCAGAATCAGCCAAACCATCTACTTTGTTTAAAAATTCATCAGGCATTGTTACTAAAACTTTAGCCATAAATAATAACCCTTTCTTTCCTAGAATTATAACATATAGGATATATTTTATCAAGCCAAAATTACCTAACTGTCTAACCCAAAATCGCTATTGCGAAATGATGTTAAAAATATAAAATTATTCTGAAAGGAGATAATCATGGACGAAAATCTAACTAAAGAAGAACATACAAAACAAACAACAAAAGAATATCCAATGTGTGCAAATCACCCATTGATGAAAACATTATTCATTGGTTTTTTAATTTTTGCAGGAGCCTATTGTGCATTTTACACCGTAGCAGATTGGTATATGAAGAAAGTTTTTGCTCTTCAACCTTTTCCACCGAGGATGGAAAGAATGTTCAAAAATGATATGAGAGAAATGGATAGAATGTTCAAAAATGAAAGATTTATTCCACAAAAATCCGCAGGAGTAATCCACCTTGAGCAATCTAAAGATGCCTATAAAGTTTTAATAGATTTGAGAGCTTTTGATAATAATGAAAACAATGTCCAAGTTTTAACAAATGGAAACTTGTTAACAATCAACGGGCGCACTATAAAAAAATCTAAACACAATGAACAAATTTCAGAATTTCAGCAAAATTACATGTTCGGCAATAATGTAAAACTTAAAGAACTTACCAAATCAACAAATGGGAATTATTACATCATTACGATTCCAATTGATAATGAAGAAGAATAAATTTAAGTTATTAAATATTAAAAGTACGATGAGGTTATAAACTACATCGTACTTTTTAAAATAAAATTTATCTTTTCCAAACCCTATCAAAGATTTGCCAGCCATTACTCATTATAGAAAAACCTTTTGCTAAATAAAGCTTTTATCTAAGTGAATATTTAAAGCCGACTTTTCACCTCTAATTGCCTTTAAACCATCACTTATGACATTTGGATCAACTTTTTCTCCTGTTAAGTAATTAACTGAATGTCCAGGATTTTTGAAATTTCCATCAAACATGATATGCAATTTACCAATACCATTTTCATACATGCCATAATCAATACCGCTATAAGTACTACCCGTTTGCTTGATAAAACCTCTTGCAGATTGTTCCATACGCCAAGTATTCATCAATTTCCCCGTCTGAGGATGAAACTGGAATCTAGTTTGTTGCGATAAAAATTTTGAGCCAACATGTTTATCTAAAAGAATAGTATTTTCTGAGCCTTCAAGAACTCTTAAGTAAATATTCTTACTTCCAGCTTTAGAGCTCCAAACATCTCCAACATTAACGTTTCCTTTTTCTAAATCTGATACAAACTGTTTAACTACATTTGAAGAACGTTTTGTAACTGTTTTCAATAAATTTAAATTAATCCCCATATTAAAATCCCCTTTAAATTCTAGTAATAATATTTTTTTGAAATCGATTTCCCGTATTTATATAAAAAGAATTAAAATAAAAGAATTGCCCCACCCCACCAC
>ERZ1035001.753-NODE-753-length-15300-cov-9.139849_pt1 | contig 15300 bp, 4 predicted proteins | sample MGYA00520685_ERZ1035001 | MGnify/ENA primary metagenome ERZ1035001 (study PRJEB33766, sample SAMN09781749) | gut metagenome | biome: gut microbiome | host: Homo sapiens | place: Madagascar | study: EMG produced TPA metagenomics assembly of the PRJNA485056 data set... | reverse complement strand
ATGGGCATGCAGATGGAGCAGAACATCTTCAACCAGCTTGCCAAGGAGCATCATGATGAGATTATGAACTTCCGCCGTAACCGCAACCGCGAGGGCTTGATGAAACTGCAGGATGAACTGGTGGATGAAACCAAGAAACTATGCAAGGAGCAGGGCTACCCTAAGTTTACCGAGGAGCAGCAGAAGGCTTATACCGAGGTGGGCGGCACCCCATTCCTCGACAACCAGTATACCGTGTTTGGCGAGGTGGAGGAAGGCCTTGATGTGGTAGAGAAGATTCAGAACTGCGAAACCATGCGTGGCGATAGACCTAAGGAGGATATAAGCATGCAGGTTTCTATTATAGAAGAATAAAAAGGCATTTCTCGCAGGTTTCTATGAAATCTGCGAGAAATCTTTATTAAGTATCAGCAACTATTCATTCGTATTTATAAAATAAAGAATTTAAAATAAACAAATCAAATGAAAAAGATTCATGGAAAAATGATGAAGGGCATCACGGCCAGAAGCCTGATGATGCTCCTGGCATTGGCAGGTTCTAACTACTGCCATGCTCAACAAGCCACCATCGTGGTGAGCAACCCTACTTCCGCCCCCCGCACGGAGCTTATCTCTCTGAGCATGAACGAGGTGAAGGCAAAACTGGGCAAGGCAGCCCCTAAAAAGGGCGAGGCCTACATCGTGAAGAATAAGCGCGAACAGCAGATTGGTTCGCAGATTACCCACGATGGCTATCTGCTCATCGATGCCAGCGTGCGCCCTCACGGTTCCGCCACCTACTACGTAACCATCGGCAAACCTTACCAGCAGAAGGTATGGGCTACCGGTGCTCTCTATAAGATAAGAAAGGATGATATCGCCTGGGAAAACGACAGATGCGCCTATCGTGTATATGGCCCTGCCCTGCAGCGCACCGGCGAACGCTCCTTCGGCACCGATGTATGGGTGAAGAATACCCCCGACACCGTGGTTTACGAGCGATACATAAAGGATATGAACGGAAATATCAAAGGTGATAAGATTGATGCCAAGGTAAGAGCTCTGCAGAAGCAGGAGAAGTCAGAGAAGAACAAAGCAAAAGCAGCAGCCCTTGCCAAGCAAATCAAGGTCCTTCAGGCAGAATCAAAAGAGGTGGATATCCTCACTTCCTTCCATCTTGACCATGGCAACGGCCTCGACCCTTATCGCGTGGGTGCTACACTGGGATTGGGTGCACCAAGCCTCATGGTGGGCAAGAACCAGGTGCTGCCTTACTGCTACAAGGATTACAAGATATTGGATAACGGTCCGCTCCGCTTTACCGTGGAATTGACTTACAATCCATCTACCGTGGGCGATATGAAGAACGTGGTGGAGCATCGCATCATCTCGCTCGACAAGGGCAGCAACTTCAACAAGATGACCGTATGGTATGACGGCTTGACCACTCCTACCGATTTCGCCACCGGTTTCCCTATCCACGAGGAAGATACCGAGAGCAAGACCTTTGCCAAGGATTACGTAAGCTATGCCGACCCTACCGATAACATCGAGGTGAACAACTCGCAGGTTTTCGTGGGTGTACTCTTCCCTGAGGGCATCGACAACACTTACTACCAGCTCTTCGACAAGAAGCACGATGGTGCCACCGGTCAAGCCCTGGGCTTGAAGCGCGGCTTGAAGAATGGAGAAAAGTACAGCTATTACTTCGGTGCAGCATGGAGCAAATATGATGTAAGGAGCTATGCCGAATGGCAGATTCGCATCAAGGAATACCTGGATGCATTGAAGACTCCACTCGGGGTTGAAGTGAAATAACAATGATGGATAAGACAGGTGACATGGCATAAGAAATAAAAATGCATGAGATATAAAAATCCCCCATACGCAAAAGAGCGTATGGGGGATTTTTATATTCAGAAACGTTTCAACCATCAACGTTTCTGCGTTTCACTAAAATTTATCTTCCAACAAATTCAAACTTATCTTCTAACCACAATCTTTGCAGCCTTGCCCGAATTGCCCTTCACAATCAGTACGCCAGCTGGCAACTGGCTGAGATTGATTCTTGCCACGCCATCCACCATCTTGGCAGATGCTACGCTGGCACCGCTCACGGCATATACGCTTACCGCAGAAGAAAGCATATCGCTAACCACAAGCTCGCCGGCTGCCACCTGTACATCCAGAGGCTGCTGAGCCTGGGTCCATGCAGAATCCCAGATAGAACCGATGCCGGTAGATGTGCCGTCGTCGGTGCTGATGCTCATCCAGCCGATGTTTTCCGTAACAGGATTCTTGCTGCTCAATGTGCGGTCTGGATCAGATGTGTCGGCTGCTACACGCAACTGGCAGTAAGCTGCAGCCGGACCCTTAGGACCTGTTCGGAGCACTGAGAACAGTTTTCTGTTGAAAGTCTGATACTGGCAGAGGAAGATTGGGTCTTCCAGCTTTTTACCGAACTTCACATTGTTGGTGGTAGTGGCATACTTAAAGGTAAAGGTGGTATCCTTTACGGTAAGTATCTTGCCGCTGGCCGTGGTAGTACCCTTCTCGATAGCCACATAAGATACACGCTGACCTACGATGGCAGGATACTTCTCCTTCATGCCATACTGGCGGGTCATCACCACCTTGAAACCATCCTTGGTTACATCCCATACACGCGCCATCATCGGATAATTCTTGTAGGTAGAAACCGGAGTTACGAATACCACCGGTGCCTCGGCAAATGGCTCGTTGAACTTATATTCTATGGTGTCGCCACCCACACGCAGGGCGGTGCCCGCCTCGTTCTTCAGTAGTCCTGCCTCGAAACGCAGGTCGCCTATCATGCCGTTACCTGATTTTGCCACCAGGTAAGAACTCAGTTCGCTGCCCTTTGAGAAATCATCAGCATCACCCTCGCAGTTCCATGGGAAGAACTTGGATGCAAAGTAATTCGTAGTCACCGATGATACGTTTTCCACAATGCGGGTAGAAGGATTCATATAAGATGCACTTCCGAATACCACGGCAGGAGCCTCGCTGAAGGTGCTCTTGTAGTAGCAGTAGTTGTCGGCATCATTGTCGGAAACCATGGTTCCCCACTGCAGGGCTTCTTCGCCCTCGGTGCCGTTTACCACGTTGGTCACCTCGCTTGAGTACAAGTCTTTGTTTCTATAGTCAACCACATGCACGCGATAGTAGTAGTTGCCTGCTTCCTCTACGTTCACCTTGTAAGAGTAAGCCTTGTCGGCATTCTCATCCACATCCACGGTAGCCACACGCTTCCACTCGCCGCTGGCACCCTTCTTGCACTCCACAAACATAGAGTCGGCAAACTCGCCGCTAGGGTTCTTCCACGACAGTACACACACTGAAGAGCGAGGTACGAAGGTAGAGGTGAGCTCCTTAGGAGCATAGGTAGGCGGATTGGTAGGCACATACTCATACTTCTCGTTATACGCCAGCTTCTCTGGCAGCGCCGCATAGTATTCGCCTATAGGGGTCAGCTTGTCGCCCGCAATGGCATAGCGGCAATCCTGCACATTATTATAATAGGCATAGCGCTCGATGTATGGCGCATCGTTCAGATAATCCAGGATAGGAGCCATGTGCTGCATCTGGATGGCATAGTTGGCATCGGTTCCCTTGGTGTCAGAACCCGGCCATCCCGTCCAGTTGGCACCGTAGTTCATCTCGGTAATCCAGATAGGGCGACCGCCGCAGCGCTGGCTGATGCTCTTCAGCTGGCTCTCCCATCCCGGTTTGTCCTTGAACCAGTAGGCATGCACGGCGATGAAGTCGCAGCGCCATCCGCGGGCATCGATGGAATCGATGAACTCATAGAGCCAGTTGTAGTCGCCTGCCACGGCTGGCGAACCCAGTCGGCGTCCGGTGGCCATCATCTGCGGCCAGTTGGCAAGCACGTTCTTTACATCCACATCCTGCTCCTTGTCGTCGGCCTTGTTTTCCGGCTCGTTGTTGCCCAGAATGTTGGCACTGCCTGTGTTGTTGCCCACATCGGCTATGCCTGGCCATCCCTCGTGGTGGTGCTGGGTTACGTATTCACGGTCTGTCCAGCCGTTGTGGTTGCTGGCATCCCAGTTGTAGCACCATGAGGTGTTGAACTTCTCCTGCACGCCGTCGTTCCAGTAACCTGCCCATCCGCGCTTGTGGGCGTTGTTCCATCGGCTGATACGGATAAAGGAAATCCTGCCCTTCAGTACACCTGGGATATTGGCTATCTCCTTATCTGCCTGGTCGGCGATGAACACGCGGCTGTAACCCTGCCCGTTGGCAGATGTGGCGAAACAAACCATGTATCCACGCTTCAGCTTGAAACTGCGGATGTTGTTGTTGAACGCCTTGTTGCTCGACAGGTTGTAGATGTTGTTCACATTATAGCTGCTGTTGGATGAACCGCCATAGTTCTCCTCGGTGAACACTGTGAGCGGCTCCTTGTCGGCAAACGGCAAGAGGATGCTGCCGCCGTTGTAGATGCGCAACTGGCAGTTCTGTCCGTTCCTAGCCTTTTCGCCGTTGATGGTGATATTACCCAGGAAGGCATCTGCCTTGCTTGGCACCAGCTTGTCGAAGATAACCACTGCACGCTCGGTATTGGTAATGTTGATACTACCCGTTGTGGCAAAAGGGTTGGCAGATGAGATGTGATAATCCACATCCTCGCTCAGGGTAACCGGAGCTGTAACCTCAGCCACCGTCTGGGTGGTGTTGCCGGCAACCACCGAGAGTGATGTTGCCAGCAACGCTGAAACCATTATTTTTCTAATATTCATATATAAATTAAGTTGATTAAATAGTTACTAATCTGATATTTACCTAAAGAATTGCATCCCGGAATCCTTACTTCACTACCACTTTCTTGCCATCTACGATGTAGATGCCCTGTGGCAATCCGCTCAGGTCCTTGCCGTTCTTCTTCACCAGATGTCCGCCCAGGGTATAGATGCCCTGCTGGCCATGCGCCTTATCTACGGTTACTTCCTGGATGCCGGTAGATGGTTCCTCGGCTCCGTAATAGTAGAGGCGGAAGTTATCGCAGATGCTCCACCAGCTTGAGCCAGTGTTGTTTTGCGACTTCATACCGATGGTCATGGTAGTACGATACTTGGTGGTAACCTTCACACTGTTCTCATAAATACCGGCTGCGAAATACTTGGCTGCCGATGCCATATCGTCAGGTACATACTGGTTGCCCACGCTGGCTTCCTTGCCCGACATCAGCTTCTCTGGCTGGGCACCATCCAGGATGTGGCAGATGTTCTGCTTGTTGTTCACATTGCCCAGATAGATGAAGGCATCCACGTTGTTCTTGCCTGCCTGGTAATCCTGGTAGGCAGCGGTGGTAGAGCCAGGGCGCTGGAATGCCTGAACCTTCAATTCATAAACACCCACTGGCATCTTGGCGAGTTTCTGGTTCATATCGTAGGCACGCTGGTAGAACTCGCCGCACGAATAGTTCAGGGTTGGCTCCATGCTCCATCCGTCGGCAGCATCCATGCCTGCATTCTGAAGCAGGAAACTGATATCGAACGGTTCATCGGCTGATGCCGCTACCACATCGCCCAGGAAGTTGCGCAGGGCGGTGTTTGCCTCATCCTCCAGTTCCTCCAGTCGGTCGGCAGATGCCGTTTCGGCTTCCGTCTTCATCTTTTCCAGTTCTGCCTTGAAGGTGGCATCCGTGCCCTCCTTCACCTCCTTGTGAGGCACATCGAGCAGTGCCTCCATCTTGTCGAGCAGGGCGGAAATCTTCTTGGCTATATCCACACGCAGGGCAGCGGTAAGCTCCTTGGCTTCATCGCCTGTAAGGATGAGCCATCGCTGGGCACCGCCAGCCGCCGAGAAGTTCAGGGCGTTGGCCTTGATTCGGGTGGTTTCCTGTGCCGTCAGGCAGTTCATGCTGTTGCTGGTTACATTGCCTATCCAGTAGCCATGCTTGGCTTCGCCGTTCAGGGTGGCCACCTCTACCGGTGATGGCAGCAGGTGGAACTGCTCTTTGGCACTGATGTTATCAGTTATCTTGGTCTTGATGCCGTTGTTGCCCGATGTTCCATAGGTCATGTATCTGCCCGTAGCCACATTCTTCAAGCTATAGTAGCAGGTGGCAGGGTCGAAGGTTACGTTCCATGCGGCACTGTCGTTGGCTGTTGCCTCGTCGGCACTCATGGTTACCCACTGCAGGTTGCCCGTCTTGTCGATGCGCAGGAACTTGGAAGAGATGCCCAGCTCCTCGTTCTTCAGATAATACTTGGTATTGTCATCCTGCTCGAACACGTAGGCAGGGGTGGCAAACTGTCCGGAAGTGGGTGCCAATCCATCCTCGCCCAGGGCTTCTGCCAGCAGCGAGTTGGCGATATAGAGATTCTGGGTTCCGTTATCCTCATGCGCACCGTTTACGCCGTATGGCCACATGTGGGTGCCGTCGCCGTTGAGCTGACTGGTAGGGTTGTTATCCCAGAAGCGCAGGGCACGCGTTACTCTGCTTCCCAGCCAATAGCCGTGGGTGGTATTAGCGCGCAGGAAACTGTTGTTCTGCCAGGTGCCGATGGTTCCCACGCCTATGGCATGGAGCATTTCGTGGAGCAGGGTTCCCGTGCGCTGGTAAGAGGCACTGGGTCCTACCCGCATCCATCCGCCGTAGCTGCAGTCGGCAGTAGGCGTGTCGGCACCATAGTGTATGGAAACATGAAGTCCGTTGATGCCGGTGTATTCATTCCAGAGGTTGACGGCTTCCTTTGCCGCACTCTGAATACGGGTATCGGCATCGCCCGAGAAGCCTTCAATGCTGTAGGTAATGCCTCCGCCCGGACGGGTTATCGCCTTCACCGGGTTGCCATATACCACGGTGCCATCCTTCTTCATTACGTAGGCACGGATATAATATACGGTGGCTGGCTGCAAGCCCGACATATTATAGATGTTGCCATTGTTGCTCAGATAGACCTTGGTGGTAGCATCATCCACTGTGGGGGTTGTGTTTGTAGAAGAATAGCAGAATCCCTGCTCCTTGATGGTGCTGGTGGCGATGCCGCTCACGTTCATTCTACCATAGATGTGTGTGGCACCGCTCAACCAAACCTTGTTGGTTTGCACCACGTCGGCAGCAAAGGCTGGGGGTACGGTTCCCACCGAAGCCAGCGCCAGCGCCAACATTACTTTTGAGTACTTTTTTTTCATTTCTTTCAGTTTTGAATAGTTGTTGTGTTGATTAATTGTTTTGAATTATTGTTTTTGAGCCAGGAACGCAAGCCCGCCAGGCGTCCCGCCGGATTTCAAATCCGCCGGGACGCCTAGCGGAGCTTCTTTCCGCCCTGGATATAAATCCCCTGGGCAGGCTTGGCATTCAGCTTCATGCCATCCAGGCGATAGATGCCCTGCTTGCCCTTTTGGGAATCTGCAGATGAAGATGCATCCGCCTCCACACCCTTGATACCAGATGTGGTGGCATCCAGATAGGTGAGCTTGAAGTTGTCGAAGCAGCACCAGTCGGCATTGATTCGCTGCCGGCTCCTGATGCCCAGGCGCAACACGCCATCCGTTACCACACAATCAATAACATTGTGATAGAGGTCGTTCTGGTTGAACGCCTCGTTTGCCTGACTCACATTATCCGGATAGCTATAAGGCGAAACGCTGTAGGCATCCGTATCATAGAGCGAGCATACCGGCTTCTCCTCGCCGTTGGCATAGAAGATGGCATTGATCTGTTCCGTACCGTTGTCATGCGATGTCACTGCCTGCGAGATGCCTCCCGCACGGTAGAAACTCTGCACCTCTACCCGATAGTGGCCGTTTGGCAAGCCCGTCAACTCCTGATAGAAATCAAAAGTCTTGTTATAATGCTCAGCCACACCTGCCGATGCCGCAGTAAACGAAGTTCCGCTCCATCCCGTGGCACCCTCTGAGAAATCCGGGTTCTGCAACAGGAAGGTGAGATCTGATACCCTGCCCGCTGCAGCCTCCTGCTTCAGATACTCATCATATCCATCCAGGGCATCCTTCAGGGCAGCGTATGCCTTCTGCATGCTTTCACACTCCTCATCGAAACTGCCCGATGTGGCAAGTGCCTGGTCGCCAAATTCAATGGCATCATTCAATGCCTGCAATGGCTGAACCGCCTGCAGCTTTCTGGCTTGCTTCAGCAGAGTTACCACCTGCTCCCAGGTTTCAAGATGCTGGTACTCTTTCTGCGTGAGCTTCACGAACGAACCGTGCTGCGGCTGCACATTGCCCCTGATGTTGGTCAAGCCCTGAGGGTTCATGCAGTGTTCATCCAAATCTACCATTCGATAGCCGCCGCCACTGTAGTTCTGGTAAGCGAGCTTCCAGGTTCTGCTTCCGATAGGACGGAAGAGACTTGGTGCCTCTATCGACTTGCCCTTCTCATACACATCGAAGTCATCCACCAGGTTCCACTGGCAGGTGCCCGTGGTCTTATCGCCCGGCACCAGCTGCTTGGCTCTCGCCTGCTTCAGGTGGTGCTCACCGCTCTCGGTCTTATAGATCATCACGTATTCCCCATCCACCTTATTATATATGATGTCGGCATCGATGATGTCGTAACCCGGGTCGAAGTAGAGTTTCGGCAGAGATACCTCGGTAAGATCCTCGTTAACCAGCGAATAGTAGATGCGATGGCGATCAGGGAATCCCACGGAGTAATATACCACATACTTCCGGGTTTGAGGGTCGTAGATTACCTGCGGTGCCCAGGCAGCCGTCATATCCTTCACGTCGGTAAGTCCCAATGCCTTCATGTTCTCAGGGCTTTCCAGGTCGATGCTGATGCTCTTGTCCCAGTGTACCAGGTCGTTGCTCAGCATCAGCACCATGTTGTGGTTGCTTGTCCATCCCAGGCGCGAGGTCATGTCGGTGCCTGCCAGCATGAATTTGCCGCTCTGGGTACGGGTAACGTAGGCATCGCGCATGCCGCCCGTCTGCGTAAACTTCTTGGTATCAAACACTTCACCGCTGTTAAAGAGGTCGTTGTAGCTATTGCCGTAACGGCTCAGGGCAAAGCAGGTGATTTCCTGCGAAGCGTGCATGTGGGCATAGAGATAACCATATTTATCGGCATCCTCGGCAAACACATCGTCCTTCACCTCGTCAGCCACATCGCTCACCTTCAGCTTGAACACATTGAGCGAGTAAGCCGGAATCTCCAGCTGGTTCACATCGCTGAGCGTCTGCTCGCTGGTAGGAACCACCTTCATCGGTTCATCCATCGTATTCTCATCGGTTCCGTTCTCAGAGGTCAGTCGAACCACGGTGCCTTGCTCCGCCTTCATGTTCTTGAGGTTCAAATCCAGGGTAGCAGCCTTGGCATTCGGATTCACTACCTTGAGATAGAGCATGCCCTGCTCTTCATCTATCTGAGCCGACTGGTAGATGAGCTGGTCGGCAGGAAGCGAGAACTGGTGGATGGTGTTGCCATCCAGTTTGCATGTCACCTGGTTACCATCCACATCAATCTCAATATCATACCATCGGTTGGTTTCTATTCTTCCCGAAGCCGTGGCAAGGGTGTTTTTGCTTCCGTTTACGCATTGCTCCACGCCGTGGCTGGTGTTGTTCCATCCACCCAGGTTCCACCAGCAGTAGTTGTCGGCATCCTGGTAGTTGAAGATGATGAGGAATCCTTCGTCTCCACCCGTCTTTCTGGCTCTGAGCTTATAGGTATAGTGAGAATCGGAGATGACCTTGGCATTCACGTTGGTACAGTTGGTGCCTCCTCCGTTCTGCGAAAGCACACCATTGCTGATACTCCAACTGCCCTCTCCGGCATTCCAGCCAGCAGAGGCATCTAAAGATGAACTTCCGTTTCCATCCTTCACTTCTACATCATCGTAATCTACCTGGGTTGCCCATGAACCCACGCCCACCTTGCAATCGGCATCAGCGGTAACATTGCCTGTTTCCGTCCATTTCAGGTTCTGCTTGCCCAGATGGTTGCCCAGCAGCTTCTGCACGTAGTAAGAAGGGGTACAGAAGTTCTTGCCGGCATTGAAGTGAATCATATCGTATGCCCACAGAGGGTCCTTTTCGTGGGTGAAGATAGGTGCAAAGCTTGCCAGCTTGCATACATCCGAATTCTTCTCCATGCCCAGCATGTAGATGGCTTCACCCAGGGCACTGTTCAGATTGCCATACTTGCCGTAGGCACCCTGATTGGCAGCATACTCGCCGTTATAAACGCCGATGGAGCGGTTGTAGCGGTCGTACTTGTTATAGTTGTTTCTCATCCATTGATAAGAACGGTAGTAATGCTCATCTACCAGATCTACTGGGGTATCGAGCACCCACAAAGGGTTGTCGGTGCCCCATGCCTCCACGTTGCCGATGATCACAATATCAGGATATTTGGCATGGATGGCATCATAGAACCTGGCATAGCGGCGACTGTACTCGAAGCGTGCCTCCGGCTGACCGTTCTCATTGCCTATTTCGATGAATTTAAGTCCGTATGGTTCCTTGTGGCCGTTGGCGATGCGTCGTCTTCCCCACTCTGTGGTTTCATCGCCGTTGGCATACTCAATGGCATCCAGGGTATTCTGCACCAAGGTATCCACCTGCTCGAAAGGCACGGTGAAGCCATGACCCAAACCTACGTTCACCACAAACATCGGTGCGGCATTCAGGTCTTCGCACAGCTGTAGATATTCATCATATCCCAATCCGTCGGAAGAGCGGTAGTGCCAGTTGTTGTTCCAATGGCCAGGGCGCTCTTCGATAGGACCTAATGTAGATTTCCATCTGAAGGCGTTCACGTAACTGTCCTGTCCTTCCACATAGCATCCGCCTGGGAAACGGAGGAAACTTGGTTTGGTATCATAGAGGAGTTGTGCCAGGTCGGGGCGCAATCCGTTGGTGCGTCCTTTCCAGGTGGCAGGCATCAGCGACACCACATCCAGGTAGAGGGTGCCATTGGTAGAAGAAAGAAGGGCAAAGCGTCCGTCGCTGCAATCGGCTGTGGCCTTGATGGTTGCCGAGAGCTTTACCCATTTGTTGGTTTCCAGCTTACCCTGCAGTTTCACCTCTTCAGAGGCAGCCGAGCCATCCGCCGTCTGCAACTGACCATAGAGTTTGCCGTTGAAGCTGGTAGATGCCTTGACCCATAAGGTGAGGGTGTAGGTGGAATCGCTAACGAAGTTCATTCCCCAGAAGCCGCTGTTGCTGATACCCGCCTTTCGGGCATCGCTGGCTCCTGAAATGGAGACACGGAGATTGGTTTGCTGGGCACTGTTGAGCTGCTGGGTGGCATTGAGTGAGAGGTTCACCGCCTGTCCGCTCTTCCTGATGGCCGCCCAATATTCGGGTGTAGAAGAGTTATCCTCGAAAGAACGGTTTCTGATGAGTTCGGCATAGAGACCTCCATCTCCGGCATGGTTGATTTCCTCGAAGAAGAGTCCATACTGGTAGTCGCTGATCATGGCAGCTCGCTGGGTGGCATCTATGTTCATCTTCACCTGCGCCTGTGTCGTAGCTGAAAGCGAGAGGCAGAGAAGGGTGCTGAAGAGAACGGGTTTATTACTGAAGAGAACCGGTTTATGACTGAAGAGTTTCATAATGAAAAAATGATAATATAAATAATAGAAACAAGATGCTCTGCTTTTGAGCATAAGCTATCCCGGAAAACTGAAAAAGGCAGACAGAAACAGAAGGTTTTTCACTCTCTGTATTCCGTCTGCCCTAAAATTATCTAGTTACTAAAACAAGCTAGTTTTCAGATTACTTCATGATAATCTTGCTAACCTTCTTAGAACCATCGCTCAATGTAGTAACCACAACGTTGATACCTCTCTGGAGCTTACCGATGAGCATACCGGCAGCGTTGTAGATCTTGGTACCCATTGTAGTAGTGCCAGCAGCGTTCTCGATATCCTTGATAGCTGTTACAGGATCGTTAGGATCGTAACCAGCATACTCCAAGGTGAAGTTCTTGATGATTGTCCAGTCATTGGTTACCTTCACATCCTTGTAAGCACCGATATAGAACTCACTCTTACCATCGTAAACAATCTTCAAAGGCTCTGTCTCATACTTAGAACCTACCTGCTCTGACTTGAAGAATGCCTGAGCAGTAATCATATTGTTAGGAATCCAGAGATTCTCATCAGAAGTTGCACCCTCAACATACTTGACCATGCCATCTGTGCTACCAAGATGCGCATACTCGTTCAAGTTAGCCTCAGCAATCTGGCAAGCAGCAATAGGCTTCAATGCCTCTGTTGCATCGTATGTAGCATCGCTTGTTGCGAAGTAGAGGAATGCATTCTCGTTGGTCTCATACTTCTTCACTGTCTCATCCTCATCAGCGAAAGCAGAAGCGTTGTTACCGTTGCGATAGTATGCCTTGCTCTTCAAGTAGTATGTACCTGCAGGGAGACCTACAATCTTCTGCTTCAGATCGAAGTCGCAGTTATAGAACTCAGCAGCCTCAACACTGTTACCTGCCTGGAAGCCGATAGAACCCTTCTTCACGGTCCAACCAGTCTTGTCCATGGTAGCGAAGTCGTTGTTAACGAGTACGTTAGAGATATCAACATGATTATCCTTAGAAGCCAACTTAGCATTGTCGTAGATAACATACTTCGTAACAGCCTCGTTCAAAGCCTGGATAGCAGCAGGAACATCAGCATCAGCTACAGTACCATCGTTGTAAGCTGCCTCAGCAGAAGCCTTGGCAGCAGAGAATACAGCCTTAGCCTCAGCAGAGGTCTTCTTATTGTCATTAGCCAACGCTGCCTCATTGTTATCGTAACGTGTCTGAGCACTCTCTACAGCTGTGTTCAATGTCTGGTAAGCATCAACAGAAGCATGAGCTGCGGTGATAGCATCAGCAGCAGCGTTGATAGTCTTGATAGAACCATTTTCCTTGAGATCAGTAATAGCTGCCTCCAAGGTAGCATATACATCAGCATTCATCTTAGATTTGAGGAGTGCAGTACCCTGCTCAATAACAGGACCAGAAACCTGATCGATGGCAGCCTGATCACCGCCGAGGAACTTCATAGTGAAGTTATCCCAGATTGCCCAGTCGGCAGCATTTGAGCTAGGACGCTTTGTTTCACGAACACCCATGCGAACAGTCTCACCTGCCTTCAAGAGAATTGTTACAGTGGTCTTGTAAGCCTCAGGGTTCTTCTCGCATGCATTTGCAAAGCCCTTCATTGAGTTAGGGATATATACCTCATCACCATCAGGTGTGGTATATTTATATTCATTATCAGCCTTCTCTGATTCTGTAACTCCGTATGTGTAAGGAGAAGCGAACTTGCTCTCCATGTTGTTAGCATAGAGAACGGCTGTAATATCCTCTGAACCATTGCCGTAAGCAACAGATGCTACGTCGTTTGCAGCAACACGATGGAATGCCTGTGCAGAAATCTCGTAAACACCATCCTGAGGAGCTACAAACTCCTGATACATATCGAATGTGCCCTGGTAAGACTCGCAGTTCTTCCAATCGCTATTTACAACGGTAGCACCTGTCCAACCATCCTTACCACTATCAAATGTAGGGTTAGCGAGCATGTAAGTCAAATCAGAACCTGCAGTAATGCTCTGCTTGCGAGACAAGTCAAGCTCTGTCTTCAACTTACCCATATACTCATCAATCTGGTCATTATCAAGAGAGTAGTTAGCGCCTATCAGATCCTCAAGCGTAGTTCCTTCTCCATCGCCGCAATCATCCAACAATGCCTGCAAAGCATCAGTAGCATTGCCGCCCTCGGCCAGGAAGTTCTGGATTTCATCATTCAATGTACTCAACTCAGCATACTTGGCTGCACTAGCGTTCATAACTGCTACTGCCTCCTGAATCTTAGCCTTCAATGCCAAGATTTCTTCCTTAGAAGCATCTGTTGTCATGTTCATACCTTCCTCTGCAAGCTTGTTCACGGTATCTATATATCCCTGATAAGCAACAGCTGTTTCAGCAGTACCCTGTGCATCTGTAGCTACATTCTGCATATCGAGAAGATACATCATCTGTGCATCAGCACCATAATAATCTACCTTGAACTCATCAACGAACAACCAGTTGGCTGTAGCATTCTCAAGCTTGAGACCGAAGTTTACGTTCTCGCCTTCCTTCACCTCGAACATGAATTCAAACTTCTGAGGTACACCTGGATCTGTAGCAACAACCTTAGAATTTTCCTTAGAGTTGGTGTTAGCGAAGAGAGATACACCCTCTACCTTATAACCAGCACCCTTGTCCTGCTGGCAAGCCATTGCATAGCAAGAAATCTTGTAAGCACCTGCAGGCAAGTTGGTTAATGTCTGTGAAAGATAACCATCGCTCAAATGACCTGTACCTGCTGCATTGCCTGTCTCTGGGTTAGAAGATGCATGAATCCAACGCTCGAGGAATGTGCCTGTCTCGAAGCCATCAGGAGCGGTATATTTATGTGTCTGTTTCTGCCAGTTGGTACCATGACCACCAGATCCTACATCACCATTTTTATCGTAAACGCAATCGTGATCCCAGCCGCTCAAAGCATCGCAGTTGGCATTTGTAATGAACTCATTGAGACTTACAGGAGATTCTGCAGTAGCAGTACCCAAAGTCACATTACGGCGAACATCACTGATATACTTCATTGCATTCTTCAAATCTGCGTATGAAGCATTAGGATCGTTATACACTGCGATAGCCTTAGAAATATCCAAGTCCTCGTCAACAGCTTCGTTGATAGCAGGCATCAGCTTATCCAGACGATAGAAATAAGTAACAGGATAAGCCTCCCACTCTACACCATACTCAGATGCGCCCTCTGCCTGCATGTTCAAGGCAGGACGGAACAACTGGTCAACAGCATCTTCTCCCTTGCCATCCTTACCTGTATCATTAGGATTCCAGCCAGCACGGGTATTGCTTGTACTATTCAAGTTTGCGATGGTATCTGCCTGAATCTCAAAGCGCTTGCTGCCGTCCTTTGTCCAAATCTCCCAATTGCATTTTTCAATGCCCTGGTTGTTGTAATCTACATAAGAATTACCGCCGTTCTCATCAAAACTGTTGGTAAAAATCTTTCTGCCGTAAGTATCATCAGCAGAATTGTTGAACAAGGTAAAAGTACCATTAGGAACATCCTTTGTCTTGTTAGGAACGATGGCAATAGCCATACCCTTGTCACCCAAACTTGTCTGGGTGCCATAAGCATTGCTGTTAACAAGCCATTTCTGTGCCTTTACATTGTAAACATACACTGTGTCAGTACCATCCAACTTCAACTGAACTGGTTCAGGGAATGCTGGTGCTTCCACTTTCTGTGCCTGTGCCTCTGTAGCACCGATGCCGGCTGCTAAGAT
>ERZ1035001.752-NODE-752-length-15305-cov-8.032328_pt1 | contig 15305 bp, 10 predicted proteins | sample MGYA00520685_ERZ1035001 | MGnify/ENA primary metagenome ERZ1035001 (study PRJEB33766, sample SAMN09781749) | gut metagenome | biome: gut microbiome | host: Homo sapiens | place: Madagascar | study: EMG produced TPA metagenomics assembly of the PRJNA485056 data set... | reverse complement strand
GTGCAAGCTGCTAAGGAAAAAGCGCAGATAATACTGGGTGTATTATCGAGCATTTTTGCAACGCAGATTGTGCTTCGCAGCCGCGGAAGCGGTGCTTAAGCCGTTAGGCGGGAATTGTGCGATGTTGCCCGAAGTTAAGGCACGGCTGTGCCGGGCAATACCATAGAAAAAAAGGGGATCTTATGCGTTCACGCAAGGCGGCCCAGCGGGCCGAAATAGGATTGTTTACAGCGGCGCTTTTGCTGCTGGGCATTTGCAGCGCCGCACTTTTATACCGGCAGGTGCTGGAGGAAAACAAAGACCCCACCATCGAGATCGAGTTTTCGGACAGCGGCGTGGCCGTGACACCGCATGACCCGTATGCCGTGCATGTGGAGCCGGAAACCAACCGGGTGACCATTTTGCAAAAGGGAGAATACCTGCTCACCGGCTCGGCCGAGGAAGGGCAGGTGGTGGTGGCGCTTTCCAAAAATAAAAAAGTGAATCTGGAGCTGGCGGGTTTGAGCCTGCATTGCAGCACAGGGCCTGCCATCTGGGTGCGCAGCGCCGACAAGGCCACCATCACCCTGGCCGGAAAAACCGTGAACTTTTTGAGCGACGGCATGGACTATGCCGGGGAGGCCATTGCGGAAAACGAAGAATGCGATGCCTGCGTGTTTTCGCAATGTGATCTGGACATTCGGGGCAGCGGCGCGCTGAGTGTGCAGGGCGCATACCGCGATGCGATCCACAGCAAGGGGGATCTGCAAATCAAAAAATCTTCGGTGATCGCCGAGGCCCCCTATGCGGGGCTGCACGCCAAAACCGTGCAGATGAACAAGGCAACGCTGGAGCTGAGCTGCTACACCTACGGCATTCTGGCCAAAAGCAAAAAGCCCGAAAAGGGCTGGGTGGAGGCCGACACCACCAGCCTTGTGGTCGAGGCAGGTATGGCGGGCATCAAAACCAGCGGGGATCTGCGGCTGCCGCAGTCCAACATGGTGCAGATCCAAAGCGAGACCCCCACGGACTGTGCGGGCACGATGCAGGTGGAAAAGATGCCTGCGTGGATGCAAAATTCCTGACAGATAAAAAAGGATAAGGGCAATATTCTATACCCCGCCTGCGGCGAAAAACCGTCAGGCGGGGATTTTTTGCACAAGTGGAAGGAAAAAATGCAGCAAAAATGCAGATGTGACCTTTTGAATATGGAAAAAACGCCAAAATTGGCGGTCTTTTATGCAAAATAGCTACATAATCTTGCGAAAAGGGCCAAATCGTGATAAGATAGAGCCATGTGAAATTCAGAAAAGCACCATGCAGGCCCCGGGCTGCGGCGGCGGTGAAATACACCGGATAGCCGCACAAAACCGTGGGCAGCATTCGGATACGAACAGGAGAATACACACCTTTGCCGCAAGGGGCCATGTGCCTTTGCGCGGCGGGGGATCATAAGGAGAAGAACATGGGGAAATATTTTGGAACCGACGGCTTTCGCGGTGAAGCCGGTGTGAACCTGACCGCTGACCACGGCTATAAGGTGGGCCGTTTCCTGGGCTGGTATTACAGTGCCCTGCGCGAGCAAAAGGGCAATAGTGAGCCCGCCCGCATTGTGATCGGCAAGGACACCCGCCGTTCCAGCTATATGTTTGAGTACAGTCTGGTGGCCGGTTTGACGGCCTCGGGCGCAGATGCCTATCTGCTGCATGTGACCACCACACCCAGCGTGGCCTACATTGCCCGTGTGGACGATTTTGACTGCGGTATTATGATCTCGGCCAGCCACAACCCCTATTACGACAACGGCATTAAGCTGATCGACAGCGCAGGCGAAAAAATGCCCGAGGAGACCCTGACGCTCATTGAGGATTATCTGGACGGCAAGCTGCACCTGTTTGGCCGCGATTGGCCCGAGCTGCCCTTTGCCAGCCGTGAGCATGTGGGCTGCACGGTGGACTATGTGGCGGGCCGCAACCGCTATATGGGCTATCTGATCAGCCTGGGCATTTACTCCTTCCGGGGCGTGAAGGTGGGCCTGGACTGCGCCAACGGCAGCAGCTGGAACATTGCCAAGAGCGTGTTTGATGCTCTGGGCGCTGACACCTATGTGATCAACAATCAGCCCAACGGCCTGAACATCAACAACAACGCAGGCTCGACCCATATTGAGGGGCTGCAGAAGTTTGTGGTGGAAAAAGGGCTGGATATCGGCTTTGCCTATGACGGCGATGCTGACCGCTGCCTGTGCGTGGACGAAAAGGGCAATGTGATCACGGGCGACCATATTTTGTATATCTACGGCTGCTATATGAAAGAGCGCGGCAAGCTGATCACCAACACGGTGGTAACGACCGTGATGTCCAACTTTGGCCTGTACAAAGCCTTTGACGAGCAGGGCATCGACTATGCCAAAACCGCCGTGGGCGATAAGTATGTATATGAATATATGTCCAAAAACGGCTGCCGACTGGGCGGCGAGCAGAGCGGGCATATCATTTTCAGCAAGTATGCCAGCACCGGTGACGGCATTCTGACCAGCCTGAAGATGATGGAAGTGATGCTGGCCAAGAAAAAGCCCATGAGCGAGCTGGCCGCACCGCTGAAAATTTATCCGCAGGTGCTGGTGAATGTGCGGGTAACGGATAAGAAGGCCGCACAGGAGGATGCCGCTGTGCAGCAGGCTGTGGCCAAGGCCGCCGAGGCTTTGGGCGACAGCGGCCGCATTCTGGTGCGTGAATCCGGCACCGAGCCGTTGGTGCGTGTGATGGTGGAAGCACAGGATCACGACATCTGCCAGAAGTATGTGGACGATGTGGTGAATGTAATCTGCAGCCGGGGCTACAAGGCATAAAAGGGCAGGGCAGCCCCCGGTGCTGCCTTACAGCGGCCCGTGCCCCAGCGGCACAGCCGTGTTTGTGAAAATCAGGAGGATAAAACCTTATGTGTGGAATCGTTGGATTTACCGGTCACCGTCAGGCAGCACCCGTGCTGCTGGACGGACTGGCCAAGCTGGAATATCGCGGCTATGATTCGGCCGGTTTGGCAGTGCGCAACGGCGAAGAGCTGGCCGAGGTGGTAAAGGCAAAGGGCCGTTTGAGCAATCTGATCGAAAAAACCGACGGCGGCAAGGCCTTAAAGGGCACCTGCGGCATCGGCCATACCCGCTGGGCCACCCATGGCGAGCCCAGCATGGTGAACGCACACCCCCATGTTTCGGGCAACTGCACGCATTCCGGCTCGGGCCCGGTGGAATCGGAAGTGGTGGGCGTACACAACGGCATTATTGAAAACTACACCGAGCTGCGCGCCAAGCTGATGAAAAACGGCTACACCTTCTACAGCCAGACCGACACCGAGGTGCTGATCAAGCTGGTGGACTATTACTATAAAAAGTACAATCTGGGCCCCATTGACGCCATTGCCAAAACCATGGTGCGCGTGCGCGGCTCGTATGCACTGGAAGTGATGTTCCGCGATTATCCGGGCGAGATCTGGGTGGCCCGCAAGGACAGCCCCATGATCATTGGCATTGCCGACGGCGAAACCTATGTGGCCTCGGATGTGCCCGCCATTTTGAAGTATACCCGCAATGTGTACTACATCGGCAATCTGGAATTTGCCAAGCTGACCCCGGGCGAAGCGCATTTCTATAATCTGGACGGCGACGAGATCGAAAAGCAGACCACCGAGATCAAGTGGGATGCCGAGGCCGCCGAAAAAGCCGGATTTGAGCATTTTATGATGAAGGAGATCCACGAGCAGCCCAAGGCGGTGAAGGATACCCTGAGCTCGGTGATCAAGGACGATGCCATCGACCTTTCGGCCGTGCCGCTTACGGACGAGGAGATCCAGCGCTACGAGCAGATCTACATTGTGGCCTGCGGCTCGGCATGGCATGTGGGCATGGCGGCACAGTATGTGCTGGAGGATCTGGCACAGGTTCCCGTGCGCGTAGAGCTGGCATCGGAGTTCCGCTATCGCAAAATGCCGCTGAACAAAAATGCGCTGGTGATCGTGGTGAGCCAGTCGGGCGAAACGGCCGACACACTGGCTGCGCTGCGCATGGCCAAGGAAAAGGGCCTGGACACCATGGCCGTTGTGAATGTGGTGGGCAGCAGCATTGCCCGCGAGGCCGACAAGGTGTTTTACACGCTGGCCGGGCCCGAGATCTCGGTGGCAACCACCAAGGCCTACAGCGCGCAGATCGCCGCCATGTATTGCGTGGCTGTGCAGTTTGCCAAGGACCGCGGCACCATTGACGAGGAAAAATACCGCTATTATATCCACGAGCTGCTGACTCTGCCCGAAAAGATCGACAAGATTTTGGAGGATAAGGAGCGCATTCAGTGGTTTGCCGCCAAGCAGGCCAATGCCCACGATGTGTTTTTTGTGGGCCGCGGCATCGACTATGCCGTGTGTCTGGAGGGCAGCCTGAAGCTGAAGGAGATCAGCTACATTCACTCGGAGGCCTACGCCGCCGGTGAGCTGAAGCACGGCACCATCAGCCTGATCGAGCCCGGCACGCTGGTGATCGGCGTGCTGACCCAGAGCGAGCTGCACGAAAAAACCGTGAGCAATATGCTGGAATGCAAGAGCCGCGGCGCCTATCTGATGGGCCTGACTGCCTACGGCAACTACAGCGTGGAGGATCAGGTGGACTTTACCGTGTATGTGCCCAAGGTGGACGAACACTTTATGGGCAGCCTGGCGGTGGTGCCCCTGCAGCTTTTGGGCTACTATGTGAGCGTAGCCAAGGGCCTGGATGTGGATAAACCCCGCAATCTGGCCAAGAGCGTGACGGTGGAGTAAACCGAACGCGGGAGAAAAAATCAGTGCCTCTGCCTGAGAAAAATCGGGCAGAGGCATTTTTGTTTTGCAAAACAGGAACACAGCCGATCGGTGAAAGCCGAAAAGCTGTGTTCCTGTTTTTTTATGGATCGCTGCTGTGAGGGGGCGCTTTCGCTGCCGCATTCTCGGCGGCGGGCGCACCGGAAGGCGCATACCGGGCGAAAAATTCCTCTGCCGGCATGGGCTTGCCGATCTTATAGCCCTGCAGTCTGTCGCAGCCAAGCGTTTTGAGCAGCTGCATCTGGCTGTCGGTTTCGATCCCCTCGGCAATGCATCGCATGTGCAGGTCATGGCACAGAGCAATCAAGCGCCGGATGATAAGCTGCTCGCGGGGATTTTGCTCTGCCCGGCAGATCATGCCGCGGTCGATCTTTACAACGCTGATCTGCGGCAGATACAGCATTTCAAAGCAGGAGGCCTCTGTGCCGAAATCATCGATGCCCAGCAGAATGTTTCGCTTGCGCAGGGCATCGAACAGATCGCACAGGGATTCCAGCTGAATGCCGTGGGAGGATTCTGTGATCTCAAACAACAGCCGTGACGGGTCTGCCCCGGTTTCGGCAAGAATTTTATCCAGCCGCTCTAAAAAATCCGGCTCGGCCAGCGTATGGCGCGAGAAATTGGTGTTGATGATAAGCTGCGGCCACTGCGGCTTCCACTTTTGCATCAGCACACAAGCCTTTCGCAGCATTTGAAAATCTACCAGAGAGATCAGGTGCTGGTGCTCCATCATGTCGATGAATTCCACCGGAGTATGAATGCTTCCGTCTGCGTCGATCTGCCGCACCAGCACCTCGGCGCCGTAAACACGGTTGGTTTTCAGGTTGTACAGGGGCTGCAAATAGGGCACAAAGGTGCCGCCTAAAAATTGCTGCAGAATGGAATTCAGATAGGAAGGGCGTGCAGAACGGCGCAGATCGCTTAGGGCGTAAAATTTTTTCTTGGCCGTCTGCATGGCTTTCTCGGCTTTTCTCACCGAGATCCCGATATTTTCCTCGCGCCCCCACACATAGCCGAATGCGGCAATGTGATCTTCGGCAAACAGAGCCGCCCGCAGCTTTTGGGCGGCCTGGGTAAACGCGGCATACTCCACATGGGGCCAGATGATCACAAATTCATCGCCGCTGATGCGGTAGATCTGCTCTTTTTGAAAATGCTCGGTAAGGATCGCGCACAGCCTGCAAACCACCTTGTTGCCCATATCATAGCCCATATTGTCGTTGACCCATTTCAGGCGGTTGATATCCAGAAAGCCCACGCCGGTGGGAAACTCTTTTCCCAAAAGATGCTCCAGCACTTCGTCATAGGCAACTCGGTTGCGAAGGCCTGTCAAGGGATCGTGATAGCTTTTATCGGCGAGCTTTTGCACCATGCGCCGACGGTGGATCTCGTTGGCCGCAATATAGCTGACCTGCATCAGAAGCTCCGGGGCATCGGTGTGCGCGTGCGGATTGTCCACCCCCAGAAAGCCGTAAAGATCACCAGCGATAAAAACAGGCACGATCACAAGATTCCGAACGCCCCGCTTGTGCAGGCTGTGGTAGGCAATGCTGCGCGAGGGGTCATTTTTCAGCGCTTCCACATCGTTGATGATGGTGGATTTTGATTGCTGATGTAAAAACCGCTCTACCAGCACGTCCATGGGAAAGCTGTTGGGCTGATGGATCATCGGCGGCACGCCATCCCGGCAAACCTCGTAGGTGTTGCGGGTGGCGTTATGCTCGCGGTCCAGCTCAAACACATAGCTGCGGTCAGCTTTATAATAGTCAATGATATTTTGCAGCATAGCATGGATCGCCGCCGAAAAATCGTTTGTCATCACCAGATTTTCCATGCAGGAAACCAGCCGCTTTTCCATGGCCAGATTTGTCTGTGCATCGCTCAGCTGGGACAAATAGGGATTCACATTGCTGGCAATTTCCATGTGGCAGGAGCGGCCGTTGTAGTCAATCACGCTGTCGTGCAGCAGCAGACATTTGCCATTGGAAAGATACCGCATCCAGCTGTGGCGATGCCCCTCGCATTGCAAAAGCAGCTTGTTGGTGCAAAAATCACAGGGGGCAGCCTTGCCGTATAAATGCGTGTAGCACTTGGCCCCCGGTGCAGGCACGCCAAAGTGCTTTTTGGCGGCCTCGTTGGTATATACCAGCTCGTAGGTTTCAAGATCACTGATATACACGGCCTCGCTGAGCGAATTCAGGGTATTTTGTAATTCCACGCAGAGTTTCTCCTTGTAAATGCTGGGCAGCAACGCGCCATTCCCGCCTTGCGGGCAGGGGGGTTATTTTTTGCTGCGGTGATGGACTTTGGCGGCCATGCAAATGCCTGCCAGGCCCAGGATCGAAACAGCCATCACGGCGGCCCACAGGCTGAGCGCACTGGCATCGCCCGTTTTGGGGCTGGTGCTGGCTGCGGCATCTGAAACCGCATGGCTTACAGGCTGGCTGCCTTGTTCGGCCTTGGCGGCAGAATTGCTGCCAGTGCTGCCGGAATTGCCGCCAGTGCTGCCGGAATTGCCGCCAGTGCTGCCGGAATTGCTGCCGGTGCTGCCGGAATTGCCGCCGGTGCCGCCGGAATTGCCGCCGTTTTCAGTGCTGGAAACCGGCTGCCACTGGGCGTACACCGTCAGGCTTTCGGTTACATCGGTTGCAGCGGTAAAAGCTTCACCGGTGCCGTCCTGCTTGGTGTTCCAGCCGGTAAACTTGCAGCCGCTGCGGGTGGGTTCAGTCGTCGGCAGATCAAAGTGGTTGACAGCACCCTCGATTTTATCCTGCATCATAACGCGGGGAGAAGCCTCGGTATCGCCGCCGTTCTTGTCAAAAACTACGCGGATGCTATTGGCCACCTGCCACATATCAGTATCACCGGAACCAGCGGTATCGGCCATGCGCTTGAGGAACCAGCCGTCTTTCACGGCATCGGCATTGCCCAGTACAAACACATCCTGCGCGGGGGAATCGGTGTTTTTCTTGGAAAGAATGTAGTTGTCACCAAGGTTAGGATTTTTCAGCTTGTTCCAGTCGGCAGGCTCTACTGTGTTTACGGTAGTGGTGCCGGTGGAAAGGCCGCCGATTTTCAACGGGATATCAGCAGCTGTGTAATTCGTCACGGCTGCCGGTAAGCGCAGCTCTGCGTTTGTGCCTACATAGTTCCCGCCAAACTCAGACGGCTTCATCAACGCCATCATGCCGTTGTTGGTGACAGTGCCCTTCAGTTTGCTTGTGCCGTGGTTGATCAAGCGGCCGCTTGGGCCGATTTGAGTAGTGCCGCTGACAAAAATACCGGAGTCGTAGTTGGTTTGGTTGTATAACTGTTCCCATGTACCGTTGATAACGATGTTGCCTTGAATCGAAATCGGCTCTTGATCCGTTGTTAAAGCGCTGCCTTCCTCTACCAAAAGCCCGGCCAAAAGCCCGTCATTATTGTCCATGTTGTGAACGGTGACATTGGAATTGTCGGTGACATTGACCTGCGACATTTTTTTGATGAGCGGAATCTCTGCTTCGCAGGCAGACACATTGGCAACCGGCAAATCGGCTGAATTGTTGCCAGACTGTGCTCCGCAAATGCCGCCGCTGATCTTGGGCTTTCCGGTGACCTTGATGGAAGAACCTGCAGGAGCAGCGGAATAATCCGTAACCATCACACGGCCCACATCGCCGCCGTCTACCGTTACAGTCACATGGTCGCCCGCGGTGCATGGCTTTTTGTCTTTCCACAGGCCGACAACATCACCTTCAAAGAAATAGGGATCATTTAGGTCTACATTGGTTGCATTGATCGAAACAGAGCCTTGGACAGTCGAATCGCCTGCGCCGTAAATGTTCGTTAAATGAGATCCATTGGCGTTGATCGTAATATCGCCGCCCACAGTACCATAGAGAGCGCCAAAAATTTGGAGTGGATTATCATATGGATCGGGGTCTTTGTTTTTGTCCCATCCCCACACATTTTCGTAGGTGTCGATGGTGATATTGCGGCCTACAGTATAATTGCCAACAGCACCGGGCGCCGTTGTAAAGTACTGCCCTGCGCCGACAATTGAAGAGTAACCTGCAAGGCGCAGCACACGTTCGCAATCCGGATATCCGGCCATGATGTGCAGATTACCGCGAATGATGGAGCTTGTGGAGGAAGAGCCCATGCCAACAATGCCCGAAACGCTGCCGGAACGGACATCCAGCGTAACATTGCCCTTCATATCACAGCCGTATGTGCCCTCGATCGCGGGATAGCTGTCTGTATTTTTATTGTCATAGATCAGGGTGGCATTGCCGCCGACATAGACATTCTCGCCGTCATAGCCCTTCATGCAGCCGGGGTTCAGATGGCTGTCGTCCTGCATTTGAATGTCACCGGTAATTTTCAAATAAGTATCGCCCGTAACATTGCCCTGATAGGAGCCGCCGATCACATCGTGCAGGCTTATGTAAGGGTTGGGGGTGATAGAACCGCTGGCCGCGATCTCCACATGGGTGCTGTCTACTGTTGTTTGGTAACCGCCGCCGTAGAGGCCTCCTTCCAAATCGATCTGACCGTTTTCGGTGAAGATCGTCTGGTATCCGTTGCAGAACAAACTGCTGCCGGTCACTTTGACATCATCAAAGGTGCAGTCGCCGTTCAGCATGCCGCGATACTCGAAAAAAAGCGTTTTCATTCCGCCCTCTGCGCTTTTAACGGTAATATGCTTGCCGCTTGCACCAAAAAAGCTGATATCATCACCACCGTCCAGAGTGCTGGGCACAGTTACATCATCGGCCGTCAGCACAATGGTTGCCTCGGCTTCGGTGCTTGCTGCAATTTTATTCAGTGCGAGGTACAGTTCATCAGGGGTGGAAACCTTGTAGGTCGTTTCTGCAAAGGGGGCGATGGAGGTTTCTCCCTGCGAAGGCTCGTCCTCGGTGGTAGAGGGAGCAGCTTTGCTGTTTGTGCTGCTGTCGGTTTCGGCGGCATTTTCTTCCTGCGAAGGCTCTTCCTCGGTGGCGGAGGGAGCGGGGCTGCCGTTTGTGCTGCTGTCGGTTTCGGCGGCATTTTCTTCCTGCGAAGGCTCGTCCTCGGTGGCGGAGGGAGCGGGGCTGCCGTTTGTGCTGCTGCCGGTTTCGGCGGCATTTTCTTCCTGCGAAGGCTCTTCCTCGGTGGTAGAGGGAGCGGTTTTGCCGTTTGCATTGCTGCCGGTTTCGATGGCGCTCTGCTCTGGGGCGGCGCTGGGGTTGGCCGCATTGGATGCTTCGCCGGTGGTTTCAGCGGTAGGTATAAGCGCATCCTCCGCCGATGCAAAGGCGCTGGTGGGAAGCATGGTGAATGCCATTGCAACCGCCAGCACGCTTGCCGCAATTTGTTTTTTCATTTTCTCTGTTTTCTCCTTACTCTATCAGACTGCCGTGACGTGGGAGTGCGGCGGTTGCGGGCGCTGCAATAAAGGGTGGGCCTCCTGGCGGCGGCAGTCGTGCAGGAGGATGCTTTTATCCAATGCGCCTTCCATGCTGCGGGGCCGGGGCCTTGATTCCGATACCATGGGCAGAATATAGTTACCAATCATTATAGTAGGATGATATACCTGTGTCAATGGCTGAAATCTTAAAAAATTCTATGTTTTAGACTAAAGCATAGCAATTTCGTGTGGAAACAATGATCCATATAAAGCTGCATCGTACAAATTCTTGAAACTTACTCGCGAGTAAACTGAATATCAAGCATAATATACTGCGAATAATTAAAAAAAATAAATTCAGCGCTTGATAAATTGCGGATCACAGCGATCATTTGCCATAAATAGGGCGTTTCCATGATGAAAACAGCATCAAATTAAGCGGCAAGGAATCATTGTACAAATTTTTAAAGATCCTGTGGATTTTGTCAGAACTTATGCTTCCACCGCAGCAAAGGATCGGATATAGATGATTCATCGCACAACATTTTACTATGTTTCTATTCTATGCGGTGCATGAGTTTTTCGCCTTCCGTCATGGCGGATGTCATCGGGGGCATTCACAGAAAAACCGGGCTGTTTTTCTTGGATTTGAACAAAAACGGCCTTCTGCTGCAAAAATGGGGCCGGGAGTTTCCTCCCGGCCCCATGCGGATTCTATAGGCGCTTATGGGCCCGTGGGCCAAGGCGCGTTAGTTGCCCTTAAAGTCTTTGCCGAAGGACACGCGGCTGCTGATCACGGTGAACAGGAAGGCCGCCACGGCAATGCCGAGGCCCACCAGAGCCGTAACAAGTGCGCCCGAGCTCATGGGCAGCACAATGAACATATTCAGCAGTGCGAAGTAGATCACACTGGTGATGGTGTAGCTCAGCGAGTAGCTGGCCAGTGCGGGGGTATCGTTTTCAGGGTCGCAGATGCGGAGCAGCAGCACGCCGGTGATAAACACGCCGGTGGCCATGCCGAAGGTGCCGATCATCTGTTCGAACCAGTAGCCCTTCAGGAAACGCTTGCTCATGAGCAGCAGGCCCGCCACGGTGACGATGAAGCCCAGAACCACCATGAACAGAATGGGAACGATGTAGGAGGCCACTGCCTTGATGGGCAGGCTGGCCACAGCGCCGATCACGGCAAATTCAGTGAAAGCGCCGGTGAGGCGGCTCTTGATCTTGGCATCGACCAGATAGTCTACCTTAAACTTGCACATCAAGCCCCAGATGATGAACATGATGATCATGCCGTATGCCCAAACCGACATGCTCTTGAGCACGGGAATGTTGGCACCCTTGGCAAGCTTTACGGCCATGTAGGCAAGCCAGCAGCCAAAGAAGATGATGGAGGCGTGGAAGGCAAGAGTATCAATGCTGGAACCCATGGTGGTTTCACGGCCGGCAGAGCCCTGCTTGGAGATATCCTTTTCAAAGCCCACCTTCATGGGGGTGGGGATATCGGCAGGCTTGCTCAGCACAGCGGTGTGCTGCTTGCGGGCAGCCCAGTTGATCATAATGATGCCCAGAATGATGCCGCCCACCAGGCCGAAGGTGGCGGTGGTGGTGGCTACGCCCTGGCTGACAGAGGCATAGTCCAGATTCATTTCGCTGAGCATATTGCCCAGTGTGCCGGCGGTGCCGTGGCCGCCCACAAAGCCGATGCCAAGCTCGATGCCGAACTGGGGATACATATCGGGGTAGGAGCCCTTAAAGAGCACATTGGTGAAGTAACCGGCTGCGAACTGCAGCATGGAAACACCCACGCCAATGCCGATCAGGGGCAGAACATTCTTCATAAATTCGCCGCTGCCGCTGCCGTCTTTGGTTTGCAGGCGCAGGCCCAGGGGCACGGCCGTGACCACGGGAACGATCAGGATGCCGGGCAGCATATTGTAATAGCTGAACCAGTCAGCCGAAACGGGAAGGACATTCAAAACCTGAGGGCCGAGGATCAGCAGCAAAAAGCCGCCGATCACAGAGGCAGGAATAAATGCCTTTTGCAGGGGCTTGCACACGGCGCGAAGCACCATGCCGATGATCAAGAACAGGCCCAGTAAACCAAGGCTCTGCAGAAGATCTGTTAACATTGCAGATGTCATAGAATTTCCCTTCCTTTCTCAATGGTGATCTGCTTGTGTTCCAATACTTTCCGCAAATCGCACTATCCTATCTGTATGATAGGATTTTTTATATACTTATATTAACGCTTTGTTCATAATTCGTCAACTTATGCCGGGAAAGTTTTGTAAATATAATAAGAAATTAAACATAGCGAAAAGCGAAAAATGTATAATTAAACAAGCGGAAAGTTTATAAAATTCAGAAATGCCGGAAAACGGGCTTGGAATGCAAAAACTGAAAAAACCTTGTGAGCTTACACAAGGTTTATGCGCCCGGTTTGTGCAGAATGTGGATATTTGACAAAAAAATCACAGGTAAATCGAAGGAAAACAAACGGATTTGGAAAAGGCCGAGGGAGGGGCCGCGGAAGGCAGCGGCTGAGGGGAAGAACGATAAAAAGAATGGGCTCCGGGCGGCGCTGTGGGGTTATACGATCTTTGTTTTGGCTTGCCAGAATTGTATAGAAAAGCGTATAATACGGACAAACCGGTTTTGGTGTTCGTTGGCCGCAAACCATGAATTGGAATTGCATTTACGAGCCCTGAAACGGCTTGAAGGCACGCCAAATCCATTCACCAAGGGGCTGCCGCCCCCAAAGGAGGCCGCCATGGTCTACGAAAATATTACAAAAGCCGTTTTTCTGGCAAGGCCCAATCGCTTTATCGCCGAGGTGGAGCTGAACGGGCACAAGAAACGCGTTCATGTGAAAAACACCGGGCGCTGCCGGGAGCTGCTCATTCCGGGGTGCGAGGTGTGGCTCACGGCGCCGGGCACACCGGGGCGAAAAACCACCTACGACCTGGTGGCCGTGCGCAAGGCAAACGGGGTGCTGTTCAACATCGACAGCCAAGCCCCCAACCATGTGGTGAGGGAGTGGCTGGGAGAGCAGGGATTCGACAGAGTGCTGCCCGAGTACCGTTACGGTGATTCCCGGATGGATTTTTATATGGAGCGCGGGCAGGAACGGTTTTTGCTGGAGGTAAAGGGCTGCACGCTGGAGATTGACGGCGTAGGGTATTTTCCCGATGCGCCCACCCAGCGCGGGATTCGGCATATCCGGGAGCTGATGCGGGCAAGGGCCGAGGGCTATCATGCGGCGCTGGCCTTTGTGATCCAGATGGATGGGGTAAAAGAGGTGCGGCCCAACACCGAGACCCATCCGGCCTTTGCCGAGGCGCTGGCAGAGGCGGAAAAAGCCGGGGTAAAAATTTGGTTTTTGCGCTGCCATGTGGAGCCGGACAGCCTGCGCATTGTGGATGAGGAGGAGCAGCCATGAATTTGGGAGATATAGCGTCTGTTGCCACGCTGATTTTGTTTGACTTTTATTTTATCGGCAGAGCCATCACCATTTTTCGCTTCCGGGGCGTTTTCCCGGACGAGATCCGGATGGAGGCCGCTGACTTTGAAAAAAGCGGGGAACAGATTGTGGAAAGCTGTTCCTTGGAGGAAAACCCTCGCAACGCCTTTGTGCTGACAGCGCGGCAGGGAATATATGACCTGTCGGTTTACCGGATTTTATATGACGACTCGTTTCATTTTACGGGCAGGCAAAAGCTGGAGGGCATAGCCTACCCTTTTTTGAACCTTGGCCAGTCGGTGGAATTTTTGTGTACCTCGCCGGAGCTTCTGCCGGAATTTGAGGTGGTGTATTTCACGCCGGACTACAAAAAAGTGACGGTGACTCTGTGGGACAACCCCAAAAACGGTGTAATGTCGGAAAGTGCCCGGCCCAAGAATACCCTTTGGAGCGTATTGTTCCATCTGTTCAACTGAAGCGATAAAGCAAAATGAAACGGGGTGCAAAGCATGGCCTGCCCCGGGCCTATGAATTATTTTCTGGCTTTACAGGAGCGGATGCAGCATTCCGTTGACACCTTCACATGAATTTTCTTACAGCGGCAAAATAGTTCTTGTGTTGGGCGGCGGCTTGCGGTATACTGAAGCCACGGCTGTGTTTGGCCGAAAATATGCGCTGTACTTCCGGATCATAGCGGAAGACGGCAGCAGGAGGAAATTGAATATGAAAACTCGTACCAACATTCGTTGGCTCACCCAGCTTGCTTTGCTGGTGGCCATTCTGCTCGTGCTGAACTATACCCCGCTGGGGTATTTGCAGATCGGCCCATTGGCAGCATCGCTGCTCACGGTTCCCGTTGCCATCGGCGCCATGACCATGGGCCCCACGGCAGGCGCCATTTTGGGCGGCGTGTTCGGCCTGACCAGCTTTCTGCAGGCCATGCAGGGCAAAAGCGCCATGGGTGCCGCCCTGTTTCAGGTAAGCCCCGTGGGCTCGTTTGTGGTGTGCTTTGTGATGCGCGTGCTCATGGGCCTGTGCACCGGCCTGATTTTTGCCGCGCTGTGCAAGGCCATGCCCAAGCAGGAAAAGCTGGACTGCTTTTTGGGCGGCTTGGCTGCCCCCTTGCTGAACACCGTGTTCTTTATGGGCGCACTCGTGATGCTATTCTACAACTGCGAATTTGTGCAGGGGCTGGTGGCAAAGCTGGGCGCACAGAACGCCTTTATGTTCGTTGTGCTGCTGGTGGGTGTGCAGGCTGTGATCGAATGGTGTGTATGCTGCGTGGTGGCCGGTGCCGTGGCACTGCCCGTGCGTAAATATCTGAAAACGAATTAAGGCAAAACCGCTTAAGCCGTCAGGCGGGAATTGTGCGGGGTTGCCTAAAAATAAAAGCCGCATACCCGAAGCTTTTGCAAAGCCGGATATGCGGCCTTTTTGCATACCGAAACGGCTATAAAAAAAGAGGAGCGTACCATGAAAGAAATTTCCATTCAGGAGCTTGAGGGGCTTTCCATCGGCCAGGCCGAAAACAAGGCGGCGGCCACGGGCTGCACGGTGCTGCTTTTGGGCAAAAACGGCGCGTGTGTGGGGCAGGATGTGCACTCTGCGACCGCCGCCCCTGCTTCGGTTCGCTGTATCCGTCAC
>ERZ1035001.751-NODE-751-length-15313-cov-272.145235_pt1 | contig 15313 bp, 16 predicted proteins | sample MGYA00520685_ERZ1035001 | MGnify/ENA primary metagenome ERZ1035001 (study PRJEB33766, sample SAMN09781749) | gut metagenome | biome: gut microbiome | host: Homo sapiens | place: Madagascar | study: EMG produced TPA metagenomics assembly of the PRJNA485056 data... | reverse complement strand
GTCTGGGTATTGCCGGTGGTCCTATCGTAATGGGTATTCTGATTGGTGCGCTGGGGCCTCGTGTGCATTTCATCTCTTACATGACGCGAAGTGCGGGTCTGATGCTGCGAGAACTGGGTCTTGCCCTCTATCTCGGTTGCCTGGGATTGGCGGCTGGTGGACAGTTCTTCGAGACGGTAGTCCGTCCGGAAGGTTTGATGTGGGTAGGCATCGGTTTCCTTATCACGGTTGTGCCTGTGGTTATCGTAGGTCTCATCATCCTGAAGACCAAGAAGTATGACTTCGGCAGTATCTGCGGAATCCTCTGTGGAAGTATGGCGAATCCGATGGCGCTTACTTACGCCAACGAGACGCTGGATGGCGATACGCCAAGTATCAGTTATGCTACGGTTTATCCGCTCGGCATGTTTATCAGAGTGGTGATAGCTCAGGTTATCGTGATGTTCTTTGTCTGATGTTACGATGTTTTCATCTGTTTCTGCGGAATCTGTCATCCGCAGATATGAAGAAAGGCTGGTTTCGGTTAGAAATCAGCCTTTCTTGTTATAGTCATCTTCTTTCCCGTCATCGGGTGCTCAAATGTGATTTCCTCTGCATGAAGATGCAGTCTTGTTGCCGGCTCGTTGCCGTAGAGCGGATCGCCGATGATAGGGGCATTCAGACCTTCCTGATGAGCACAATGCACTCTCAGCTGGTGCGTTCTGCCCGTTTTAGGATAGAGCGCCAGGCGAAGATGGGTATCGTCAATACGCTCTAGAACCTCGTATTCTGTAATGGCTTCCTTGCCCTGTTCGCGGTTTACCATCTGTCGTGGACGGTCTAGAAAATCTGCTATCAGGGGGAGCGAGATGTAACCTCTTCCGCTTTCTGCTTCTTTCAGAATCCGGTTGCACGATTCCTTGTCTTTTCCGCAAACGATGGCTACGTATTTCTTCTGAACCCGATGATTCAGAAACTCCTTCTGCAGGCGATGATAGGCAAACTCGGTCTTGGAAATAATCATCAGTCCGCTTGTTGCCATGTCCAGACGATGGACGATGAGCGGACCGGTAGCTTCGGGATATTTCCTGCGCATCAGAGCGTAGACGGAAGGCTGGGCTGCATCTTTCCCCGGAACCGAGAGTAAACCTTCGGGCTTATAGATGACTGCCAGTTCACGGTCTTCGTAGAGCGTTTCCACCTTATTATATATAGTAGTTTCGGTCTGTTGGGTTTCAAAGACTGTTTTAGGCAGCATCCAATGTAGTATCGGTTTGCATTTTCCGTTGCAGGCAGGATAAAACTGAAGATGATGTCTGATTTCTTCTTTCGGACTCTCTCCCCACCAGAACATCGCCATCTGCAGAGGCTTGTAGCCATGCTGGTAAGCGTATTGCAGGAGTTTCGGCTCGCAGCATTCTCCACTTCCGGCAGGTGGAATCTTAACCGCCTCGTTCTTGAAAATCTCCAGCAGGTCCTTGCTTTCTCCTTCCGCATTCAGCATCTGGAATTTCGAAAACAGCCATTGCTGAAGTTCTTCAGATAACTGTTTGCGGAGCAGTTTTGCACTTTTCATATCCTTTTCGTAGTTTTCATATAGCGTTTCGTACGCCGTTTTTTCGTTTATCGACTTTTTCAGCCTCTTCAGTTCTGCCTTCATAAACTGGCTCTCTTTTATCATCGCTTTCTTCTCTTCCTCGCTCAGGGGTGTTCCTGCCGAAAGGGCTTCCTGGCGCCTTGCATCTCGCTTTTCCTTTGCTTCTTTTATCTTTGTCTGATAGTTTGCGATAACTTCCTGGCGCTTTTGCTGCAAATCATCAATCAGGCTTTTCGCCTTTATCAGGGTTTCGTTGGCTTCAAACTGTCTGATTTGCTGGTTCATTTCCGAAATCTCAGCCTCATGTACCTTGAAATATCCGTCGGGTTGAAGATAATCGAAAACGGCTGGCACAAAACCTTCCCAGTCGCTTCTACCGCCAATCTGTCCGCTATAAGCTCTCAGATAGCCAATCTTACTGTTGTCGGCTTCTACGATAAGTACGCCGAACATCTTTCCACGGTCTATTTCCTCCCGCCAGTCGTTTCGCTGTGAGAGTTCATCCTGCAACTCTCTGCATGCTTCGATGCAGAGCGGATGAGGTTCGTAGCTGAATGGATTGTTCATCCTTTCAGGTATATTATTTTGTTCTATATTTTTAAATAAATGCATTTCCATGCTACAAAGATACACATTTAAACGCGTTTTAGTTCATATTTTTGCAAAAACATGAGTTTTTCAGTTATTTTTTTGTTTATTTGGATTTTTTGTTGTACTTTCGCAACTGAAACATAAATTCATTTAAATAGTCTATCATGGTAAGTGTATATAGAAAGATAATGACGATGCAGATTAAGAACGGACTGTGCCTTCTGTGGCTATTCGTTCTGATGCTGCTGTTTGCTGCTTGTTCTCATCGGCAGAAGGGTGATGAGTCGTGGCATAAAGATATCGATGAATTTGTGTCCGGTCACCAATCTCTCATGCAGAGTCATCCTGATTCGATGATCATGCTGATAAGAAATTTCAAATGTGAAGGTAATCCCGATAAAAGCAATCAATGGAAAAAATTATTAATAGCTAAATGTTATTATATGAAGGGGGCTGATGCCCAATGCCAGTCGTTGATAGATTCGGTTAACGCTTATTGCAAACAAACTCCTGACAACAGAATTCTTTCTTATGCTGATAATCTGCAAGGCATACTTTTGCTGGTTTCCGGCAAGAGGAAGGAGGCTTTAATTTATTATGAGAAAGCTTATCATGAAATCATGAACCTTGACAGTTGCGGCAAGGCGATTGATGTATGTATCAATATTGCCGATGCGTCCAGACAGATGGGTAAGCTGGCGGATGCTTCTTCCTGGTATCGCCGTGCCTATTTCCTGGCAGATTCTCTGAATCAGCATGAAGCCCAGAACAGTATTCTCTCAGGACTGGGACAGGTTTATAATGATTTGCAGAATTATCAGCTGGCGCATCATTATTTCCAGAAGGCTGAACGCCTGTATCCGCCAAAGAATCCGAAAGATGTTTATTTCTTTTACAACAGTTGGGGAAATGTGTACAGCAGTCAGGAAAAACCGGCTGAGGCTCTGAAATGCTTCCTGAAGGCTCAAAAGGCTACACGGCAGATGGAACAGCCTCTGGCGACGGCTATTGTTGATGCTAATCTCGGACAGACTTATCTGGAACTCAACCGGTTGGATTCTGCACAGAAATATCTGACTCTTACCACGAAATTCTTTTTTGCCCAGCCCTCCATGCAGAGCGATGTGCAATTCTATGTGGATGGGTTGAATGCATCTCTGGCTCTGAAGCAGGATAGTCTGGCGAAGGCTACTGAGATTTTGAACAAGCCATACGATCTCTCCAAGATGTCGCCTAATTATCTTTACCTTTATCATAAGGGACTGGCGGCTCTTTGTGAACGAAAGGGACAATATGCCAAGGCTCTGCAATATCAGAAACTGATGAATCAGTACGACGATTCGCTCCGTAACGCTACGATGGTTTCGAATGTTCAGGAGAATGAATTGAGATTCAAGCAGGATACGGCCATCGTTCGCCGTGATTTATCCCTTAGCACCACGCAAGCAGAGGTAAGATCCTTTAGAGTCATCCTGCTCCTGATTATCGGCTTGCTGGTAATGAGCGTGTTGGCTCTCATCGCTTTCATCCGTTACAAATGGATGCGCAGCAAGCATCAGCATCATAAGGAGATGAACCGGATGATGGCTCTGAAGATGGAGAATGTGCGCAATCGTTTCTCGCCTCATTTTGTATTTAATGTGCTCAATATCTTCGTATCTAATCTTCCGAAGGGGGTTAATGTCAAACCGCTTCAGCTCCTGATACAGGTACTGCGTGCCTACTTGCTTTCTTGCGATAAGATGGCGGTAAGTTTGGAAGAGGAACTGCAGATGGTGACGAGCTATTCTACTCTTCGCCATGAAACCAATCCGTTCCTTCCGATGCCTCAGTTCCATGTTGCCAAGGATGTGGATATGAAGCTCATGCTGCCGTCTATGATTATCCAGATTCCTGTAGAGAATGCTTTGAAATATGCTTTTGTGGAAATGAAAGAGACGGAAGATAAGCCTTTGCTGGATGTAAACATCTGGGTTGAGGACGATATGCTCCGCATAGATGTTACAGACAACGGATGTGGAGTTTCGGGTACCGTTGGCAAGAAAAAGAAAAATTGTGCTGCCAGTACGGGAACCGGATTGAGAATTCTGAACAGTACCATCGAAATGCTTAATGCAAGCAACGAACGCAAGATGTTTTTCAAGATGCAGAGCAACAGAGGAGCATCAGAAGAGGAGGGTGGTACCAGGAATAGAGGAATATGTGTAAGTATCGGAGTTCCATGTAATTACGATTATAATGTCTTTAAGTAAGAAACTTTTCATAAGAATTTAAAAAGAAATAACATGCAAGATAGAATTAAGGTTGTGATTGTGGACGATGAACCACAGAGCATCCACAGGTTGCAGGATGATTTGGCAACTCTGGAAGATTTTGAGGTGATTGCCACATCCTCTTCGGCGGTATCGGCAAAGAATCTGGTGATGAGCATACAGCCCGATGTGCTGTTCATCGATGTTGAAATGCCTGGACAGACGGGTTTTGAGGTGTTGCAATCTCTGAGAGATGAAATTCCGATGGAACTTATCGTAGTATTTTACAGCGCCTTCGATAAGTATATGATTGATGCGCTCAGAGCCTCTGCCTTCGATTTCCTGTTGAAACCTTATCAGCAGGATGAGTTTGAACTGGTGGTAGACCGAATCCGGCAGAAAATGAAAGATGGAGATGATGTGGATGAAGATGCTTCTTCCGTTCCAGAGTTCTCTTCCTGTTCTTCTGAATCAGTCTTGGCTTCTCAGAAGGCTCAGGATTTTTCGGGAATGAATGGGATGCTGGGAACAGCAGCCAAGCGTCTTGCCATTCAGACCATTTCGGGTTTATTGATGTTGAAGCCCGATGATGTGTTCAGTTGCACTTTTGATGAGGCTACTCATCTTTGGCAGTTGAAGTTGTCGAATGGGCAGGTTTATAAATTGAAGAGGCAGGCCACGGCAAAGACCATCCTTTCCATGTCGCCTTCTCTGGCTCAGGTTCGTCAGGATTGCATCATCAATCTCGATTATCTTCTCTGCATCGAGAATTATACGCTCCGCTGCATCTTTTCTCCTCCTTTCGACCATGAGGAAATCACGGTTTCCCGCCGCTGTTATAAGGCGGTAAAGAATCAGTTGGAGATATTGTAGGAATCGGAAAAAAGAAGAGGGTGTGCAAAATATAGTTTTTGCACGCCCTCTTCTTCTATGTTTTTATTCTTCAGTAATTCCCCAATCCAATAGCCCTTTGCCTTCCTCGTCCAGCTCAATGCCGAGGCCTATCACCTTTCGCTTGTCTGCTTGGAAAGGCTCCAGGTATTTGTTATCCAGTATCTGCTGAATGGCAGCCTTTTTACCACCATTATTTTTCAGTTTCAGTTCTATCACGTAGATGTAGCGTGAAGTTTGGGCGATGAGGTCGATCCTTCCTGTTGCAAGCATATGCTCTACCTCCACTTTCAGACCGATGGCATTCAGAATAGTACTGATGATGAGACGGTAGCGCTCTTCCATATCCATCGAGGCAAGTTTCTTGTTGCTGTAAGGCACATCGGCAACCAATGCTTTCAACGTTTTCATGGCATCTGCGATTTGCCCGGTACCCAATTGGCGGAACAGACTGCCTTGCAGACTGATAATATCGCTTTCTGATTTCATGGTCAGGCTTGGCAGTACAACCTCGTAAAGAGCCTGTTTCACTTCTTGGTTTGGGAAACCTAAGAAATAGCCAAATTCATCGCTCGACTTGATGGTAAGGTAACCCGTCTGATAGAGAAAGAGTTCGGCACCACCATTTATGACATCAGAACTCTCAAGAGTCTTGCGTAAAATCGGACAATTTTCGAAATTTCGTAAGCGCAGTTCCATGTTGTCCACAAACTTAGGTAGCATGGATGTTGCTCCTGAAGAAACCCAGAAACAGCTCAAGTCTTGTGCGTCGAGTGCATTAAGGAGACTGAAAGGGTTGTAGATGTCCACCATGTTTCTGCGACTGAAATGGTATCCATCGTAGTAATCCTTCAGGTTATCATGAGTTTGCTGCAAGGTCCACTCGTTCACTTCAGCCATTCTTTCCAGTTCCGGCTTGAAGTTCTCCCCGATTTCTCCTTCTGTAATACCGCAGATAGCAGCATATTCAGGAAGGAAACTGATATTGGTCAGGTTGTTGAGAACTGAGAAAAGAGAAATCTGCGTAAACTTGGTGATACCCGTAATGAAGACGAAACGTTGGTACGCATCATCAGCTTTCAAGATGGAAAACACGCTTCTATATACTTCTGTGCAACCCTCATGCTCGGGAGTTTTCCACGAGTGCTGGAGAGGAGAGTCGTACTCATCGATAAGAATGGCAACCTTGAGCCCTGTTTGCTCATAGGCGGTTTTAATGATGAGGTCGAAGCGGTTTCCTAGTGAATCTGTTGGTTTGATATGGATGCCATATAATTTCTCATAAACATCAAAAGTTCGATCCAGGTATGCCTTAACTTCATTTGCAGTCGCTCCCCCTCGGCTCATGTCGAATCGAATAACCGGGTACTGTTTCCATTCCTTCTCCAACTCCATGATTTTCAGTCCTTCGAAGAGCTCTTTTCTTCCTTCGAAGTAAGCCTGGAGTGTATCAACAAGCACAGACTTACCGAATCGGCGAGGACGGCTCAAGTAATTATACTTTAAACCTTGGTTCGCCAATTTCCAAACCATGTCAGTTTTGTCAACATAGAGGTATCCTTCCTCTCTGATAACATTGAAAGACTGTATGCCTACCGGCAGCTTTCTGCATTCATTGTTTGCCATAATCTTTTCTCCTATTCCTATCTTTAGCCGCAAAGATACGGCTAATTTTTGAATCATGCAAGTTTTTGGCAATTAAAAAGATGTAAATAGATACTTGATAAAAGAATATATTGTACATGTTCTAGAAAAATGCATTTTTTTTCTTGGTTTATCCACGGAAAAAACTTATCTTTGCATAATAATAAAGGAAAATTATAATAAAAGGTGGAATGATTAGCTTATCACCACAACATTTAAACCCCATTAGTTATGACGGAAGATATTAATATATTGACATTCGATAACTTTATTCAAAAGATTAAGACTATCAAGACATATCGCAGTAACGCCAATAAGGAATACAAGGTAGTTAAGGTAAACAAGACCGCATTGGTACTTAGAGATCAGCGCACTAAGGCTGATTTTGAAGTACCAGCAGCCCAAGTATTCGCTGCCATGAAAGAACTTGGTATTGAAAACTGCACGGTTCTTAAAATGCGCCAGTATGTAGGAACACATGCTGCACCAGCCTCTGCCGCCCTCATCTTCTGGGCTTTCGGACGAGGACAGGTTCAGGCTGCAATAAAAAAGTTTGCCGATTTGACGGTTAGGATAATAAGAGAACAGCAAAAACGGAAATAGTAAATCTGGCAACCTGTACGGTTGAAAGCGCTTCTATTGACAATATATACGCAAGTTTGCTCCACGCGCCCTGGGCTAGGAGCTTTTGAGCCTTCAGCCCGTACTTGAACCACATGCGAAAGTTCTGTTAATAATTGATTGTAGATTTTACGTTTTTATAACTTCCTGGTATTCTTATTGTTGCACGTATCCTAGCTTTCAAAGTGCTAGATTTTATACATTTCCTAGGTTTTGATATGCCAGATTTTACACGTTTCCTAGGTTTCGATATACTGGATTTTACACATTTCCTAGGATAAGGCAATGCTTTTCTCAGAGAATCTTGTCGTTTTTAATGTTTTTTACGTTAATCTCAAAGCCGGGATATTCCAAGATTGCGGCAATCCGTATAACAGGCTGGCAAAATATCCTGAAATGGTAAAACTTATTGTTTTTTCCCATTTCTACAATTGGTAATCTTCAATTTAATGAAGATTACCAATGTAAGACAGTTATGGGAACTATTACCACCATTGCTCAAGCCAATAATTATAGTATATGTCAAATCTGTTAAAAAATATCTTTTAAAAGTTGCCACTGACCATTTTTATTGCTGCCATCACGACCTATATAATAGTTCTTTCGTAAAAATGTTATTTCTCTTTTTAAAGTAGTAAGTGATACTCCAACTTTTTGAGCCAATTCTTCCCTTGTAAGGCTTGGTTGTTCTTTAATAGCTTTAATTATTGCTATTTGTCGATTGGATAGAGGCTCATTTATCGGCTCATTTATCGGCTCATTTATCGGCTCATTCTGAATGTGTAAGGTCAGTTTCACTTGCAGTAATTCTGGCTGTTCTAATAATTCTGGTTTAAGCCAATGCTTTTCATTCCAAGCATTTAAAATGAGAGGAAAGCCAGAACCAAGGTTTTCGCCATATCCTATCATGCGGAACATATTCTGCATACGCTGATTACGTGCTTTTGACTCTCCACCTTTGTAAATCTGCTCAATAGGAAGTTTTAGAAGTCCCGGATTGGTTAGTACAAAGCAATCATCATATTTTTCAACCTTCAGTATGCCATTCACCATGAAATCAGAGTGGATAACCATGTTCGTGACAGCTTCGCGTACAGCCTTAGCTTGGAGAGTATCATCTCTTCTTATTACACCATTCAAATTGAAAGGATGAGGCAAATCGCGTGTCAGTTTGGGAATAATCATGCGAATGAAATTGAATAAGTTGTTTTCCCATGTTCCATCATATGTCAGACGATCGCTATAACGTTGGTTTTCAATCAGGTTAGATTTGTCGATATAATCCATGCGTAGATTGTCAAAACGTTCACGAACAGGGAGTCCTTTGCCGAACATCAGAAGGCCAGCCATGGTCAATCCCTCCCTTCCTGTTCTGCGGTCTTTAGTATAACCGCCAAAGTTTGTTAGGAATTCTTTGTGATCAGATGAGTTCCACAGATGCTCAGGGTGCAAGTTCTGAAACATCTGACGGAAACGTTCTAAGGTTGGAGTATCAATGTCATCCATTGTGTAATATTCTAACAATAAACCATCATTGCCTGCTTCGTTGGCATCACGGAGCATCATTTTCAATTCTTGCTCCGTACAATGATAGTCGCCTTCGTGGTTACGCTTGAATGTGCCTCTTGATAAATTGTTGTTGATATATATAGGACGAACTGTATAGTCTGCACGAGGAACATTGATTGCAATTACCTTCTTGTCATCAACATCTATCATCTGAATATCGTCATCGTGCAAAAGGTTGATGTTCACCTTTTCTCGACTATTGACAATATTCCATAAATCCTTGCGTATCTTGTCTGCATCCTCAATACCAACAATGTCAAATCGTTTGGTATTGTCTGCTGCCCCTCAAAAAGTAGACACAGAAAGGTGGAAAACTGATGGAAAATGATTACCTTTGCAAGCAGATAGAGTTGTGTGCCCTGTAGAGAGGGCGTAGCCCGAACGTAAGGGCATACAACTTGCCGAAGCACGGTTATCTTATCGTCAAGTATTCACCAGAAAGGAAACTTTTTATGGCAAAGCATTTAAATCCATTGGAAAAGGAGTTCTTGATTCGTAAGTTCAAGGGAAACTCCAAAGTTAAGCTCGGTGATTTCTGCAGGGCAAACAATGTCTCGGAAACTTCTTTTAAGAAGTGGCTGAAGCAATATGAAGAAGCAGGCATAGAGGGGTTGGCTCGTGCTGATGCTGAGATTGGGAACATACTTCCTGAGGGCGTTGACAAAACCAAGGAGGGGTATAAGCGAGAAATCCTACGCTTGCGTATTGAGAATGAACGGCTCAAAAAAAAATATCTGGTGAGGCAGAACGAGGATGGGCAAACGGAGTATGTTCGTTTAAAAATGAAGAGTTCAAAATAGTGGACATGCTATCGCACGAGTATCCTGTCAAGGATATCTGCAAGATGATGGGAGTAAGTCGGTCGGGGTATTACAAGTGGCTTAGAAGAGAGCCTTCATCCCGTGAGATCAATCGTGAGTTCATGGTGGGTGTGGTTGAGGACATACACTCGGAACACCCAACACATGGCTACAGGTGGGTGGCGGCGTACATAAGAATCAATTTACAGTTGAGTATCAGCGACAATTTCTCTTATAAATGCTTCCAATATCTTGGTATTCAGTCACAAACGAGACACAAGATACATTACAAGCCACGTAAGGTAAAGGATAAGTACCCCAACCTCATTTTTTCCACGTGGGACACGGTAGACAGACCTCGACAAGTTATCGTCTCTGACATGACAGTCATCAAATACTCTTGGTTCTTCTTTGAGTTGACCATGTATTTCGATGTCTTTACGAAAGAAATCCTAACGTGGCATGTGGCTGAGAGACGTGGACACAGAGACCAGTACATTGATGGGCTGAATGATGTCATCAACCTGTTGAAGGGCACAGATGAGCCAACTGTTCTTCATACGGACCAAGGCAGCGTGTATGCTTCGCTCGCCTATAACGAGCTGATAAAGGACACGTTGATTGTGAGGTCTATGTCCAGGGCAGGAAAGCCTACAGACAATCCTGTGAACGAATCCCTAAACGGATGGATAAAAGAGGAATTGTTCATAGACTTCAAGATTGAGACATGTAATTCAAGAGAGGAGTTCGAGGAGGCCTTGGACGCATACGTGGATTATTACAATGAGAAAAGACCATGTTATGCTATCGGCTATGATACGCCAAATAATTACAGGAAGAGGTTTTATAAAGGGGAGCTTCCAAGAAAGGACACTTTTGGGAAGCGAGAGGCTAATGCAACACCGAAGTTCGTCACAGAACGGAAGAAAATGGCTGGAAATGAGAAAAATAAAGAATAATGTTCACTTTTATAAAGAAAAACTTGCAAATATGGATGAGATTGTCTACTTTTGCAAATGAAAAGGAACGAAATTTGATAGATATGTGTACTTTTAAAAATATAAATAATTAATAATCATTTTTTGTGTCCACTTTGGGGAGCTGCTACAGTCTTGCTCGTCCATGTGTTCTATAACCCCCAAGAGAATGGTACCACCATATGTGTTTGCAAAAGCGGAGTAGGTGTCCCAAAGAGAACTTGGTATACCTCTTGTGGCTTTTTTACATTCGAGCGTTACACGTTCACCATTAGATAGCAGTTTAAATATATCCATAACTCTATTTTTATAGTTTGTTTATAAAATTAAGCTAATACTTCCTGTAAGTTTATATGATTTAATCATTGTTGTCATCTTCAAAATAATCAGAGTCAATACGCTTTACCTCATAGACACGTTTTATGCTAACTCCAACATTATATTCAATCATATATCTTGCAAGTTCTTGCCCGTCTATCAGAACAATCTTCTTGCTCGCTTTTTCCTCTGCATATTTTCTAGCTTCAGAACTATATGAACTTGTGGTAATGAATACCCCCTTACTAGCTTTCTGTTCATCAAGTGCTCCCACAAACTGTTGAATTTGTGGCTTACTAATGGTGTTTGTTGTATTATAACGCTTAGCTTGTATGTAAATTTTGTCCAATCCCAGCTTATCTTCTTTGATGATTCCATCAATTCCGTCATCATGCGAGTATTTTGTAACCATTCCTGCATCAGATAGAGACCCTCCATAGCCCATTTTTAGTAATAAATCCAAAACTAAATGTTCAAAAAATTGTGCTGATTGTTCCAATACCTTTTGTAATAAGTCTGCAGCCAAGTCCTTAATAATACTTTGGTAAGCATTTTCTAATTGCTCTGTGGGGGTTTGAGTCTGTTTGGATTCTTCCAATACCTCTAAAACTTTAGCTGATGGCTTTTTGCTAGTTCCTGATGAACTTGTTGCATATTCAGCAAACTCAGGGAACTCCATCAAATCAGTTTGCCTTAAATCGGTATGATTTTTCAAGTACTCTATACCCCGTTTTGTTATTTTGTAAATACCTCTTTGAGGAATTTCTATAAATAAAGCACGACGAAGCCATTGACGAGACCATCCAAGCCTGTCATCAAGTTGATTGGTTGAACCACTTTTTGTTCTCAACTTGCAATCTTCCTCAGAAAGATGAAAATGTTCAATAATGGACTTTTTCATATCTTTTATGCTTACATTATCCATATCCTTTAAGCGATAGAGGAATGGATAGAGAAAATCTTCAAATTTTGGTATTGCCATATTCGTCGTCTTTTATTCTATAATATTTGTCTTAAGAAGTATTGAAACTCCTCTTTGCAAAAATACAAATAATACATTAATAAAGAGAAATTTAGCATTCTTTTTATGATTTCTTAGTAATAAAATGAATTGTTTTTATATTGAGAAAAACAGATCCATTCTCTTTCGACCACTGAACTTATTCTGCCAAAACCAAGTTTTTTCCCTTTTTGGCTCTTCGCAATTTTTGGTGCATAATGCCCAACTGCAGAATTCTTTAAGAAAGTTTTACATAAAATGTTAGCGATTGTCCGACAAAAAATGTAAGTTTATTTGTGTTCAAAAAATAAGACTTACAATGGAGACAATCGCTAACATTTGCAAAGGTACAGAAAATTTAGGAAACAACCAAACGGATTTAAAATTAAATGCTTTCGAAGTGGGAGAAAACCTCGTTGCATTCCTCGTCCCCCACTTTGCTAATTTCGTTATAACCAACTATACCATCACAGAGGATGAAGTGGTACTGACACTAAAAAGCAAGTCTACTTGCGCTTGCTGTGATCGTTGCCATATCGAGACACATCATACCCGTGGCTGGCAAAAAAGGAAAGTAACCATGCCTCCGCTCGGTGGAAAGCGTTTTACGCTGATTTTGTATATGCGTAAATTTTACTGCAAGGCCAATGGTCATTTCTTTACAGAGCAACAGCCCGATTGGCTCAACAAGTATGCTAGATTTTCCATTGACTGTACAAGACTAATGAACCAAGTGCACTTACAGATGTCATCAGTCTCTGCTTCCAGAATATTGTCGGATATGGGAATACATTGCTGCCCCAACACATGTATCAATCATCTCAAGAATATAAAACTAGCTCCAGATAGGACGGCAACCAACATTGGTATAGACGATTTTGCTAAAAGAAAAGGCCATTCGTATGGTAGTGCCATCGTCAATCATGACACTGGTCAAGTGTTGGAATTGATTGATTCTAGAGACTCCGAAAAGGTCGCTGAAGTCCTGAGCCTCTATCATCATGTCTCCACCATCACTCGCGATAGGGGCAAGTGTTACATCAATGCTATAAAGAAAGCTCTTCCTGCAGCAACTGTTGTCGCAGACAAATTCCACATTATGGAAAATTTGACGAAAGCACTTTTCCCACAAGTCCAAAGCCGCTTCTTGCATGAAAGAAAACGTTTGTTGGACAAAAGTGAAATTGGCCCCAAACCTCCAGTCTTAGATCAATCCTGGGTGCTGCAAGGTATTTATGCGTCTTTGGACTCAATGAGTAAAGACGTGGAAAAAGCTAAAACATTGGCTAAGCGGAAGTTGTGTCTTCAAATGCATGTAAATCAAGAGCTCTCTATAAAGGATATCCATGACAAAACAGGCTATAGCAGTTGCGAGATTAAGAAACTGCTAGATGCAACTTATGAGAGTTTTCTCAACCCTAGCCAACTATGGGTATATAAAAATGTGAAGTACATATCAGATAGAATCTTAGAGAAAAAGACTTTGGAATACTCAGGTGTGGTCAAGGGCGTTCATGGTTCCGAGAAAAAGTATGCAATGAAAATGTTGCTGTCCATTCTGAGGGAGAAATGGAAAAATGAATATGGGGAGTACAAAGAAAGAATGAGGAAATTTCTATCAAAAGAAAGCATACGAATGGAAGAACATGATCTTTGGAACACAATTGTACACTTTAACTCAAGACCAAAGACGGAATCTGTTAAGATTTTCATGCAACAAAAAAACATGTATGATTTGAAATACTTTGTCTCAACATTTCAAGGAATATTGAGTGGAGAGAACAAAATGGGACTATACAAATGGATAAATATGGCCATTGGATGTGGGGTGGATGGAATTGAAAAGTTTGCCATGGGTTTGCTTGACGACTACCAGGCCATCAAGAATTCCATTACCAGCAAATGGAACAATGGAATTCTTGAAGGAACGGTATGCAAGATAAAAACAGCAAAACGAATTATGGCAGGACGAGCCTCCATCACCTTGTTGGAGAAAAAGGTTGCGCTTAAGCTTTAGCACTATGTGCACCAAAATTTGCGAAGAGCCCCCTTTTTATCCCTCACATCCCTCACGCTTTCTCTCTTTAAATCTTTAATCGTTTGATAATGAGGTGGTTGTCTCTTTTGTGTAGCGTGATGGATAGCCGAAATGTTTACAAAATCCATCACGCTATCCATCACTTATTGCCTTTATCCATCACGTTTTTCAGCTTATCTTCTTGCAAAAATCGTTTTTTTATGCACGTGATTCGGGACAAGGATGAAAGTTTTCGGGACAAAGCTTGCATTTGGCTTTAAAATTTTGTATATTTGCAGCAACCAAGTTACATGGGACCGACGATCTTGCCATAGATGCCCCGTGTTTCTTAGCGGAGAGTTGACAACACAGATTCCACAATGGCAATAACCACTGCGAAACCTAATGTTTAATTTAAAATTTATTTTTTATGGAATTAAATCTTAATGATCCTGCGTTTATCAAAAGTCTGGTAGATTATCATTGGATGTACTGCTTCAATGCCGATTGTCCTCGGGCAGCAGAATGCATCCGATTCATCTCGGCAAAGTTCAAACCCGATGATGTTACTGCCGGAAATGCTGTTTATCCCGATGCTAACCTCCATGCATCTTGTTCCCATTTCATGCGTGTGCACCAGTTCAAGGCGGCATGGGGATTTTCCCATCTCTACGACCAGGTAAAACATGCTGAAATGCAGACCGTCAAGTACCGCGTCATGGATGTTCTGGGCAACCGTACTACCTATTATCGTGTACATCGGGGTGAGAAACATCTTACGCCGGAATTGCAGGAGCAGGTGAAGAAGGTCTTTGCTGAATATGGTTATGGGGAACCTGCCTATGATCATTATGCCGAAGAAATCGGATTCGTTTACGAGTAAAGCAGAATCCCTTGCCGATGTATCGAAAAGCGGGAATGCGACGTATCGGTTTGGTTCACAGGATGAAACGGAGCGTTTCTCCGCTTGAAACGAACTGTTTCATGGTATGAAAGTACGTTTTTTTTATAAGTAATTGAGAATGAGATAAGTTTTTATCTCATAAAAAGAAGAGGT
>ERZ1035001.749-NODE-749-length-15343-cov-23.238815_pt1 | contig 15343 bp, 17 predicted proteins | sample MGYA00520685_ERZ1035001 | MGnify/ENA primary metagenome ERZ1035001 (study PRJEB33766, sample SAMN09781749) | gut metagenome | biome: gut microbiome | host: Homo sapiens | place: Madagascar | study: EMG produced TPA metagenomics assembly of the PRJNA485056 data... | reverse complement strand
GAATAAAATCAAAAAATTTATGATAAAAATATTGAACAATATAAAATAGCGTGATATAATTAACTCAAATACAAGATATTGGAGGTAGCTCAATATGAGTACAGAAAAAGAAATACAATTATTGAAAGAAGAAAATGAAAGACTTAAAGAAAAGTTGGTTCAGTATGTGGTTACCATAAATGAACTTAGAGATGTTATAGCTAACCACAAGGTAGGAAGAACTAAAACAGTAACAGAAGATGTCCAACAGGAGATAATTAAATTAAGATTAGATGGACATACGATAAAAGAAGTATCAACATTAGTTGGAAAATCTTATGGAAGTGTTCAAGCTGTATTAAAGAAACATGGAATAGAAAAAATAAAGAAAGTTAAAATAAAAGGAGAATAGAATATGAGAGAAGTAGTATTTACAGAAGATAGCTTGACAGGTATAAGCAAAAAAGAAATTTTTATTAAGATAAGTAACAACTTTGTTAGAGAGGTAGATGGAAAAATTCAATTCACCAACTCTTCAGAACATCAACTAGACTATTTGGTTTATATGACACTAATATCTAAAATGACAATATTGGATGATTTCAATGTTACATTAAACACATTAATTGAAACCATGGGATTTAAACCTAGAACTGGTAAGGGATCAATAACTGAAAGAGTTAAATCTTCATTGGATAGATTACAGCTTGAACATAGGTTAATAAGATATGAATATAAAAATGCCAAAGAGATACAGGGTAGCTTTGTTCCATTGGATCCAGACAAAAAGTTCTTTAAAATTAAGTTAATAAATTTGATGCATCTATTATCCAATAATATATTTAAAATGAATGAAAACGATAATTTAGATAAATATACGGATAAAGCTAAAACAATATATGTATATAGTTATTTACTTAGCTTAATGGGTAATCATAAAACAACAGAAGCCACTATTCATTGGAGAGGATGCTTCCCTTCGTTAGAACAAATATGTAGGGATTGCAATGTATCAAAAGAGTTTTTATTAAAACAGTTGGCATACTTTGAATATGATGGTCTTATATTTACAACAAATATAGGTTATGTATCAAAAGATAAATCTAAAATGAATGCTTGTAATTATTACACAGATGATATGAGATACTTATCTTCAAGTTACATATATGCCAGAGCATACTACGATATGAATGGATATAAACACTCTAAATATTATTATTGTGTTAAAGATATACTATCTGAAATTAAAGAATTGCTTGAAAAATCTTCTAATAGACTAAATAAAAAGGAGTTGTCTAGATTTAAACCATTTTATAGGTTAATAATAGAAAATACCTTAAGAATGTCAGAAAAGTATTTTATAGATATAAGCTACGAAAAGAGTCAACAATATATAGAGAGTCAAGAATTTTTAAAAACAAAATTCGAAGGATTCAATGGTTTACCAGTATTACTGTTTGTAGCAGATAATAGAGATGCATCAGTTCCATTATTATATCACTTAAAAAATAAATTAAAAGCATTAATGTATTTATATGATATAAGATAATTGAGTGATTATATGTAGTCCATGAGATGTTAAAAAACTCAACATTAAAAAGACTGGGGGCAGTCTACAAGATGTGACAAAATTCTACATCAAATGGTACATAAGAAGATATACATAAATATAAGAAGATATACATATAACTTAATAAACAGCAAAGCTATTTATTTTGGATTTAGTATTGGGAATAGAGTTTGAATAAATCTAAAACAAATAAGAGGAGGATTAATATGAATAATATAAAAAGAAATATATTTGGAATTAATATAGAAGAATTACATATAAAAATGAGAAGTGATTTTGTAATAAACAAAGGAAATAATATTTATTTTCAACCAAATGAGGATGGTCAACTTGACTTTCTTGTGTATTTAACTTTAATTGATAATGTAAATTGTAAAAATATATTTGATATTAATTTAATTAGATTCGTAGAAAAGATGGGATACAAATCTAATCCAAGAGCTGGTAAGATAAACTCAAAGGTTATGGAATCAATTAAAAGATTAGATAAAATTAAATTATTAAAATTGCAAGACTGTGATGGTAAATTTATTGTAGGTAATTTAATAAATTTCAATCAAGAGGAAGAGTGTTTTGAAGTAGATATGTATGATATATGTAGGATTCTAGAAGATAGTAAGTATAGTAGTAAACCAAAAGTTATATACTTATACAGCTACATAATAGCATCTAATTACAAAAATAATAATTTAAATATTGGGATATTATCTAGAGACTGTGGTTTATCTACAGACTTTGTTTTGAAATGCTTAGACATATTTCATGAAGATGGATTAATAGATAAGAAATATATATCAACAAGTAGATCAGTCAAAGAAGATAAGCCATATGTTTATATACATATAAATAAGCTTAATGGAGAGGTGTTATATGTTGGCAAAGGTAGAAATGAAAGATACTGTGATCTAAAATCTAGAAATTTTAAATATACATCATTTATAAGTGAAATAGGTGAAGATAATATAGAATGTAAAATAATAGATTACTTTGACAATGATTACTCTGCATATGTTTATGAATATGAAATAGTAAGTAAATATAGGGCCATAGGACAAGCTAAATACTGTATAGTGTTAGGGAATTTAGAAATAAAGGATGGGCAATAGTACCCATCCACACAATAGAAATTTAAATAAATCTAAAAAAGCATTGCAAAGTGTTTTACTTTGTAGTATAATGTAATTAACAAATAAATAAGGAGGTGGTGATATGGCAGTAGCATCACACAACACAAGGGCAACATTTACTTTAAAGAAGGAAACTATGGAAGTATTAAAGGAGATATCTAAAGATAACTTTAGAAAGCCCAATGAAATGTTAGAATACCTAATAAGTCAATATGTAGAAAAGGAAGGTAAATAATATGAAAAATGAATCAATGATATTTGAAGAAAGTCAAGTTAGTATGATAGTAGATGCAAAAGGAAATGTTCTGTTTGAACTATACTCAACAGGAATGGCATTAGGATACATTACAACAGCTAAAGGAAAAAAATATCCGCACAAATCAAGAATTAATAGAATTATAGAGAATGTTGAAATTTCAACGGTTGTACATGGTGTAAAACAATATTTAACAGAAGAACAACTTTATGATTTTATGTTAGAAGCTAAAACAGACAAATGTAAATCATTTAGAAAATGGATAACTTCAGAAGTGTTACCTACTATAAGAAAAACTGGTGGATTTGTAGTTGAAGATAGAGAAGAAGAATTTATAAAAAACTACTTCCCATCATTCAGTCCAGAAGTTCAACTAGCTATGGTAAGTGATCTAAAAAAACAAAATCAAGAATTAAAGCAAACTGTTGAAGAACAACAGCCTAAAGTTGAATATCACGATAACGTATTAAACTCATCAGAACTTCTTGTTATGACTACAATAGCTAAAGATTTAAATACAAGCGCTAGAACATTAAATAACTTCTTATATGGAGAAAGAGTTCAATACAAAAGAGGAAACATATGGCATCCATATTCAGAATATGAATATCTTATAGAAGATGGATATGCAGACTATCACACTTCTGCCGAAGGATTTACACAGTTAAGATGGACTCAAAAAGGTAGAAAGTTTATAATAGATCTATGGAATAAAAAGAAGGAATCAGATATAATAACAAACGAAGAATACATAGAACTTATGACTTTATAATGTTACATAAAATATAAATAAATCTAAAATAAAATAAATAAAATGTAGGGGATGTATTTCCCCTTAAAATAAATGAGGTGTATAAAATGAACAGAAGATTAAAGATTGCAATCGGAGCACTTGTAATAGGATTTGCTTTACACAATATAGGAAACTTAGAAACTAAGAAAGAAACAAGGTATAATGCATTTATAGACCACCCATATGCTGGTATGAATGCTGAAGACATTAGTAATACAAAGTTAGGTAAACCACATGAAATATTTGACTTATCACAATACAAGCAACTTGAAGGATATGAACAATATGATGCTAAGTGGTATTTTGAAGATGACAAAGATAATTATAGGTATACTTGCACAGCTAAAGTTGTAAGACTAAATAGTGGTACAGATGTAGTAAAAGGATTTGCTGTAAAAGCAGAAGATAACGATGGAAAAACTAAGATATATGAAGATGTGGATATATATGATATAACTCTTAGAGACGGATTAAAACGTATTGACCACCATAATAGAAATGACTTTAAAGAAAGTGAGGAAGCATAAGATGAAATTAAATGAACAACAAGAAATATTGGTAAATCATAAAGATGGAAATGTGGTATGTTTTGCTGGAGCTGGCAGTGGAAAGACATTTACAATAATTGAAAGAACTAGAAGACTAGTTGAAAGTGGAGTTCCACAGAGCGAGGTGTTACTTATAACATTTACTAATGCTTCTGCACTAGACCTTAAAAAGAAGTTAATAAACAAAGGGTTAAAGGATGTAAATTGTGGAACATATCACTCTGTATGTGCAAGAATACTTTTAAGTCATGGAGTAGATGTATCTAGAAGAGTTCAGTCTTGGGAAGTAGAAAACTTATTTGCAAGAATGAATGGAAATCAAAAGGTTGACCTAGATGATGTATTAGGATTTATATCATACCAAAAAAATCATGGAATTACATATAAAGATAAATTTGTTAAGAAAGAATCTATGTATAAAGAGTATGAACTAAGAATGTTTTTTGAAGCATATGAAAATCTGAAAAAATCTAAAAAAGCATACGACTTTGATGATTATTTGTTAGAATGTTTAAAGCTATATGAAAGTGGATTATGTGATAAGACTTGGGAGTATTTACAGGTTGACGAGAACCAAGACAATAACTCTATACAAAGTAGATTATTAAAATACCTTTGTCCAAAAAATAATATAACATTGGTCGGAGATGAAAAACAGAGCATATATGGATTTAGGGGAAGTAGGCCAGAATTATTTTTAAATGCACCAAGTAGATTAAATGCTAGGGTTGTACACTTAAATACAAACTACAGATCATCTAAATGTGTTGTAGATGTATCAAATAAGTTTGCGGATAGATATTTTGGTAATTATGAATTTTACAAACCAGCAATAGCTAACAGTAAAGATAATGGTTCGGTAAAAATGTTAGATGTATGCTCCAAAGAAGAGGAGGCTAGTAAGGTTGTTGAAAGGATAAAGAAGGAGCTTTTAAATGGAGTTAAGCCTAATGAAATTGTAGTTTTATACAGAAATCATAGTATGGCTGCTGCTATAGAGTTTGAACTTAAGGCAAATAATATTGAGTATGATATAGAAACTAATGGTAGTTTCTTTAAGCAAAGGCAAATAGAAATAATACTATCCATATTAAGATTAGCCATTGATTCAGAAGACAATAATGCATATGAATTTTTATTTAAATCTAGGGTATCTTCATTTAAATATATGAGAAATTCTGTAATGGATGATATAAGAAGTACATCTAATAAATACAATATAGGATTTCTTGAAGCATCTACTATAGTTAATGTTGAACAAAATTGGCAAAAAAAGAAGTTGGAGTATATATCAGATTTAGTTGATATGGTTGTTAGTCAATATAGAAGTGGTGTTAGATTAAATATGATTATAGAGAATATAATAAGGGTCTTAGACATGAAAACATATTTAGAAGATACATGTAAAAATCAAGATGAATTAGAAATAAGGTTAGAGTCTTTAGAAACTTTGTTGGGGTTTGCATCTGGTAACAGTATAGACAGATTCTTAAAATATGCATATGAAACAAGTTTAGCAAGGAAAAAAGACAAGAGTGAAAATGTTAATGCAATAAAGTTACAGACAATACACAAATCTAAAGGTCTTGAATTTGATGTTGTATTTTTAATTGGATTATTTCAAGATAGATTTCCATATAAAAAATCCCCAATACAAGAAGAATGTTGTGTGCTTTATGTTGGAATAACAAGAGCAAAAGAAAGATTATATATTAGTGGTAATATGGGGAGTCAGTTCTTCGAAGATATTAGTGAAGGACTAAGTAGTTTATAATTACATATAAGAGGTATTAAAATGAATAAAGACATGAAAAGAGCGATTGTAAGATTATTAATGGTTGTTGTATTTATATTTGCAAATTACATATTAAAGTCTGTGGCTGATATGCTAATAGACAACGAAGTAATACTTAAAATAGTATATTTTGGAATATTGTTTTCAACAGCTTTAAATTTGGGTGCATCTATATGGGTATATGAGATGTATGAAAAGTTTGTATCAGAAGAAATGTTAAATAAAGACGATGAAAATATATAAAATGTAAATAAATCTAAAATAAATATTGACACAAAAAACATATATAAAATATACTATATTGAAAATGGCAAAGTTTCGTATGAATAGTCAACGTTACACATTAAAGGTTAACAGTTTGACATTGAAAAACAATAATTGGAATTATAGTGTTAGTCTAGAAGATGCTAGAAAAAGAGAAGAGGTTATAAGTTTAGGAGATAGTCAAACTCTTAGATTTATAAGAGATATAAAAAAATATGAATTTACAGAAGATGATATAAAAAATATAAAAAAAGAAATAAAAAGATTAAAAAAATCTAGTAATACGGAAGGTAATAGAAAGAAGATAAAGAAGCTGTACGATAAGCTTGATGAAATGTTATTTATTCCTGAATATATAGGAGTTGTATTCAATACAAAATCAGACTTTGATTATGTTTGTAAAAATGGATTTACTATAAATGGAAAGAAATATAAAAGGCTTGTTGGGACTACTGGTGGTGTAAAAAATAGTACAGTTCAATTTTGTAGCGATGATATATATGATGAACTTGTAAAAAGAATGGAGAATGGATGGAATAGTGATACACCTATAGTTCCAGCAAAGTTTGAGGCATATAAAAGTTTAAGTTGTTCTGCGAGCACACCATTAACTATTAAGCCTAGAATACTTATAGTAAAAGACCCAAGTGTTATGATATCAGATAGAGTTATAAGAGTATTTGATGACGGAGATCCAAATGGAGGGTATGAAGTTGAATATGATGTTCCATATGAAGCAGAGAAGCAATTTTGTGATGGATGTGGTATGATGACACCAGAGTTTGCAGCTAAAATAGCAATAGATTTAGATTTATATTACTACGATGAAAGTGGGAATAAAGTTGCAAATTATATTCCATCAGGAGTAAATACAAGATATGCATATGAAAAAGGGATGTTGTGTACGTTTGACTTTAAGTTATTTGCAGAAGAGGTTGCTGGTACATATATGCTAGAAGATGCTTGGGGAGCTGTTAGGGATATAAGAGATTATGATGTAGTTCTTACAGATAATATGATGAAGTTGTGTGCAGCATATGACAGTTTAGAACACTACCTAGAAGAATGTGATAAGCATGGATATGATTTTAGTATAACAAAAATAACTGGTGAAACTTTAGAGCCAAAAAGAGAGTTAAATTATCAGTATCTACAATCATATGATTTGTCAGATGAAGATATAGAAGAGTTAATAAAAGAAACAGTGGATAATATAAATGGAGCTTTGGGAGATGATATTAGAAAGGCTATACTTTATACTAGAGGTATACATGCTACCGAAAGAGATATAGTCAATTCTGATCCAGACTTTATGAAAGCTATTATGATAGATGATAATGCAATAAATGACTCATTTGTTAAACAACAAATATACAAGATGATATATAAAAAAATAGATATGGCCAAGCTAGGAAGATTACAAGTTGATGGTAATTATGCTATAGTATGTGGTGATTTATATGCATTGTGTGAAGGTATATTTGGAATGGAAATCAAAGGACTTCTTGGGTTTGGGGAGTTTTATTCTGGTCACTGGGTTAAGCAAGGTGTAATGGAAGTTGTGGCATTTAGAAGTCCAATGACAAGTCATAATAATATAAGAAAGTTTAAGTATGTAGTAAATGATAAAATAAGTAAGTGGTTTAAGTATTTGGATCAATTACAGGTTATAAATTCATTTGATACCACATGTGACGCATTAAATGGGATGGATATGGACAGTGATGCCATAGTAACTACTAATAACCCTGTATTGTTAAATAAATATAGATTTGAGCAAACAATAGTATGTGAGCAGAGTTCAGCTCCAAAAGTAAAGATAACTGAAAGTTTATTAAGAAAAAGCAATAAACTAGGATTCGGAAATGATGTTGGAGTAGTTACAAATAGGGCTACTGCTATGTATGATATATTGGCTGGATTAGAAAAGGGAAGTCTTGAATATAAAGAAGTTCAAAAAAGAATACTTATATCTCAAAACTATCAACAAAATGCCATAGATTCTATCAAAGGAATATCGTTCAAAAAAACACCTAAGCATTGGTACGATTACAAAACAAATAGAATTAATATAGATATGGAAACAGGTGAAATACTTGATGATGATAAAACTGTAGAAGAGAAAAGATTTAATCTTAAAATAATGGCAAATAAGAAACCATACTTCTTTATATATAATTATCCAGCTTTAATGAGTGAATATAATTCATTAATGGCAGAGAATGATACTTTATCTAGGGTAAACTTTAGAAAGCCATTTGAAGATTTACTCATAAGTGAAGATAAGTCAGAGGAAGAAATGAAGTTTGTAGAACACTCAAATAGACTATCTCCTATATTTAATAATCCTTGTACAATGAATATAATATGTCATAAAATAGAGAACTTATTTAAAGATGTTAAGAGTAAGATTGGGGATAGCTCTAAGTTTGACTACAATATATATAAATCTAATAAAAGATATAAAAAGGATTTATTAGAATCTGTATCTAAAATAATAAAAGAATATAAGTCTGAATTAAAGAATGTTAGGAAGAGGGTGTCTTCAGACAACTTAAACACAGAACAAGTTAAACAATCATTAAGGCAACAAGTGTTACAGAATTTAAGTGTAGCTTGTCCTAATGAAGAAACTCTTACAAATATAATATTAGATATTACATATGGTAAAAATGTAAATAAGGAAATGGCTTGGAGTTTAGTGGGAGATGGAATAATCAAAAATCTTCTTAATAAAAATAATAATATAATTAAACATATTAAACTTGATGATGGTGGAGATATCGAGTGGAATGGATATAAATTTAAAGAAGTAGATGTTGCAGTAGAAGAGGATTAAGTTCCTCTCTACTATAAATATATGAATAATCGGAGGTAGCTATATGAAAAATGTAATATTAAACGAAAGAGAAATATTAGACAAAGCACTAAATGGAGAAATGGAAGAAAAAGAATCTGATACAATAGGAGTATTAATAAGACATTACTTTTCATTAGGATACGATAAGAGTGAAGTATATAATCTTTTAAATGAATACTTATTAAAATATAAGCCAAAATATAACTCAGATTCAGAATATAAGTCTTTAAATAGTTTTATAAGTAACATATATAAAGGTGGAAGATTTAATTTAGTTAATATAAAAAGCATACCTATAACAAAAAATGAGTGGGAGATAATATCAAACATAAAAGATGAAAAGACAGCTAGGGTTGCGTTTATCTTGTTGGTATATATAAAAATAGAAAATAAGAAAAGATTAAACCCTTCAAATCATATAGTATTAAATTTAGGATATATATTAAAAGAGGCTTCGATTGTGGGAAGTAAAAATAACAATATGGATTTATTTGCAAATCTTGTAGAATTAGATTTAATAACAGTAAAGCGACTTGGCGAAAATAAAAAGAAAGGTATGTCATTGGTAGAAATTAAATTTATAGACCATAACAACAGAGACATTGTAAAGAATATAGAAGTGTTTAACAAAGTTATTACATATTTTTATGAACTGTATAAAGGATGGAAATATAAAATATGCGGAGAATGTGGAACAAGATTTAAAGTAGCGAAGACGGGTAGACCACCAAAATACTGCAAGGCTTGTGCATATGACAAGAAAAAAAAATCAATAGCTAAAAGTAATAAAAATAGGAGAGATGGTAATGGTAGTATACAAGATAAAAAACATGGTTAATAATAAAATATATATAGGAATAACAAGTCAAAAGGGTGGATTTAACAAAAGGTATTCTGCTAGTGGTATTGGAATTGAAAGGGTTTATAATTATCACAATGATTGTAAAAATAGAGGTGAATATTACAACAAGCACTTATTGCGTTCTATTGAAAAGCATGGATTTAATTCATTTAAGGTGTGGGAAGAGTTCGATAGGGCAAATACCCACGAAGAACTAATGAAGAAAGAAAAGTATTGGATAAATAAATATAAAAGCAACGATAGTAGATATGGATATAATTATACAGAGGGAGGGGAAGACGGAAGAAGAAGTTGTCTGTCATATATATTGAGAAGGATAGAGGAGATAAAAAGACAAAATGAAATACTAGAGAACATTAAAGATATAAAGGATGTAAGGGGTTATGGATATAAAGTTTGGGGCGTTGAATATAGAGTAGTAGACCACTTATTAATGGGTTGGAAAGTATTTAACTGTAAAATGTGCAATAAATATTATACACAGGGTCATGGTGGAAAAGCTGGTTTTTGCGACTACTGTCAAAAATACAAATCTGAATATCGTAAAATTAAAAAAAATCTAAAATTTTAAACTGAATGAGTTAGGATTATACAAAACTTAAACATCTGTATGTATTGGTATAACTTATGTACAGAGGTTTTTTGAGAAATCTTACGGTTTTTTATTTATGATAAGAGATGATAACGAGCAAATGCCGATTCTCTTATTGCTCTACAAACCCTACAAACTAGGGTTGCTATTTGTTTACAATCTTCAATCTCTTCAAGGCCACCTATTGATTTAGGTGGCATAAAAATAAGATTGAACGATTTTGATTCATTAGCAGGCTTAATTGTTATTTTGTAAAATTTTCATTTTATTTATTTGAGAGCGTTTATATCGCTCTCAACCTTTATATGTGAATATGGAATTATATTCTTTTACATAAAATAAAAATCGAAAGAGAGAAGATAGTCTTATGAAAAAAATAGAACTAGTAGATGAATTATCAAAAGTTATGAATGTTTCTAAAAAAGAAGCGGCTCAAAAAATAAACGATATGAACACTATAGTTGAAACTATAGCTAAGAATATGGAAGCAGGAGAAAAGACTGACATAGGTAACTATATAACTCTTGAAAAGAAAGTTCAAGCAGCTAGACAAGCTAGAAACCCAAGAAACCCTGAAGAAGTTATAGATGTACCAGAGAAAGTAGTATTAAAAGTTAAAGCAAGAAAAACTATGAAGAACTTATAATATATATTCGGAAACTTATTTAGTATGGCAAAAAAGAAGATAAAGTTATCTAATAAGATAATAAACTCAAAAACATTCTCTGTAGAGGGTATACTTGATTGTGACTCTCTACAAGAGGGTGTTATCTATGTTGAAATAGAAGACGAGGGAAGTGTAGATATTTGTGAATACATCAAGCAATTTGCTGATAATGATGTAAAGATAACTATAACTACCAAAACTTCTGAAGAATTATAATAGTATTGAGAGGTATTTTATATATCTCAATACTATTAATATATGCTTGTAGCTCAGTTGGTAAGAGCGTTGGTCTGATAAACCAGAGGTCGCAAGTTCAATTCTTGCCGAGCATACCAATACTTTATGTATGTTAATCCTCAGCTTTTAAGTTGAGAGTTGTTATTATCATTTCCCAGTAAAGTAGTTATCCCAAAATAACTACTAAAATTTGTTTATTTTATTTTTTATTATTATTAATTTGTATTGCAATTAATTTCTGAATTAATTACAAAGACTTTATGTTTGTAGTCTAAACAAGCACCATAGACAGTATGATGACGATACTGTCTATATTTAAGCTAGATAATTTTTAAATACCTTAACTAGATTGATATAGGTGAAATCAAGTATCATATTAGTATCACAAAAAATATGTTCTTATTGTGGCTTGACACAGATAGTACATCGTGAGGTGTATAAAGGATATTTAACAAATATTCGCCATTTATGGTCAATTCAAGCAATGCACAAAGATTTAAATGTATTTCATAGTGGCGACAAGGGTAAACAGGCTATGGAATAGGTTTTATAAGTTGAGTACGAAAGTCCAACTGTGGGAAACTCTGGCAGTATTCTTTATGGGTGTCGGTATATATGCTTATAGTCATATGACAATAAAGAATGGGATTGCTATCTCGCAAATAGCTAGTACATGCGAAATCAACGAAATAAACTATCTTAAGTGTAAGGTTAGTAGTGTGAGTCTAACAAGCAAATGCACTAGCCAGTAATATAAGTAAAATAGGGTTTTGCCAACCTAAAGTAACTTATATTATCACTGAGTAACTTAGTTGAGTGAAAGGTAAGTGGGTGTGTGGTATTGGCACACTCAAAAGGTATGTTATCCACTAGGATGACACATCCACAGTTTGAAATTATTAATAGATGAACATGATTACATAAAACTTTAAAGGTTTAATAGTTTATGTTAAACAGGTTAAATAAAAAAGTATATAATTCTAAAAGCGAAAGTTCATCCTCGTAATGCACGAAAATATCCTAATACTTCCCACCATTGGTGAAGGGAGTGCATAAGTGATTCGCAAAATCACAAGTGTTTGACATTGGACAGCTTGTAAGGTGTAGCAACCTGTACTGCCCGCAAGGTAGGCATAATGTAAGATGTTGAGTAGTGTATTATTAGACTAGAAATGCAGCTAGTATAAAAATGCGGATATAGCCTATTACTACCTTGGGTAGTGGACAAGATGAGAATAAATAATGCATCGAAAGATAGGTTGGGAGGGAAAGTCTAAAGACCCTCCCTAAGATTTAATATGTTTATTTGAAGACATAGGGAAGCTTCCTTTCTAAGTAATCTAACAAGTGTTTTTCATTATTTCCATCCTATGTCTTCAAATAAGTGTATTAAGCACTTAGGACTTATAGGGGATTCGCCAAGTCGGTAAGGCATAGCACTTTGACTGCTACATGCGTAGGTTCGAGTCCTGCATCCCCTGCCAAATGTTATTGTTCTATAATATTTTGTTGATTTCATCTAACCTCGTAGATCTGCTTAAATCAAGTTGTTTGAAACGGAATTTAAATTGATTTAAGCAGATAATTATAAAATAAGCTTTCAATACAAAGTTATAATGTTCAAAAAGGAGCATCCAAATCATGCTTTAGATTAACAATTGTTAAAACCATATATGTTCATTCCTTAATAAATCATCATTTAACAAAATTGATTCTCCTTTGGCGGATGTATTTGGATGTTTCTTTTTGAATATTAACATACTGGTGTGGCTCAACGGTAGAGCAGCTGACTTATAATCAGCAGGTTGTAGGTTCGATTCCTATCACCGGTTCCAATAAATTTAAAATTTTAAAATAAGGTGAATTAATATGATTCACCTTATTTTTTTTACATAATGGAGAGATTAGAATATGGGAAGTTTAAAAAAAGAAATTCCAGAAAGCATATTTGAAGATGTTCTTAATGATTGTATAAATAAAGTTGATGGTGATAATTATGAACAATTACAATAGGATTAAATCAATCATATATGGAAAAATGGTTGACAAAACAATGGATAAAGACTATTCAGAAATAAGTGAAGAGTTATTTGGGAAACATTTAGCTTCCGACGAATGTCGTAAAAGATGTTATGGGGCTAAGGCGGTTATTGATGCTGTTGAGCATGACAGGGTTAATAATATAATTGATAGTAATGAAATCCTTCAAGAAATAGAAGAGAAGAGATTAGAATTAGAAAAAGAAAGAAAAAAGCTTCAAGCTACTAAAATAGAATATAATAGAAATTTAAGAACCGAAAGTAGATTTGAGTTATTTTATGAAAACATAAAAGATGCAATTCAAAGACTGGAAGTTCCTAATTTTAAGCGTATGAATGTTGATAGTAATGACAAGAAATATGTATTGAATTTTAGTGATATACATTATGCATCTACGTTTAAAAGTATAAATAATGAATATAGTAGAGAAATATGCCATAATAGATTTAATTTAATGGCAGAAAAAACAATTAAGTTTGCTATTGAAAACAATGTTGACAAGATGTTGGTTATAAATAATTCTGATACAATACAGGGGATGTTAAGGATATCTGATGTAAAGCTAAATGATATACCCGTTGTTGAATCTGTTGTAGAGGTATCTCAATTGTTAGCCAAATTCTTAAACAAACTTAGCGAATATATTGAAGTTGAATATATTCATGTTCCTATGGCTAATCATAGTCAAATAAGGCCGCTGGGAACTAAGGCAAGTGAACTACCAGCTGAAGATATGGAAAAGATAATAGTAAACTATGTGGCAGATTTATGTGATAACAATGAAAGAATATTTGTGCATAGAGAATATAAGAGTGACAATGTTCAGTTTAAAATATTTGATTTTGAATGTATAGCTTTACATGGACATCAAATAAGAAATATAAAAAATTCACTAAAAGACTTATCGCAGTTACATAGAAAATTTTATTCATTTGTATTTCTAGGCCATTATCATAATTCTATGAATTATACTGCCAATGAACAAGATACATATAATGCAGAAATATTGGTAGCACCATCTATAGTCGGAAGTTGTCAATATTCTGATAAGCTTATGGTTGGCGGTAAATCAATGGCTAAGATATATGGATTTGATAGGGTTGAAGGTTTGGTTGAAACTAGAAACTTAATATTAAATTAAAATAAATCTAAAGTAGGGAGAGTAGAATATGATAAACTTCTTAATGGAATCAGAAAAAGATATTACTTTATTAACTTGCAAAGAGTGTGCTTTTGAAATATATAAAACATTATCTAAATATGAATGTGGGTTTGTTCAAAGTGAAAAAAGAATAATCGAAGAAATCGCAGATAGTAACAAAGTTGTTGGTATAACAAAAATAGTTACTAATGACTGGGATCCGAATATATATCTAGTTTTTGAAATGGAAGATGAAATACTGTTAAACAATAGAGTTGTAGTAATAGATTCTTGCGTAGATGAATATATAGATAAGAAAAGAATACCGTCAAGTAGCACTTTAATTGCAGCAATAGAAATAGAAGAAGAAGACGAAGAGTGTTGTGATGAGTGTATGGTTGTAGAGGAAATAATAAACGATGAAAGCATAGAAACGCTTGAAGAAGTTATAAGGGAAGCTTATAGAAGAGGTAGAGAATCTGCATTAGTTGAACTTATAGATGAAGTTGCTTTTATGTTATATGAATAAATCTAAAAGAGGCGCAAACCTCTTTATTTGGAGAAGTACTCAAGTGGCTCAAGAGGATCCCCTGCTAAGGGATTAGGCTGGAT
>ERZ1035001.738-NODE-738-length-15465-cov-4.594809_pt1 | contig 15465 bp, 28 predicted proteins | sample MGYA00520685_ERZ1035001 | MGnify/ENA primary metagenome ERZ1035001 (study PRJEB33766, sample SAMN09781749) | gut metagenome | biome: gut microbiome | host: Homo sapiens | place: Madagascar | study: EMG produced TPA metagenomics assembly of the PRJNA485056 data set... | reverse complement strand
GCCCGCGGCGGTTTCGGATCGGAAACATGATGCGGCCGCGGAAACGGTCGTAGCGGCGTCCGTTTTCGTTCACGATCACGAGACCGCACCCGTTTGTTTCCTCCATTTCCGGGTCTTTGTAGTGTTCTCCGAAAACGCTCTCAAGGCTCTGCCAGGCGTCCGGCGAATACCCCAGCGAAAACCGTGCCGCCGTTTCTCCGGTAATGCCGCGGGTCTTGAGGTAATCCTGCGCCCGCGTGTTTTCCTTAAGCGCTTCAACGTAAAAGTCCGCCGCCTGCTGCATGCGGTCAGTGAGCGTCCGGGCCCGCGCTTCGCGCTTTGCAGCGCCCTTTTCCTCCGGCACCACCATGCCGACGCTGTCGGCAAGCTTTCGGATCGCTTCAGGGTAGGTGAGCCCCTCGTAGCGCATCACAAAGCCGATGGCGCTTCCTGCGGCGCCGCAGCCGAAACACTTAAAAAACTGCTTCTGGGGATTCACGGAAAAAGACGGCGTCTTTTCCTTGTGAAAAGGGCAGCAGGCCATGTAGTTTTTTCCGGTCTTTTTAAGCGGCACAACCTTGTTGATCATCTCCACGATGTCAACGCGGTTTAAAAGCTCCTGGATAAAAGACTCGGGAATCATGGCCTGTTTAAACGTAAGAAAGAAATCCGCCGGCACCGGTCAGGCAAAAAGGCCCTTCCGGATTGGATTACGGCGGATTGTACGGGTTAAGCCCCAAATTAAGCCGAAAGCACGGCCTTCACAACGGCGCTTACCTTACCCATGTCGGCCTTGCCGGCGCACTTACCCTTCACGACGCCCATCACCTTGCCCATGGCGGCCATGCCGGAAGCACCGGTAGCCTTCACCGCTTCTTCAACGATTGCGCGGATTTCATCCTCGCTCATCTGCTGCGGCAGGTACTTCTGCATCACGTCGATTTCAAACTGTTCCTTGTCGGCGAGGTCCTTGCGGTTGGCGGCGGTGTACTGCTCAACCGAGTCGCGGCGCTGCTTGACAAGTTTGCCGATCACGCTGATCACCACGTCATCGGTCGGTTCGATTCTCTCATCCACTTCACGCTGCTTGACGGCTGCCAGAAGCAGACGCAGGCAGGAAAGCTTGGCGGAATCATGGGCGCGCATGGCGTCCTTCATGTCATTTGTTACGGTTTCCTTGAGTGACATTGTCTTTTCTCCGAACAAAACAAAAGCGGCCAACCCGTTTGAAGAGCGGCCGCTTTCTGGCTTATCAAGCTGATACCGACTCAGGGCCGGTACGAAGCGATCAGTAGAGCTTCTTGGGCAGCATCATGCTGCGCAGACGCTTGTAGTGACGCTTGATGGCAGCAGCCTTCTTGCGCTTACGTTCAGCCGTGGGCTTTTCGTAGAACTCACGGGCACGGAGCTCGGTGAGAAGGCCGGACTTTTCGATGGTGCGCTTGAAGCGACGCAGCGCAACTTCAAACGGTTCGTTTTCCTTAACGCGAATGGTGGGCATTGATAAGCACCTAATCCTAAATTCTGTTGTTTGTTGTGGGCGCCGAGTCGTGCACCCCAACCTAAGGGCGCATATCTACCTCAAACGCAAAAAATTTGAGACACGCATTTTGGCATAATCCCGCACTAAAGTAAACACCCGGCAACAACAAAAAATTGTGCCGCCGTGTCTTTTCAACCACAGACTCAGTTTGTCCCATGGAAACCGTACTGCTGCACAGCTGCTGCGCGCCCTGCTCAGCCGCGATCATCGAGTGGATGCTTAAAAACGACATCACCCCCGTTGTCTATTATTACAATCCCAATATCTTTCCGCGGGATGAATATGAAAAGCGCAAGGGCGAAATCACCCGGTACTGTGAAAAACTCGGGATCCGCGTGATTGACGGCGACTGGGAGCACGATCTCTGGCGCGAACGCGTCAGGGGCCTTGAGCTCGAACCCGAGCGCGGTGCGCGCTGCCAGTGCTGCTTTGATCTGCGTCTGGAAAAAGCCGCCCAAAAATGCAGCGAGCTCGGGATCAAACGCTTTACAACGACGCTTGCCTCAAGCCGCTGGAAGACCTTAAGTCAGGTTGACGCGGCCGGCCACGCCGCCGAAAAGAAGTACCCCGGCGTGACCTACTGGGAAAAGAACTGGAGGAAAGGGGGCCTGCAGGACAGGCGCGGTGAACTCATCAAAATCAATAACTTTTACAACCAGCAGTGGTGCGGCTGTGAGTTTTCGATGGGACACATGGTGCAAAACCGGGACAAAATCGAGGAAAAGAACCTCCCCGACTTTCTGAAAAAAGGCACCTCAGACGCGCAGTAGGCTGGCCGACGGTGCAAACCGGATTTCCCGGGCAATGCCGTATTGCTGAAGTTCCGGCGCATCGTTGTCCAGCACGAGCGCCGCAAAACGCTCTTTATCGGGCGAAGCGATCGCCACGGGCCGCCCTCTTTCAAGATCGATAAAAACCCATTCCGTTGCACCGATTGCAGCCAGTTCCTCACCTTTTTTGACGGCATAGCGTCTCAGGCACACCGGGCCTCTGACGGCCTGAAGCCACGTAAAGACCGTGAGTCTGTCGCCCTCAAAGCAGGGTTTGAGATACTCAATCCAGTGCTCTCGGGCCACCCAGCTTCGTTTCATCGACACCAGCGTTTTCCAGTCCCAGCCGAAAGTGGCCGCGTGTTCGGTGGCGGCCTCTTCCATCCAGCGCATGTACTCACGGTTGTTGACGTGGCCCTGGATGTCAATTGACTCAGCACCCACCGTGAGCTCTTTTTTATACAAACTGAAATCCGGCATATTGTTTTCCCGCACACAAATTACGACTCAGTGCGCTGCATTTTAAGTACAAGAACCCGTTACTCAATTTTCCGACAAAATTTGCTCTGAAAAATCCGTAACATACTTTTGAAGACAGATCGTCACTCACATTTGCGTAATCCTGTAATGGCCGTCTCTTTAAAGTTAGGCCCGAAAGCAACACTGCTCTTAAGCTGACTGACAAATCTGTGCCTCGGGCAAATCGATCAGCCGCACGTAAACTCCTGATTAACCTTCTTTCATATTTTCTTTTTTAATCAAACAACAAGACTCAAATCCGAGTCAATTCCCCGGTTTCTGCGGCTTAAAGTTTTGCGCCGATGACATGATTCATGTATGATGCGCAATTCCGAAGAACTGCGCGAGCAGAAATTCTTCGCGGAGAAGTGGCCGAGTGGCTGAAGGCACGCCCCTGCTAAGGGCGCAGATCAAATATACCTGGTCTCGAGGGTTCGAATCCCTCCTTCTCCGCCACCTGATTCCGAGGGCTTGCATCACGCAAGCCCTTATTTTTTGCGCTTTTCTGGCGTATGCCGCTCTGGGCGCGGCTCTCCGGCCTTTCACGATGTGTTTCATCGTGTGTCATGGCGTACCAAAATTTGCCATAAAATGGGGTTCGAGGCCCGCTTTTCCCCACCCTTTTGGGGAAAATTTTCCCACACTTCGGAAAAATTTCCCCGGTGTGTGGGAAAAACTTTCGGGCGATGGGAAACGGAGAGCCCATGAGATCACCAGCCAGAAACGTCGTCATCAAGACGATTAAGGGCCGGCAGTATTACGTCGGTCGATTCACCATGAACGGCAAGCGCCTCGACCGCAGCCTCGGGGCAGTCGGATCAATCACGCTGCAGCAGGCCCGGGTCGCGCTTGGCGTCATCATCGAAGAGCTTGAGAGTAAGTCCCCGGTCGAAACGGACGACCGGCCGACCTTTGCCGACATCCTTCCGGAAGCCTTGGAGACCATTGCGGCCGTCAAGAAGTGGAAGAACGACGCGAGCCGGAGGCAGTGGGAGCAGACGATGCGCGACTACGCCGTGCCGGTGATCGGCGACAAGGCGGTCGCCGACATCACGGTCGATCATGTCTTTGAGGTTCTGCGGCCCCTTTGGGTAAAACGTCCTGAAACCGCTACGCGCGTCCGGATGCGTCTCGAGGCTGTGCTCAATTGGGCGACCGTGAAAGGCCTGCGCACCGGAGCGAATCCGGCGCTGTGGAGAGGTAACTTGCAGATGCTTCTTCCGGCCCGGAACAAGAAGGCCACAGTCAAGCACATGGAGGCGCCAACGATCGACGAGCTCCGGAGCATCGTGCTTTACTGCGTGAAGCATCCGTCACCTGTCTCGGGTCTGCTGCTGGTTGTCGCCGGATCGGCTTGCCGGGTCACCGAGGCCCGTATGATGATGGCGCAAGAAATAAGGGACGGCATCTGGACTATCCCGGGCGACCGGATGAAGAACTCCATGCCGCACCGGGTGCCGGTCACTGAGATGATCCGGGCGGGGCTTGCGATGGGAAATCAGAAAGGCGAGCGGCTTGTCTTCAGCGCTTCGCCGTCCGGAGAGGCGCCGCTGAGCCTTGACTCGCCGCGGCTCAAGATTGTGAAGATAATAAAACGGAAGGTGACGGCCCACGGGATCCGATCAACCTTCCGCGATTGGTGCGCACAGGCCGGCGTGCCAGACGCCGTGGCCGAGAAGTGCTTGTCGCACACCTGGGGCGATGCGACCGTGCAGGCTTATTTCCGGACCGACCTGCTCGATCGGCGGCGCGAGGTTATGCGGCGCTGGGCAGAGACTCTGATGCCGGCGCCTTGGGAGCTCTGATCCGGCGCTTCGCGGCCCGGAGCATGAACTGCTCGCTCTCCTGCTGCATGATCTGCTCTGCGGCGTGGATGCTTTTTCGGTAAAAAAAGGACGTGCGGCCCATCTTGACCGGAGTGGGCAGCCGGGCCTTGTCGATCCAGCGATACAAAGTATTGCGGCTCACGCCGAAGTACGTGCAGACGTCCTTTACGGTCATGCGGCCGTAGTCGTCCGCGTTGGCGGCTGTCGTTGTTGTCATAATGAACCTCCTTTACTTTTTGGAGCCCTCGATCCGGCGGGGCTCCGCGTCCACGATGCCGGCCTCGCGCTCATCGTCGAGCGTGCGGTCCTCGTCGTATTCGGCGCCAAATTCGAAGCTGCGCTGATCGTCCTCGCTCTGCACCATATCCACGTTTTTGTCATAGACCGCATTGCCGGAACAGACCACGAGGACCTCCTGACCGGCGGCGTCATACAACTCCGGCAGGTTCTCGGCATTCTTGCGGACCGTCACCACGGCCTTGATGGTGTCTTTGATCTGAATCGACTCGAGGGCCCCTGCGACCGTAATGGCACCATTGCCGGCAATCAGCCGGACTGCGCACTTGGTGGCCGTGAGGACGTTCTTCCGGAGCGCTTCGATGACGGTATCCTGCTCGGCCTTCGTCATCTCTTCCCACGGCTTTTTAAGCTGCTTTATCTGAAGCAGCAGGCTCTCCAGAAGACTCTTTCAGAGCTCTTCACTGGCCTGATCGCGGATGTCGGCCGCGCTCATGTCGAGGTTGTCTTTTACGTCAGTTGCTTCGGTCATTTTTGACTCCATTCGATGGTTGTGTTTCTGTCTATTGCGCGTCTCAGTTGCTCAGGGCTGTAGGCGTATCGGGCGTCCTTGCCTCGCGTGAGGTGCTTCATCGCGAAAAACTCGCGGACTGTCTCGCCGGGGATCGCATCGATGCTGTCGTTGATGTACGGACCGGCGACCGCAACGCCTGCCTGGATCGCCTTGATGGCGTCTCCGGTGAAGACGTAGCGAGGCTGCAGCGGATTACGGTCAATGCACTTATCGACGCTCGTCATCAGTGCCATGCCGGCGCGCCGGATAACCGGCTCGGCGGCCTTGACTTCATCTTTGTCGAGCCAGTCACGCGTCATGCAGCCCATCAAACAGAGATTCAAGGTGTCACGGATGCAGCACAGGTCATCCATCGTTGCCTCGCCGGTCGGCAGCTTGAGCATCGTCACCAGCTCAGCATGCTCAAACAGCGCCTTGATGTTGCTCTTGTCCTTCTCCGTCCACAACGGCACATAACAAGGCTTAGGCCGGTAGTGCTTTCTGGGCCTCTTGTTTTTGGCCATCTTTCGCTCTCCTCAGCGTATCCCGCAGCCGGGCCGCGGCGTTTGCCTTTTTGTGCGTGCTTGTCGCGAGGATCATCGAGAGCACGCACGCCTTCTCGATGGCTCCCTTTGTGATCGCGTCCTCGATCATCTGAAGCCGTCGTGTCTCCTCCTGGCTGAAGGAGACCTGCTCATACAGCTCCCGGACGCGGCGTTTTAAATCCTGTGTTTCCATCTCTTACCCACAAATCAACCAACCTAAAAAAACGCCCGGACTGAGCCAAAGCCAAAGAAAAATGAACACCGCGGCGATCACCGATCCGGCCGCTAGGGCCTTTTCGTCCAAGCTCATTTTTTGGCCTCCTGTTTGTGCTTCCGGTCATCGTGGTCGATCGTTGTTCCGACCTCGAAGATCTCTGATGCCTCCATGCCGCCCTCCTCTTATCGCGAGAGAGACGCGACCTGCGTCTCCTGGCGAACCTCGACGCCCGGGATCGTCACCGTCCCTCCGTTGGCGCTGATGAACTTATCCAGGGCGCCCTGCTTCACTTCGACCAACGCCGCGAGCGCCGGATTCTCGGCAGCCGCTTTGAGGAATGCCGGGAGGTCAACGACCTGACCCTTCCACACTTTTTTAACCGACATGCCTTTTACCTTGGCCGGCGCGGTTACTGCCGGCGCCGCGGTCACAAGCGCAGCAGTCTCCCGGATCACGGCCGCAGCTTCCGGCGCCTGTGCGGCCTCGGCGGCCTTCGCCTGCTCCTCGAGCTTGCGGCGCTCTTCGGCGACAATGGCCTCGGCCTTCGCACGGGCCTCGGCGGCGATACGCTCCTGCTCGGTGACGTAACGCCCGATCGCATGTTTGATGATGCCGGCGGCCTGTGTGTAGCCGTCGATAGCCGGTCGGAAGAGATTCATGACGGCCTTTTTGGAGGCATCAAGCGGCCCGGTGATGGTCTTGCGGGCCTTTTCGAGCTCCTTGATGCGCTTCGTGTAGGCGTTCATCTCGAAGGTCGCACGCTTGAGGCCGTCCTCGTCAGAGATCACGAGGAACTCGGCCGAATTGACGGCGGCCGTGCCCTCGAGCTCCAAGTCCTCAGCCTTCGGCACATCGATGTCAAACGAGAGCTTGCCGTCGGGGATTTCATTCTTTGTTGAATCCATGTGATTGTCCCCAGTAAAAAATTCCCAATAGGCCTGCAAAGCAGGTCTCATCATTAAGGTGTGTGTATTCACGCAGGCGGTATCCGCCGTCATCGCGAAGCTGTACGGCGCCGCGCCGGATGCGCTCTTTTGTGCCGAGATACTTCTCGGCAAGCGCCGTGTAGGCCGCGAGCTGGACGCCGACGTGGGCGTGGAGCTCACAGGTCGTCTTGATGTCGATCACCCAGAGCTCACCGTCGATTCTCATGATCCGGTCGATCGTGCCGGCGTACTTTGAGCACGCGAGCCGGAGCTCGATCGCGAGGATCTCGGGCTTGCGGTCCTTCCGGAAGCCTTCCCATCCGGCCATATAAGGCAGCCAGTCATCCTCGACGCTGAAAGGATCGAGATCGTCCTGGTCGTAAAGCTCCGTGCACGCGTGGACGGCCGTCCCGAAGGCCGCGGCTTTCCGTAGCACTTCGAGCGGTATGGCGCCGTAAGCTAGCTGCGTGATCGGACGCATGACCTGCGTGACCGAAGGGACGCTCTTGCCCTCGAAGGTGTAGGCGTGGGCCGCTTCGTCAAAGGTCGGCGTCCCTACGCCGCCCTGGAAGACGATCGAGCTCATGCTACCGCCTGTGCCGTAGCCGCGGCCTTCTGGATCTCCTCGCGACGGTGCACAAACACCGCCTTAAGGCTCTCATCGGCCTTCTGAGCAACGCTCAGGGTGTCGAAGAAGGCATAAAGATCACCGAGGTTTTCGCAGGAATTGACCTTCGCTTCCATCGCGAGCAGCCCAATCTCTTCGCCTTCGGCCGCCGGAGCTTCCGGAGCAGGCTCCGGGGCGGGTTCCGGTTCCGGCGGGAGCGGCAACTCCTGAGCCGGGGCCGCGGGCTTCACAACCTCGGCCTCGGTTCCCTCCTTAGGGGCCTGGACCGGTAGCTTGGAACGGCGCCGGGGCATCTTCGCAACTTGCTCAGCAACATTCTCAGTTGCTTTCTCAGTTGCCGTGCCCTCGACGTCCTGCATCTCCTCAGCCGAGGCGATGCCGGACAGAACGTCCGGGAAGGCGTCACGCAGAGCGAAGGCGCGGGCGCGCATCTTGAGCATGCGGCTTGTGTACTGTTTCCACGGCCCCGGCTTACCCAGAAGGCCCGCGGCCCGGGCGTCAGCCATTGAGAACGTACTGACCACCGGCGTGGGCTTGCCGCGACGCGTGACCTTGCAGGTCGCCGTCAAGTTGTCGGCGTTGCCGGTGACGGTTTCTTCGATGTCGGCCATCTGGCCAGAGCCCATGCAGACAGCCAACAAGGCGTCACCGTACAGGCTGGGCTTGCCGTTGATGACGGCGATGCCCTGAAGTCCCTGCACTATCGGGATGCCGAGGCTGTGCGACCACATCATGGCCACGAAAACGTCGCCCGGGCGCTGCTGAAACGCCTTCGGGATGAGCTGGCTCGAAGCGAGCGTCTTCGCAAGCTCCATCGCTTCTGCTGTAGACTTGGGGGCCGGCAAAAGCTCCCCGCGCTGAGCGTTTTGGATTGTGATTTCATTCATGGTTCTTGCTCCTGAAAATTAACTTTGCGCGTTAATGTGTGAGGGTGCCCTTGCCGGCACACCCGGTTAAAGCGTTACGGACCTTTAAAGGGATCCCAGTGGTAGAAGTCGCCGGCATTGATCCAGCCGTCATCTTCAAAGCCATCGTCGCCCTCGTCCTCTTCCGGCTCTTCTTCCTCTTCGTCGTCCTCGATCTCTTCGTCGTCGAGGCCCTTGTCGTCTTCATTCATGCCGCCTCCTAGAGGTTTTTGAAGTCTTCATCGAGGGCCTGCTCTGCATGCAGTGCCTCGCATGTCAGACTCTCCTGTGTGTCTCTGACGCTGAGCATCAGCCAAGTGCGCACGGCCGGGTACTGCCTCGCGATGTCCGGATCCTCAAGCACAGCGATCATGATGTTTGCCACCGCCTTGTTGAGCTCTGTCTTGGCATCCGTAGTGAGGCGCCATAAAAGTCCTGAGTCACAAGGATCGAGACCCGCATCCTTCTTCTCTTTGATCTCGCCAACGACCTGATCGAAGGCTTTGTACTTGAGCTCTAAGTAAGTTGTTGAGTCCATTTTTTTCTCCGTGTTCATTAGTAAAGGGCGCAGGCCGCGGTCTAGTGGATGCTGACGGGCGGTTGTAGCCGCTTGCCTTTAGAGCCGCGCCGGATGGTGGCCATCGGCCGGCCGAGGTGGATTACTGACCTCACTGCACGCCCTTTGAGCAACGCCCGGTGACCCCAGGGCCGCGTCAGGAGCGAGCCGCGGCTTTACAGCCGGGCGCTGCTCAAAGGACTGGACTTTTTCGACTGCAGGCACCGCTCAGTCACACCGTGCTTCTCGGTCCGGCGCGGTACCTTGAGACCCCTACGCCCACTGATGAAAGGCGCTCAGGTGCGTAAAACCGCCGGCGGGAACCGCATGCACAGCCGAAAAAGTCCAATTCAGACGACTCACCGGGAGAATCTCGGGAAGACAGGCAAGCCGCCTGAATTCGACCCTCTCGGGTCGTTTCTAGTAGCCGGGCAGAGATAGCAGCACGAGCATCGTGACGATCAGCGCTGCCGCAGCCGCGGCGTTTTCAAGCCATTCGTTCATGCCAGCACCCACTTCAAAAGCGTCACAAGACCGGTGACGGCCGCGATGACGATGACCACGTTTGCCTGAGACCAAAAACGATCCGAGGCAATGTCGGCCAGAAGGCCCATGCGGAAGACGTAATCGAGCGTCATGGCGTTACTCCTCGTCACCGTCATTCAGGTGAAAATCCTTCGGGGTCACCGCGCCGTACATGTATTCCTCAAAATCGGCGACAACGATTCTGGCGTCCGCCGGGAACTGCTTCAGCGCCTCGATCATCTGAGCGACCGTCATTGACTTCTTGCCGGCGTCTTCGGCGCCGTACTCAGTCCGTTTGGGGTTCAAAACAATGGTCGTCTGTGTCATTTCGTCGCTCCTGTGTGTCAAAACTTTCAAAAGGCATTAGGCATACCTATCTAATGCGTCATATTACCCACTCCTAATATAAAAAGCAAGGTATACCTATTTTTTAGATTAAAAAATCCCCGCTCTCAGGCGGGGATCTCTGTAAGAATGGCCTAATTACTCAGCCGCCGGCTTTTTTTCTGATGTGCCATTAAGGTAGCCCATCACTCGGTGTTTGATCTGATCGGCGTAGTTGTAAATATCCTCCACCTTTTCGATCTTTACGCGAACCTTGCTCTTGTCATCCTGAACAAGCCCGATAGCCAGGTTGTCCTCATCAAAGTAAAGCTGGATGATAGGCTTACGGATATTGTCATCGAAGAGAATATTGCAGAGAGTCTGCTTGTCACGGAGCGTGATCTTGTCCAAGGGGACGACACCTGTCAAAAGTCCTTTAACGATGTAGAAAGCCTGTCGTTCGAGATCCGTGGTCACGACGCCAGCTTCCTGATCTGCCGATTCCTGCTTCTTGGCTTCATCTGCCTCCTCTTTCTCTTTTCGCTCCTTTTCCGCGTTTGACATGGCCGCCGTAAAGCGCTCATTGATCTTGTCAGCGATGCAGTTGTTCAGAGCATCCTTGAGAATCGGACGATATTTCTCAACGACCTTCGCGGTCTTTTTGCCTTCGTAGGCTGCCTTATTCAAGAAGAACATCACTAGCTCATCAGCCGGCTTCTCAAGCGTATCGGTAAAGACCTTTTTGAAGAGTCCGGTGTATTTCAGCTTCTCTGCCTGGATGAAGGCTTCATCCGGATTGAACTTGTCCTTTCCGAGCTTTTGGATCTCGGGAACGAGATTCTTGTCAATCTTTTCGAGAGAAAACGTCATATAAGGCGTCTTCTCCATCTTGTTGTCTTCACTGAGGTCAGTGAAGAACTTATAAATATTGCCGTCGGTCAGAACGGCCACGGTGGCCGAGTCAACAAAGTTGAAATACCGGCGAAGCTGATCACACAGGCCCGCCGCGCAGAGATCTGTGCCGTATGCCTTACACTCGATAAGGATAACGGGCTTTCCGTCCTTCATGATTGCATAGTCGACACGCTGATCCTTTCGGTCGCTTCCGGTAGCGACAAACTCAGGCACGACCTCGTCGATGTTAAAAACATCGTATCCAAGCGCTTTAATAAAGGGCATCACGAGTGCGGTCTTTGTAGCCTCTTCAGTCAGAAGTGACGGCCCCTTCTGGCGACTTCTCTCGCCCAGTGCTTTCAACTCGTCGTAAAAATCCATTGCGATTCTCCGGTTAGATGTCTACCCACTTGCCGACAACAACACCGATGATCGTCATCCCCTCCTCGAAGGGAATGATCTGTGGCCCAGGCCAGTTGGCGTTTAAGGGGCGCAGATATTGGATCTCAGAGTCAGCGACAAGCTGCTTAAAAGTGGTTTCGTTGTCTGGTGTCGAAACGATGACATAGCTGTTGTTGCGAGCTTCCCTCATCGGATCGACAAAGATGATGTCGCCCTCGACAAACAGAGGCAGCATTGACTCGCCACGCACTCGCAGGGCAAAGGAGCCGTCGCTCATGTGCCGGATGGACGGGATCTTCTCCACACTGTCGTCAAGAATCACACCGGACGGATTGCCGGCCTGCACCCAAGAGATCAGCGGGACATACTGTTTGACATCCGGCCCCGGCTCCACCGGAGCATCCGGATCGGATGGCTCTCTCGAGCCCTCGCCGAACACGAGCCACGAGTAACTCACGTTAAAGAAACGCGCCATGCGAAGCGCCGTCGCCGCCATCATGCTCTGTGATTTCCCGGAGCACAGGTTATTGATCGACGGCGGCTTGATACCGCAGGCGTTAGCCAATTCGACCTTAGTGGCACCCTTTTCCTGCAGTAGGGCATTGAGCCGCTCGGCAAGTGTGGTTTTTGCTGTCATGATAGGTAATCCTACTAAAGTCTTGAAAAGTTTTGCCTACTGCTGTAAAGTAGGTATGCCTATTTTTATGTGAGCACACCTATTTACCGCCATGTCAAAAACGAGTGGCTCATCTCTGAGCATTCAGCGGCGTATTGCCGCCAGTTTGATCGACGAGCTCACGGCAAAAGTGATCGTCGAAGCCTGTGCTATCCGCGCTCCCAGTGTCTACGAATGGAAGCAGCGCGGCATACCAAAGGCTCAATACAAATTCCTTTCGGTCAAATTCCCGAAACTAGCCACGTGGAAGCTGGCAGAAAACCTCCCCGAAGGCGTTACGCCTTGGCCGCAGCGCAAGGCTTGACATGTTTATTCGTCGCGAACTGCGCAAGGGCAATGTCGAGCTGAGGCTCCGGGCGCCGGAAGAGATGATCGAAGTCCTCGATCTGAGCGCTCAGGCCCGCGGCATATCGCGCCAAGACTTGGTGCTGTATGTCCTCGACCAGTATTGCAACGAGATCCTATCTGTCTCAAGCGTACTCGCCCATGCCGCGGAATCGCAACGGAAACGTAGCGGAAACGCAGCGGAAATGACTGAGGAGGACAAGCAATGAGTTATCGGGCGCAAGACTGGGCGATCTTGCAGCAGGCCGGGGACCCAACAGCGAAAGCTGTCCTGATTGCCCTTGCGTGGAGTCTGAACACGAAAGACGGGTTGTGCTGCCCCTCGTTGGCGACGCTGGCAAAGCTTTCCGATGTCAAGCAGAGACACACCGTTTTGGACGCTGTTGTGCGTCTCGAAAAAGCCGGGTTGATCCGGAGAACGATGGCCAAGGCAAAAAACGGCTCCGGCAAAAAAACCTATTACACGTTTCCCGGTCTTGCGACCTGGGATGGTGTTACCTCAGAAGTAACACCTGTTACCTCAGAAGTAACACCTGTTACCTCAGAAGTAACACCTGTTACCTCAGATGTAATGGGGTGTTACCTCAAAGGTAATGGGGTGTTACCTCAAAGGGAACTTAACAGGGAAGATAACAAGGAAGAGAACAGGGGAGAAGTACGTGCAACACAAATTTTTTCTGCCGAAAAAATTGCACGGCCCGAGCCGGACTTGGCTGAAGAGATCAACAGCCAGTTGCGAGATGCAGTCGATCGTGATCCTGACGACTTTGATCCGGTCGATGCGCTGGACATTTTCGACACCGAACCCCTGTCCGTTGGCGGCACGAAAGCAGCGCCTTGTCCGGTGACGGAGATCGTCGCCCTTTACAACAAAAAGCTCGGGCCTTACCTCCGGACCGTCCGGAAGATGACGCCGGCACGAGCGCAGGCCGTCCGGGCCAGATGGCGGGACGTCGCCGAGATCGTCGAAAGCCAAGACCGCGCCACGGTCATGGAGGGCATGAGCGACTACTTCGACAAGATCGCCAGAAGCAACTTTCTGATGGGCCGTGTTCCTGGGAAGGCATGGCGCGCGGACTTTGATTTCATTTTTTCACAGCGCGGCTTCACGCGCATTTTTGAGGACAAATACGCGAATGGCTAACGAATTTAACACCGACACCAAGCGCGAGGCCGGCCAGCCTAAGGCTGACACAGGCCGCTACATGCGCTGCATGGCCTACGGCTGCCAGTGCGCAGCGTCCGTGAGCTTCGGCACCACTGGCCTCTGCTCTTTCCACCACGCCTGCGAGGAAACGCTCGCATGGCAGGAGGTCACCAGGATTATCAACACCCCGGAGGTCGTTGAGTTTCGGCAGGCGCTTTACGTGTTGGCCAACTGCAAGACGATGCACCGCGACACAGAGTGCGTCGACGCCGAGGCCGCGTGCCTCGATGCCTACGACAAGGCCCGCGTGATCCGGATCCCCGAGGACATCGCGCAGCGCGCGACGCTTTACGACTGGGAAGGCAAGCCCTTCATCGAGCCGCTGGAAGCATACGGCTACCGGCTCTCGCAATTCCTCGTCGGGTATGTCGTCCGGTGGGCGATGAGAAAAACCTTCGGCGACCGCTACACGGTGCGGGTCGATCCGGAAAAGACGCAGCGGAACATTGACGCGGCACTGGCGGCTATTGCCAGCCGCGGTCGTGATCTTATGGACGGGAGGGAAGCGGCATGACTGATTTAAAGATTTCTGCAGCCGACGCCCGGCTCATCCTTGTCGCGATTGACAAGCTGCCGCCGAGCTTTTACAGCACCGAAGCCTACGGTGCCGCGATCCGCCTGCATCAGCAGCTTATCCGGCACGACATTGAGCACGCAAAGATCATGAAGGCGCTGCTCGCCAATGCCGACAAGCTCGTTGGCGTCTGTGACCTTCAGCAGGCGATGTGCCGGCAGATCACCACCGAGGGCGTCTCGAAGACGATGAAGGCCGACCTCAAGGAGCGGATCGAGCTTTTGGGCGACATCAAAGAGCTTCTGCACGCCCTGAAGGCAGATGCCGAAGGCTTGGAGATTGATGATGAGGCTTGACGAACTCTCTCCAGGCGCTCAAAAGGTCGTGCGCTGGATGAAGCGCCACGCCAAAGAGCCGTGCCGCTCGCACAGCCAGCTTGTCACCGAGACCGAAGAGGCCGCGACAGCGGTCTCTGAGGCTCTGGGTTTTCTGAGCTCTGAGCGCAAGCTCTACTCGGCAACCGACCCGGACCCGGTCAGAGCGAACGGCTTTATCCGCGCCTACGGCGGAGACACGATCTTTTACCGCTACTGCGCAGACCCGGAAGCCTTTGACGCCAAGATCCGGAAACTCAGACCTGAGGATTACCGCGCAGGCGAGAAAAAATGGAGGACGATATGGGCGTGGTGCTAGACAAAACGGACCCTGACGGGCTCAAGCAGATGACGATGCAGGAGCGGCAAGCCTACGATCAGGGCTACGCAGCCTCAAAGGGCGGCTATGCCGGCCCGCAGGCAACCAAAGGCATGAAGCCCGATCTCCGTTCGGCCTTCATCCGCGGCATGATGCGCGCCGTCTACGATGCGCAGGCCGAAGCACAGAAGGAGCGCGGCCGGTGATCGTCCTTGCTTTTACGATCAAAGGCCCCGGTGTACCGAAGGGCCGCCCTCGCTTTACGCGTCAGGGCCGGGCTTATACGCCCAAAGCGACGGAGGACTTCGAGAAGTTGGTCCGGGCAAACGCCAAGCAAACGATGATGAGAAACAGCGTCCGGATGATCGAGTCCGGCGCCGTCAGCATCAAGATCATGTTTCGCTTTGCGCCTCCGGCCTCATGGAGCAACAAACGCCGCCAGGCGGCCATCGCGGCCCGGGCGCCGAAGATCACAAAACCGGACCTCGACAACCTCGTCAAGGCCGTCACCGACGCCATGAATGCGGTCGTGTACGATGACGACAACCGCATTTACAGCATCGAAGCCTGCAAAATTTACGGCCCCGTCGATGACATCGGGATCGTCGTGCAAACAGTGGAGAGCATCGCGTCAACTACCCCTGACTGAAGTCAGAGGCTTGGCAACAAGTCTTGGTTGAC
>ERZ1035001.735-NODE-735-length-15528-cov-26.951658_pt1 | contig 15528 bp, 22 predicted proteins | sample MGYA00520685_ERZ1035001 | MGnify/ENA primary metagenome ERZ1035001 (study PRJEB33766, sample SAMN09781749) | gut metagenome | biome: gut microbiome | host: Homo sapiens | place: Madagascar | study: EMG produced TPA metagenomics assembly of the PRJNA485056 data... | reverse complement strand
ATAATTATTTATGTCTATTAATTTCATTTTCATTCTCCTTAAAATCTTCCTTTTAATTAATTTTAATTATCTTGAATTCTTGTCCATTCAGTAAACACTGCTCCACAGTTTAAACACTCAAACGTTAAAACTAGTATGTCTTCACATTTACGACTTTCTGAAGACCTATTTACCACTTCTGTTTTAATGATTGATAGATTTTTACTTCCACATATTTCACATTCTATATTTGCCATGCTGTTCACCTCCCTATATTTATTATGTGGCTGGTATAATTATTATTTACCACAGGTATTATTATACCAACCCAGCATTGACAAGTCAATATTATTTTTAGATTTATTTAAATTTATAACCAATCAAATTTATAAACATACTTACAAAATAGCACAGCTAATAATGTACTTATTGATATTGTAATTAACTTATCCATATTTTACCTCTATAACATATCTAATTCTGCCAATATATCAGATTCTTCCTTTTTATATTCCTCATTTTGTTTCTTTAAATCATCTATATATTTCTTATGATACTTACAATCTTTATTAACCCCACATAGGTTGTTGCAGTAATAAGCTGTTTTATCATTTTCTAGTTTATTGTTCTCCCAATTAGATGAATCTTCACCCTTAGCTTGAATATCAAGCACAGCCTTATTCATATTATTAATTAATGTATCTACATTCTCTTGACTAACCTCTCCATATACATATGCGTCTTCTAATATGTAATTCTTAGATATATCTTTTGGAAGTGTATCTAAATTATTATTAGATAGACAATCTGCATATGCAACCTCAGCTTCAACATCAGACATTCCATATGCTATCATATCCTTCTTTAACTGAGTACTTATAGCTTCTACCCACCTATGTCTTTCTCCACACCTAACAACTGGATTTATTTCGTATTTTGATACAACTTCATCAGGAAGACTGCTTAAACTACCTTCTTCTGTAAGTTTCTCTATTATACATTTTAACTCTTTGGTTGTTAGGTCTGTATATACTTCCAATATATCTTTTTTAAGTTGAGGTGAAAGCTTTTTAATCATCTCTTCCTTTCTCATTGTACTAGTGGTAAGCTTTCCATTCTTCATATATGTAACACTGACCATATGGCCATATCTTATATTTGTGTATTTTAAGAAATTCCATCTTATCTTTATTGTTTCTAATGGTATTCCTAATTGAGTTAATGCTAATGCATATAATAATAACTGTTCTTGCTTGTGCAGCAGATTCTCTCCTTTATATTCTGCACCCATTGAAGATGTCTTATAGTCTGTTATGTTATAAAAACCATCCTCATCTTTATGAATAGCATCCACATATCCTATAAATACAGCTAATCCTGTGTCAACCCAAACCTCTCTTTCTGATAATACCTTTTGGGTTATTGGGATATGATTATTGAAGAAATGCACCATTGATTCCTTATACTTTTTAATCATCCTTTCATTTTGAGAATCATCTTTTACAAATCTTAAATCCGCCATTTCATAGTCTAAGAATGCTGATTCAAATTTATCTAACATATCTTCATATTTTATTTTGCCATTGTAAAAATCTTCTAGTGCATCGTGACTTAATCCACCAAGTATTCCCCAAAGATTATTTCTATTTTCAACCTTTAGTATTCTACTTAAATAATATTCATGTACACAATTCTTGTATGAAGACACTCTAGAATATGACCATATTTTAAAGTCATCTCCATATTTTTCAACTAATGCTTTTGGTCTAACTATTGCCTTTCTTTCTGACATATATACCCTCCTATTTTTTATAGATCTCTTATATCAACAAAGTAAGCTTCCTCGTTGTAAAGACAAGCCGTAACATCTATACCTGCACAACGACCATCTTCTTGCATCCATACTCCGTCCTTATCTTTAACCTCAATAACTATATTGTCCTTACAATCAGGTTCACAACTCCATCCAATTTGAAGTTCTCCTTCACGAATCATTTCTCTTATTACTTCTTTAATTAATTCCTTGTTCATTTTGCTATCCTCCATCTGTATAAATTAAATTTTATTTATTGTTAATTCAAAATATCTTAACCCTATGTTTTATAAATCTATTATATCAACAAGGTAATCCTCTTTCCTGCAAAGTCTAGTTGAAATATCTATACCAGCGCAACAATCCTCTTCTTGAATCCACTTTCCGTCTTTATCCCTAACTTTAATAACGACATTATTAACACAATTGTATCCACCATAGCCCCATCCAATTTGAAGTTCTCCTTCACGAATCATTTCTCTTATTGCTTCTTTTATTAATTCTTTAGTCATCCTGCTATCCTCCATACTATACATTTACTTACTATTTATTGTTAAGTGGGCAATCCCCACAGTCCATATCACAATTATCTTTGCACATATCGTACATAGGACAATCTAAACAACAACCACACTCTATCATATTATCACTCCTATTTGTTTTTAATTTATCGTATATGTAAACATATGTTTTAGTTTTATGTAAATTTTTAAATCTATTTGATTAATAAAAACCAAGCATTACAGCCTCTCTTATAATCTCATCTTCTCTAATTACAGACTCAATTTCATTTAAATCACCGAATAATTCTTCTGAGAACTCTGTCTCTTTTTTAGTTGGTCTCTTTCTTAGTCCCAAACTAAAAGCTTTTGATTTTATAGCCCGCCCACTTCTTCCTAGGTTAACCGCAAGCTCATCTATGCTAGTGGTAGAATAAGCTTCTTTTAGGTAGTTCAAATCTTCATCTGTCCACTTCTTTGTTAGTCCCAACTCAAAAGCTTTCATATATATTGACATCTTGGTTCTACCAAGTTCTTTTGCTAACTCATCCAATTCAGTTGTAGAGTATGCAAATTCTAAATATCTTTCATCTCTTATCGTCCATCTGTTATTCTTTCTCATGTTCATCACCCTAACCTATTCAATTATTTTAAAATTTTGTTATTAATCTTAGTACAGCTGCAAACACCATTATCATTACTATTTTGACCACTAAATCACTCCTTTTTAAATTTATTGGAGGGTTGCCCCTCACAATAATTATTATATATTCAAGCTTTGCTTAAGTCAACACTTTTTTAGATTTATTTAAATTCCTTAAACAATTCTACGAAAATTGACTCCATAACATTAACTACTATAGAGTTTCCAGCTTGTTTATAAAGTTGATTATCTGAAGACACCTCTTTGGCTTTATAGTAGCTTTCGTCACTAAACCCCATAAGTCTCCAATATTCAAGTGGTGTCATCTTCCTAACCCTACCATCGTGAACCACAGCTTGATTACACGATGTGTTAAGTGTATTAGCCACACCCTTTCCAACTCTACCTCTCCTTGTTTTACTATTTGGTTGTTCTAGATTTATGGAGTCTCCTTCTTTTGCTATGTCATAACCTTGCTTTGTAGCTTGTCTTACTTTAAACTCTTTGTCATTATCTTTGGAAACATCTTGTATTAATCCAAAGTACTCAGTTTCTATGTCTATGTAATATTTATTATCTATACTTGTTTCTAACAAGTCTTGTAATTTTATGTCATTATAATATTCTTTAGGGAATTCAAAATTAATTTCTACATCATTTCTTATACTTATTACAAATATCCGCTCTCTGTTTTGTGGAACACCAAAGTCTTTAGAGTTCAATATTTTAAAGTAGTTTTTGTATCCCATCTCACCCATTCTATCTAAGTACTTTTCAAAGTTATGTATATGCCTTGGAGACAATACATTTCGAACATTCTCCCATATAACATACTTTGGTTTGGTGTGTTCACATATAGATACAGTATTCCACATTAATGATGATCTAGTTCCAGAACCTTCATCTCCACCCTCTCTATTTCCATCCTTAGAATAATCTTGGCAATTATGAACTATTATATTGTTTACAGTATAAGAATGATCCTCTTCAACCTCTAGATTATAAACATCTATGGTTTCGCTATTCACAATATTAACACTTCTAATCGGCATCCAAACATACCCATCTTCATAGAAACCATGTGTGCCACCTTGTTCTTTAAAAAATGTAATTTGATAAGTGTCATTTTGGTTTACAGTTCTACCTTCTATGATGCAGGTTTTTGGTCTAATAGTTTTGGATATACTAAATGGTACATTATATAATTTAGCAACAACTTGCCCTACACCTAAGATTAAATCTTCAGATATTGATGTTATTTTATATTTTGGTCTTATCTTATTTGAACTCTTTGGTATACAACCATCACTATCTAGATATCCATCTAAAAAACATTCAAGTTCATGTTTCGGTAGATTAAATATAGTTTCTGTAAGACACTTATTTTTAGCACCCTTTCCAAATTGTTTTAAAAACAACGTTAGTTCTTTATTGGAAAATTGAAGTTTATATACTGTTCTTTCTTTTGCAACACTATATTTTAATATGCCATTTATTTTAGATTCAAGCTCCTCTAATTCATTATGAGAGCAGCATATAGTCGTTCTGTATGTTGGTTTGTTTTCTTTTTTACTAAACCCTTCTGTTATCCATCCATCTCCAACAAATCTTCCAACTAGATACCAAAATTCACTTTTTACAAATAAACCACTTAGATTGTTTATCTTTTCCACATTATTGTTTTGGTTGTTAGATACACCACTCCATTCAGGATATTTAGATTCCTGATTTATTGCCACTCCAACAAAGTAGTTTTTATTTAAATCTTTCAACCACTTCCATTCTGCACTTTTAAATGTCCTCACCATATTTCTCTTAGATTTATCATATATTGAACACTTCTCTCTAACATAGAATGGGTGATTTCCTGTAGCCCTAAATTCGAATGAACATTGTGTCTTTATTGTATAAATATCACTACTCTTATTTGTCATTGTATCATACACTTTTTTAAATTGGTTAGTATGGGTTAAGACCATATCTCCAACAACAACATCTTGTATTTCCTTATAACCTTTATCCGTTAAAACTTTTGTTCCGTATGGAAAACAAGGTGATCCATGTGTAATTAAATCTATATCTTTTGGCAATAAATTTAAATCTATACTACTAATATCTCCTAAATTTAACATCTCGTCAACATCGTGAACCTTGCAGTAACTTTGTGTGGCATACTTATCTATCTCCGAGAATCCAACCAATTCAAAGTTAACGCCTATGTTTCTTAATGCTTCTTCTGGACTACCTATACCGCTAAACAAACTCAAATATCTCATCTCAACCACTCCGTTATATTTTTTAGATTTATTTAAACTTTTATTCTATTTTCAAATAGTTGTTTCCATACTCTATGTCCCCTATCTACAGGACTATCCTTCTCTTTTAGTAGGTTCTCAGTATCTTTAATGTAACTAACAGTACGACCTATGTTTAATCCATTACAAACCTTTTTAATATGTTCTTCACTAACATCCTTATCAAAACATATGCATATCTCAACTTCCAACCGTACAAGCAACCTACGCTGAAAGTTGCTTATCTCGTGACATCCAACGGCTACACCCACAGGCATACCATACATATCTAACTTCATAACAGACTTTTCTGCCTCAAATACACATACTATTCCTTGTGATTTTATATTGTCTATATTCAAACTTAATCCGTAAAGATTAAATGTTTTATCGAACTTAGTTTGAAGCATACTCATATACTTATATATCTTCAATTCTTTATATGCTTTATGAACAGTTCTTCCAACTACACCAGCAACCTTGGTAACATCGTTATACTTTAAGTGTGGAAATATTATTCTATCGGTTCTCTCGTCAAACATTACCATATACTTATCTAAAACTCTTTTATCAATTATTCCATCATCTCTAACTAAGCTTATGTGTTGGTCTTTTTGATATCTATTTAAAACATCTAGATCATAATATGTAATATCATCCTTTATAGGTTTTGACTTACCAAGGGCATTCTTCTTGTGTCTTGATAGTAAATCTTCTCTTTTGTGATATGAACCCCTTCTATCGTTACTAAGGCCCAAAACAGCATGACACCAGTTGATGGCAGTAGAGAACTCACAATTATTAATAAACATTATTAGGTTGAATATGTTTGGTTTCTTATCTTCATCTCCACCTATGTTTCTAGTGTATGCATTTACAGTTAAAGACTCATCTCTGTATATTATTGTTGAAGTTGGGTTGTCTCCATCAGGAAGTCCACAACTATAATATCTTGGGTTTATACCATTAATAGAGTGCATACCAAGAGATTCTAAAATCTCTGGTAGCTTATCGTTTCTTGATATATATTCTCTTAACTCTCTTGCATCCATCTTTAATTACTCTATACTCCTATTGATATGTAAGATTTGCCCATTTCTTTATATTTAAATGTAGCAAAGTCGTGCCGAGCTACAACTTGAAATTCTTGAGCTATACCATTTCTATTCTTCTCTATAAATATTATACTATGTCTCTTTGTTGGGTCTAACTCTGTTTCAAATCTACTATCCCCAACGGTATTCCAAACTTTTATTTCGTTCTTCTCTCCCTTGTACTCATCCGCATGCATTTTTCTAATTAATAAACAAGTTGAAGCAACATCTATTATGTTCTTAGACATACCTAGATCATTTGCAGATAAGTATCTACTTACTATAGCACCCTTACCCAACTGAAGTGTACATATAAGGGATACGTTCAAATTAGAAGGTTTAACTAAGTCATCAAACTCTCTCATTTGTTGCATCATCTCCAACCAGAATGGATTCTTTGGGTCTGCATCTGAACTTAGTTTAAATGTATCTATAGCAAATATCTTTACTCCTAGTGCAGCATACTTCTTGATACTTCTTATTACAACTTTATGAGAATATGTTTTAAACTCAACTATTATTATCTTATTATTCTTAGTCTTGTTTTCAAGTATCTCTTTGGCTTGATATAGCCATTCGAACTCTTCTTGTGAGAAACCTCCGTCTCTCCATCTTACCTTATTGAAAAACTTATTAGTTCCAGCTAACACCACATTATTTATAATCCAAGTTAATAGTTCTTGTTGGAACTTTTTAGCATCTTGTTCGTTCAGGAAGAATACTGCCGCCTCTTCATTGTTAAATACTGAAGTTAAAACTTGTTGTATTAACCAAGTAGACTTACCTGATCCAGACTGTCCTCCTATAAGCATTATTTGACCTAAGTTTATTCCATTTATAGTGTCAGACAATATTGGAGAATCTATTGGAAGACCCCTTTTCATACCCTTATTAGCATCTTCGATTAACTCATCTAATCCATACCCTATTTCTTGAGTATGAACATCTTCATTTATGTTTACAAATATATTGTTTAGCTTTGCAGTAAATAAATCATATAGAGTATTGAATGACCCCTTACTTAATCTTACTAGGTCTTCCTTACTTTCTATTGAAAAGTTCTTTTGTATTTCTGCTATTGCTTTCCACTTCTTTAGGTCGTCTATGTAAACATTTATATTATCATTACCATCAAATATCATATGTAAATCTTCTACAAGTCTTGTTCCACCATAGTATTCAAATCCTGATGCAATCTTTTCGTTTCCTAATTGTTCAATAAATGTTTCTACGTCCATTGATGTAAGTGTATTATATCCTCTTAAGGCCATCTTCTTACCCAAGGCAAACATAAACCTCCATTGTTCATTATTAAAGTCATTTGAAGATAACTCATCGTGGTCTAAGAATAAGTTTGGATTATTGTACAAGCATCCTATCAAATTAGATTCAGTTATCTTGGACATTTCTGATATTTCTGTCATTCCTATCATGTGCATGCACCTCCCTACTGCATATAATTACCATATATCGTCAAACAGACTACCTTTGTTTATTTCAGACTTCTTTACATATTCAACCTTTTTAACTGATTGAACATCTGTGTTACTTTGATTCTTAACCATTTCATCTCTCTTGTTTTTAGCTAAAACTCTAAGATAAACATCGTTAATAGAGTTTTTTATAATAGCCATTATGTAATTAACTTTTTGTGTTTCATTTTCAAAATTTATATTATCTAATGCCCTATCTATTTCTAGTTTTTTAACTTTAAAGGTCATCAGTATAACAGGGAATGGATACCCATTGTCAGTAACACCCTCGTGATTTTTAATCAAACCACCATTTCTTAATTCTAAAAGCTTTCTTCTTGTGTGCTCAGATAATTGCATCTTATCAGAATACTTCAATACATCTCTTTTAACGTATTCATATAAGGCACACCACTCTTCCCAATACTTCTCTTTGTCTTGCTTTTCTTTGAGCTCTAATGCCTTTTGATTCTTAAACGACTCCAAACAACCAAGTTCCTTATGAAACTTTCTGTTTACATTGTTTACCTTTTCTATAGCCAAATCATCTTTGCTTTCTATTACACCTTTACAGTGCCAACATTTCATTGTTACTTTTGCCATTTATCTTTTCTCCGTTTCTTATAAAAAGAGGGGTGCTATCCCCTCTCCATTTATTACATTTGTTTCATTTTAGCTACTACAGATTGTAAAACTTCAAAGTGTTCTGGTTTCTTGTAGCTATCTATTCCATGTTCTTTTAATAGTGTAGGTATAACAGCCGCCTTTTCAGGAGATTTAGCTTTCATATCTTTGAATAAAGTAACAAACTCTTCAACTAAGTCGTCATGGTTCTTATCTTCATTCTTCATAGTTTCCATATCCTTCTCTATGTTCTTATCATACTTAGTATCAGCTTTACCTAAACCTTGTCTTGATTCAAAGTATTGTCTAAATAAGTCATACGATGCATTCTCAACCACTTGTCCAACGTTTAAAACTCTAGTTGTGTCCTTTTCAACTTCTGCACAGTACTTAACTCTACCTGTAGCCATATCTCTCTCTTTGAAGAATCTTAATATAACATCATAGTCATGTTGAGCATTCTTTCTTAAAACTGGCTTCTCACCTATTTTAACATTTTCACTTCCAACCTTTTGTAATACATCTTCCTTGTGAGCAGTAGATATTATGTTTATACCTTTAGCAGATGCTTGTGCTTTTAATAATCTCATTCTATTTGAGTTTAACTTTATCTTACCGTAACCTCTCATTGATACAGTTTGGTCGTCTATATTTCCACCCTTCTTCTTAGCTCTCTCTTCTTCAGTCTCCATAGCAGCAACTTCCATAGCTTCTTTTATGTAAGTTTCAGAATCTATCATTAATGTCTTACATAGGTCATTCTTTATAACCTCTTCTATTACATCTAATGTATCATAGTAGTTCGAAGTATCTGCAACAGCAACTATATTTTGTCCGAACTCTGGATCACCCTCATAAACCCCCACTTTAGACTCAGAATCTAGAACTGCAACTTCTGGGAATGATAGTCCAAACACTGACTTACCTGAACCATCTACTCCATATGCTAATATTTTAACACCTTGAACTCTTCTCATTGGCTTTCTTAATAAACTCATACTAACTTCTCTCCTTAACATACTTTAATTTTATTATTCTTTTGTTGATTTTAAATTTATTTAAATTGTGCATAGGGGGGTATCCCCTAGGCACTTTGTATTTTATATCTTATAATCCACCTAACTCCTCTAATAAGCTATCTGTTGAAATTGAAGATTCGCCTATCTTAATAGTTTCCTCAGTTGAAACTTCTTTCATTGCAGCTTGTATATCTTCCATAGTATAATCTTCATCTGACTTATCTATACCAGTTGGTATACCTTCAGACATCTTAACTATAGGTCTTCTTAATAAAGTTTCGTCAACTCTCTCTTTCTTTAGGAACATTTTTAAAACTTCTTCCTTTGAGTAGAATCCATCTTCTATTAATTCCAATGCATTTTGAGGAAGGTCGTTTTCATCTATATTTCCTGAAACATATCCAACTTGGAACATACCTTCTACATTCACTCTTCTAACTGTGTCTCCGTCTACTGTAAAGTACTTCTCTAACATCTTTCTGTAAGTATCTTTATTGTCTTCAGTTGCTCTTACTGTTAAAGGTAAGTCTAATATCTCGTATTGATCTTTAGCCTTTCTAACGTATAGCTTAGTATCTATAGTGGCTACACCTTCAGATTCAAACCTATCTTTCTTAACAGCATCTTTCATAACTATTATGTTTTGAGTGAAGTTAAATCCTAAAGGCATTTCTTTGCCTTCTTCTTCGTTGTTTGTTAATATGTAAAAATTCTTTAATTCGAAGTTTCTTTGTAACTTTCCGTTGTATGTGCTATATCTAACATCTCCAGTCATTCTAATCTTATGTTTTGATGCTAATGGCATAACAGTTTGTAAAAAGTTTATTGCATCAAATACAGTTAAGAACTTTCGCGGTTCTTCCCAAGCCATAAACTTGTTTCCACTTTCTTCATTTATCTTTTCAACTCTCTTAGTAAACACTTTTACAAAAGACCTTTCGTTTACCTTTTCAACTAGAATTGGATTAAATCTATCTCCAAACTTTATCTCCATAGATTCATCGTTTACTGTTTTTAAGTATAAAGTTTTACCCTTTACCTCATCGTATCCATCTTGTATTCTAACAAACATACTTGCACCATTAACTCCATCAACTCTTGGATTGAACACATTACTTATCCAAGCTTGATTGTTCTTACCTTTGCTTCCTATAGCGAACACCTTGCTATCTACAGCTATCTCTCCTACTATATCAAATCTACCTAATGTTTGTTTCTTGTTTAATTCTTTTGTCACAACACTCTCTCCTTTGTTTTTTAGATTTATTTATATTCTATGTAACCTTTCAGATACATTATTTATTATATATCAGCTTCTTTTTTATGTCAATATTATTTTTAGATTTTTTTAAATTCTTTTCCATAACTCTTCACACAGCTCTTTAGTTTCATATGAGCTTATTGGCTTGTGCGGTATATCTCCCCATAAAATATCAACTATGCCTGATACTTTATCCTCTGACACATCTAACATTCTTGCTAATGATACTAGCATAGCTATCACATCATCGTGATTGTCTTTTGGGTTCTTCTTTGTTATCCCAACATTATGTGAGTCTGTAGCTACGGTCTTGTCTTTAGATATTATAAAGTCAACCGACACTATCTTTTTGTTCATTTTGCATCCTCCTCTTATTTAATTGTAGTGTGTATGTCGTTTTTATATTTGATAGCTGTTGAATTAGATAACAACTATCTTGGTTATATAATACACTATACTCCTTACTAAGTCAACAATTATTTTAGATTTGTTTAAATTTATTTTCGTTTCTTTAATTCGTTGCTAATCCTTATTGTCAATACAATTATTGTTATCACAAACATCAATGACAAAGTCGGTAGAATTGACTTGATATCACTCATATAACACCTCCTAATTGTGGTTTTAATTAATATACTCTTTAAACTATTTAGGCATAATAAAGGAGAGTTTAACCAACTCTCCAAAGTTCTGCAGTTTTACCAAACGTAATCTGTGTAAGGTATAACTTTTAATTCATTAAAGTCGTATCCTTTTAATTCTTCAAAACTTGTTATTACTGCGTGAAGTGATTCTGCTATCATTAAGTTTATTGTTTTTCCATTTGGATTTACAACTATTATGGGTTTCTTTAATTCACTATATGCCCCTATCTCAAATGCAGTTCCTGAATCTGAGTAGTTTCCATCAAGTATCGCAACCATTATATCGCTTTTATATACCGCATCCATGTCTGATTTAAAAGTTGCCTTTCTCCATTCCATAGAACCAAATTCTAGGTGTTTATTTTGATGTTCAAATGGTGCAAACACCTCTAAATCCTTACTTCTTAATATTTCTAATACACCTTCCATTGTTTTTATTTCTTCATCATTAAAAAATGGGCTGGCTAAATATACTTTTTTCATTTTAAATTCTCCTTTTTGTTTTTAATTTATGTAAATTTTACTATAGCTATTACTTCAATATCTTTAATTGAGCCGCATTCCATATTTAACTTATGTCTAAATGTTCTTACGTCTGCGTCCCAATATTTAACTGGAATCATATTTATGTCTAAAAATTCAACCCTATTGTCCAGATCATCAACACTTGTTGCAACAGATATCTTTTTAATATCGTTATTTTTAATGTATTCTCCTAGCTTCATAACACTAACCCCTCACTATCTTTAATGTAGCTATTGGATATATTGCCATTTCAGTTCCACCAATATTAGCGGCATCAAGCTTATAAGTCCAATTGGTTACATATGAATCCAAGTATTTTTGAGGTAAATGTTTAGCGTCACTAAATAATCCTATTCCAGCAGATATGTTGTCATCCGAATGTTCTCTGATATATATCTTTTTAGTGCTTTTATATATATCCAAATATTCTTTTAGTGTCATATCAACTCTCCTTACATCTCATTTGATATGTAGTCTTCAAAGTTTAACTTATCATAGTTAAGCTCTATAAACCTACTATCTTCTAAGCACTGTTCGTACTTAACAGACTTTCTACCTATGGTATTTATGATGTGATGCATATCTAAAGCACTTACCATAAATACCCTCTTGTGATAGGCAAACCTTATAATATAATATCCTATTCCACCATATTCAATCCACTTGTCTAAAAAACTAATTTGAGACTCTTTTATATTTCCAAAAGGAAAAGATGTTTTGTTTTCTGTACTCTTCAATTCAAAACATATTGGCTTACCGTAGTATACTCCACAGTAGTCTACAAATTCTGTCTTGTCTTTTGATACGGCAAATGCTTTTTCAATTCTACCTCCAGCACCTCTAATTAATTTCATTTCTGTAGGAACTTTGTTTATCAATATCTTAGCATTTTCGTCTTCTCTTAGTAGTTTACACTTGTTTGAAAACATATTTTCGAAGTCCATACCTCGATTCTTACAACTTGTAGCCAACGATATTCCTCCTTTGTATTTTTGATAGTTGCATATTTAAGGCAAACCTTTTATATACAACTACTATTTTACCATATTGAAATATCGAAGTCAATGTTTGTTTTAGATTTATTTAAATTTATACTAGAACAATATAATATTGCTCTTAGTGTTATAAACTTAAGTATTTATGTATGTTGTTCTTTAATGACTCAATATCAACTTCTGCCGTTAAGTATTCAACCGGACAATCTAACATCTCAGATAATGTCTCCAACCTTTCTGCCGGTATCTTTCTGTCTTTTGCCCACAGAGAAACAGATTGTCTAGTTATACCTAAAGTCTTAGCTATTTCTGAATAAGTAACTCCCTTCATTAGCACCATTAATTCAAATCCTCTCATTGTTTATTTCCTCCTAATTGTATTTTATTTATTGTAAAGGAGATCAACTCCCTCATTACAGTTATTATTATATATTAATATTGATTACAAGTCAACAACTATTTTTTAGATTTTTTAAAATCATCATTTTAACAGAATAGACCAAGCTATACTTTCAACTTGGTCTATTATTAAACTACATATTTTTTAATTTGTTTTCAACAAACTTTATTATCTCGTCTGATAATAAATCTGTCTTTTCGAATCCAACTCCACCGTTTGATATATCATACTTAACTTCTCCACCTTTGAAGTTACCTTCAGTGAAGTCTTTTATAGTTAACTTTAACCCTTCTCCAACATTCTTTAGTGCTGATGTAATTATGTGATCTGGAGCTAAGTAATTGTTGGCCATATCTACACCAATTGCTTTTATATTGTTTTCTTTTACGACTTCTAATGCACCAGAGTTTCCACCACCAGCAGCCATAAATATTATATCTACCCCTTCTTTAACCATTTGTTCCGCAACAACTCTTCCTTTTGCTGCATCTGTGAATGAGTTAGTAAATTGAATTAACGTTTTAGATTCTGGAAGAACTTCCTCCATTGCTTTCTTAAATCCTATTGAGAAGTTAGAACAAGAAGGTATATCCATTCCACCTACAAATCCTACTTTACCAGTTTTAGTCATCTTTGATGCAATTAATCCAGCCGCATATCCAGCTTGTTCTTCATTGAAAGTTATACATCTAACATTTTCAGGTACTTCATCATATGTAGAATCTATTATAGCAAAGTTTTGTTCTGGATAAGCTTCTGCAGCTTCTTTTATTGCATCTCCTAATTGGAATCCAACACCAACTACTAAATCTGCATCTTCATCCACTGCTGTTTCTATATTTTGCATATAATCTGAATCACTATTAGATTCTAAGTATGAAACTTCAACTCCCAATTCTTCTGCCGCTTCTTTAGCACCTTCCCAAGCACCTTGATTAAATGATTGGTCATTTACTCCACCAACTGATAGCACTAGCGTTACTTTAGCTTTATCATTGGCACTATTTGTATCTGATGCTTTACTACATCCAACAACACTTCCTCCTACCAATAACGTTACTAACAATAAAGTCTTGATTCTTTTAAACATTTTCATTCTCCTTATCTTTAATTATTTTATATTTATAATTATACAACATATCTCGTCTAACTTCAATATTTTTTAGATTTATTTAAATTTATTTTATCAAACTAATTAATCTTACAACATCTTCTGATGTATGTCCATCCCACTCTGGTGCAATGTACAACTCTTTTACGTTGAACATATCCCAATACTGCTTGTGGTAATGATATGTAAACACTCCTTCTTTTGTTGCTATTCCAACGATAAAATAGTCCTCATACATAGTTCCATCATTATGTTTCCAAGACTTCCAAGCTCTATTCTTATATGTATTACATATTACTGAAAATAATACCATTCTATGATAGTACAATTCGTCAAAGGTGTGGCTTCCATCACTTATCTGACCTATACTGTCCGCTTCAAATTCAAACTTCATTTAGATACCTCCTTACAAAACATTATCTTTTAAATTCTTCATATATATTCTTGGCACAGTCTACTATTAAATATATTAATCCCATACTCAATAATAGTAATAGTAGTACAAATGGCATTATTAAAATTATAAATAAGCAGCTGCCTACAAAACTAAACATATTACCTCCCAATTACTTTATCTTTTGAATTAAATCATCTTTGCTGTTTATGCCTATTTCAAATTCAAACTCGTGTTTATTGTTGTATAGACCAACATGATATTCATCCAAAAAATTGCACTGATTCTCAGTTAGCAGATTTATTCTAACATCACAATCCCCATATTCTATTAGGTGATCTATTCCTTTTTTGACTAAATGACTTAGTTTCATTGTCTGTTCTCCTTAATAACTTTATTTTGATTAGAATAGAAATAAATCACATAAACCTATTCCTATCAACATCCCACCTATTATTAATAAATATTCTCTTTTGTCAAACATTTTCTACTTCTCCTCAAAAGTTTTATTTTAATTAGAATTCATTAAAGTAATCTATATATTTTGAAATCTTTTCTTCTATTATATCTAAATCTTCTTCTTGCTCTCTTGACATATAAATTTGCAATCTTTCAAATTTCTCTTTTATTTCTAAAAAATCTTCAATACTATTTTTAAGATTTTTCATTTCTAAAACTAAGTCAATTGATTTTTTCTTGTACTCTTTAAAATCATTATCACTCATTACTTTCATAATAACACTCCAATTTAATATAAAAG
>ERZ1035001.733-NODE-733-length-15603-cov-4.748456_pt1 | contig 15603 bp, 22 predicted proteins | sample MGYA00520685_ERZ1035001 | MGnify/ENA primary metagenome ERZ1035001 (study PRJEB33766, sample SAMN09781749) | gut metagenome | biome: gut microbiome | host: Homo sapiens | place: Madagascar | study: EMG produced TPA metagenomics assembly of the PRJNA485056 data set... | reverse complement strand
CTTCTTCGCTCATGCCAGCAAACTCAATCCACCCGCCCATGTCGGCAATGACTGCGTGAATGGTTGGGTCGTCGAACACAACACTGTTGCGGCGGCCGTAACTGCAAATTGCCTTGTAGGCCTTCGACCAGGCCATCAGCGCCTTCCCGTCTTTGTTCCCTTCGATGTGACGCAGGAGATCGGCTGGCTTAGGGAAAAACTGACCGTTGTCGGTGTCTCGGGTATGTCCCTGAAAAGAGCGCATCACGTCTTCAACCGGGTATGGCTTAAGGGCATTCCAGTAGATGCCAATCATCACTTCGGAAATATCCTTGCCGTAAATCTCCCCGATCGCCGCCATAGACTGGGCGAACTTTGGTTTTTCAGAATCGTTCATCAGAAAAGTTCTCCTGAATCAGTGCCGCCAGCCCAGCGCTGGAGGGTTTCGAGGTTGCGAGCAGTGGTTGCCGAGTACTGGCCTTGTGCGACCGCCATAGCGTGCTCATCTCCCGCCAGGTCGCGCAGTCTTTCGACCTGTGCGGCGTCACGCAGAATGGTTTCTACGCCGTCATACCGTTTCTTGGAGGGGTTCTTGCCCATCAACCAGGGATCACCTTTGGCGCCGGATATTGCCCGGCAGAGTTCATCTGCGGTGAAACCTTCAGCCAGCCTGGCCTTGATGCGCTTGCGTCGTTTGTCATCCAGCTTTGCAGACAGGTGGTGGTGTTCTGTTTGCCAGTGTGTGAAAACCCTCCTGACAGGATCGGTTTTCGGTTCGTCCTGAGCAGCTTCATCAACAACTGGTTTTTCACACTCGTCCCCCGTGGGGACTATAGGGGTAAGATCTGTCTTTAAAGTTGTCTTTAAAGAATGTCTTTTGTGTGTCTCTAACTCAGAGACTTCATTTGTCTCTAACTTGGAGACACTCTTTGTCTTTGGCTTAGAGACAAGATTACTAACTTGGAGACACTTGCTGAATTTCCACTCAGAAACCGCCTTGTTTACGCCAATTTTATTGCCTTCAACAATCAGGCAATTCATTGAAAGCAATTCCCTTTTTGCTTTGTTTACGTTCTGCCTGGATAAACCTGTCAGCTGAGCAATTTGCTCATCAGCAATGCGATCTGCTTTTTTGTTGAAACCGTATGTTTTCCGGATGTATGCCAGCATCAGTTTTAGCTGACGAGCAGTTAAATCAGCACTTGCTATGTGCTCCAGAAGTTCGTTAGCAATCCGTGTATAGCCGTCGTCAATATCTGCCACGCGCGGCTCCTTAAGTGCCACGTCAGGCACAGGAAAATTGATTACTTCGGCGGTGTTTGCCATAATTGCTCCTGTGAATTGATCCAGTTAATTCCACCTGAAAGCCGTTGGTGTCCTACCACCACAGCTTTCGCCATTTCTGTAGTTCTCACATAACCCCCAGCATCGATGTCACCATCGTCATCAGTGGGCCTACTTGCTCCGGCATGAGGCGAAACAGCGAAGCAATACCCTCGCTTACCTCCTTCAGTTTCTGATGCTCAGGCGCGTTAAGAAGCACTGCCTGTTTGGCCTCTGCACACTCTTTCATTGCCGAAGCTATCAGCGACATGGTGTCGTTCTTCGGCGCCAGCTTGGTGCGGAATTCGAGCGGTAATACGGCCATGATTGCCGGAGTCAGCTGGCGAACGTTCTCGCGGTACTGATCGGAATCAAACCGGTTATCCAGGAAGCGAAAGAGTTTCTGCCGGGCACGGCTGATATCGTCAGGAAAGCTGATTGAATCGCCGCCCTGCTCCCGGTACTCGTTGATAATCAGAGCTGATACCACATCCTGATTATCGATAGCCGACGCCCAGGCCCTTACTGCATCTCGGATCAGGTCATGATCGTGATCCTGTTTTGTTTGAGCGCGATTTATCATCGCTGCTGGAACGAATCCGGTATTGTGTTGATACGTAAGTGATTGCATTTGCATTCCCTTAGTTAAATAGTTTCCAAATGGCTGATAATTCAGCCGTTAGATTTAATTTCCTGATTGTTAAAGAGCGTTGAGCTTTAACGCGGCTCAGGCGGCTGTATTACTAGCGCCAAGCAGTTGTGCAAGATCAGGACGGATATCTGCTGGTTTTAGTTTTCCGTTGGTAGCAGAGACAATCTTCATTACGTAGCGAGCGTCGATGCCACCGCCATGCAACCAGCGCCATACCGTCGGCTGCGCTACTCCGCACAAGTCGGCTAATTTTTTTTGGCTACCAGCAATATCAATCGCACGCTGGATGGTTTTGTTCGTCATATTCCAATTCCTATGAGTATTGGTGTGAATTAATAATAGCAATGCGTATTGATTATGGCAATAGCTAAACGTGTTTTGACCACCAATACGCAAGCGTATAAATTTAATGTCATGAAAAAAGAAACTCTTGCAGAGCGCCTTAACCTGGCGATGGAACTATCTGGTATGTCTCAGGGTGCCTTGGCGAAGGCGTCTGGAGTGGCTCAGCCAACGATCTGGAGGTTAACTAGTGGGAATGCCCGTGGCTCAACAAAAATAGTTGAGATAGCAAAGGCTCTCGGAGTGAGAACAGATTGGCTTTCAACTGGGTCTGGGCCAATGCGTGATGATGGGCAAGAACCTGTATCTGCCCTACCACAGCAGAACACTTCCCCTGCAGATGTCTTCAGGGTCGAGGTACTTGACCTAACTGTAAGTGCGGGACCTGGCTCATTTATGATATCCGAATTCGTCGAGGTCCTTCACGCCATTGAATTCACCACTGAACATGCACGCTCTCTGTTTGGTAACCGCTCACAAGCAGATGTGAAAGTAATGACTGTAGACGGTGACAGCATGTGCCCAACGATTCAGTCCGGTGATCGCCTTTTCTTCGATGTGTCAGTGAGGAACTTCAAGGTTGATGGAGTATACGCATTTGTCTTTGGGCAGCACTTCCATGTTAAGCGCCTGCAAATGCAGGGTCTGCAATTAGCCGTGCTTTCAGATAACCCGGCATACAAAGACTGGTATGTGACTGAAGAGAATCAGGACCAGCTCTACATCATGGGCAAGGCGCTTATTCACGAATCGATAGCTTACAACAAGCTGTAACAGTGGCCTGAAGAGACGTTTGGTTAATATGAGGAACCTAACATGAGCATCAAAGAAAGGATCTCATACGTCATTCCAATAGCTTTCGTTGACGATACTTCTGGTCAGCCGGTTTTGGTATATGAGTTTGATAACTGGGAGGGAGAGGCAGACATTGCGTTTGGAATATTCTTTATAGGACTTCGCGCTGGCAAAGAATATATCGTTGGTATAAAAATACTTAACGAAGACAATACTAAGACACTGATTGCACTGGACTCAAAGGAGTTCCTGAACAAGCGATCATTCAGAGTCTCGGCCTCTCCTGATGGAGAAAGCGTCGTTTCTGCATCCATTAAGGTTAACTTCAATAATGTGAAGGTTGAAGAACCTGGAATATTCGAGGTTCAGGCTTTACTGATTGATGCATCCTCGAAAGAAATACTAAGTGTTGCCAATTCATTTTTTGACATCAAACCCGCCGGAATAGTTCGTAATGAATTCAGATAACACTCTCGTGCAACTTAGGCCGAATCAGGACGTATATAAGCATCATAGACAGCTTTCTGATGATGATGCATACTCCGGCCATGGTGGAGGAAGCGGCGGAGGTAACATGCTTGAGGCTAGGGTTGCCAAACTTGAGTCGGATGTAGAATACATCAAGCGCGATATCGCTGAGGTTAAATCAGATTTAAAGTCGGTTGATTCCAGGCTATCAGAGATAGAGTTAAGCATACGTTCAGCGAAAACGACGGTAAAGTCATCTGCTGCCATCGTTAGTATTGTGTTTGCTTTCTGCGCATATATATTTGGAAGTTACGTTTCAAAAATTCTCGATGCGCTGAACGGACTCGTCCTTAAGTAGCTAATATCCCGGCCACCGCGCCGGGTTTTATTACCCTACTTCCCATTCCGCACCATCTCTGCTGCATCGCGCAGCAACCCCTTGTGAATGACATTGCCTACAGCCTTACGCTTTCCCTCCAGAAATCCGACAATGTTCTCTTTGTTGATCTCAATGCCATTATAAATCAGCTCGAATACTACGCACCCCACCTCTCCAGCCATGAAGGCCATCCGGTCATCTGCAAGTTCATCTCGTTCCATGCCCATCCCCTCGTGATGTTTTTTTGAGCATAGTACGCATCATTTACAAAAATAAATTCCTTTCGCTATCAGACACTTGATTGCAATTGCTATTAAATAATATCAATACGTATTGCTATCAATAATACTCATAGCTATTATCAACTCATCGAAACGAAACATCGATGCGGCCACCAGAGTTAAGCCGCGGCGGACAGCAAGTCGCCTGCTTTTTAACAACATGCAAAGTCGGAACAGCACTCGGTAATCCTGTTTAGACCCCAACGCAAATGTGCGGCGCAGCACCGGGCGCGATCCGGTCGGTGTGAGGCTACCCCCTCGCGAGAGCGATAAAGGCGTGGGAACGGGAAGCACGGACGGGATGAGAGGTGCGAAGCGCAAATAGATTTATTCCAGTCCATTCGAAGTTGAGTGGGCTGGGCTGAATTAAGCATTTCTCCCGCATCAGCGGGTAACTAAAGAGGTTAAGGCGATGGCATGTAAGTGTTTCACAGAAGTTAAGGAAAGGATGGTAGAGCGCGTTAAAGAGGCGCTTGGTGACGCCATTCATTCGATGGATGAGTGTGATTTTGGTAACCGCGTTTGGGTTCTCGAAAAAGGCGACTATTGCCAGGTAATGCTCCCGTTCAACGTGCGATATCGCAAGCGCAAGAAAAACGGAGACCCGGAACAGCGCCTAACAAACGCTGACACCAAGCTCGCAATCAATTACTGCCCGTTCTGCGGAACGAAGTTCGAAGGTAAGGCCGCCTAACAAGCGGCTTTTTTCATACCCAAAGGGGTTCAAAGAGCCTGTTTCGTTATGACAACCGGCGGCCATCCACCGCCAGAGATTAAGCGCAGAAGTCTTTCTTGTTCCGCGGGCCGGCGATAAGGCAACGAGGGTGATATGAATCACGATGAATTTGATGATGGTCGTTGCGGTATGTCGCGCCGGTGCTGGCGAAACCTGACCCGCATCTGCATTGGCTTGATAGCCGTATACCTGCTGATTGCCTTGTTTGTGATGGAGGTCTTCCATGATTAGTCAGCACTACGGTACCCAGACCGTTAACCGCGGCGCCGTTCAGCCAGGTATGCTGGTTAAGCATCGCGATGGCACCTGGACGGCATCAGCCCACAAGCGCGGGAAGCTGTACCTGCACCGCGGCTGCGAACGTACCTACACCAAAGCCCTGCTTATCGAGATCTACCTCGATGGACGCGGAAACGGATTAAGCAACTAACCAACCAATTCAACCGATCTTCCTGGCAACAAGCGGGCGGGATTCGTACACCAAAAATTCAGGAGAAGCCATGAGCGAAGTAACGGATTTAGTAGTCATTGAGAAACAGAACGCAATGGCGGTATTCACCACCAAAGAGCAACTCGACCCGATTATTGAGGCGATCGAAAAGGAAGCTCGCAGCCTTGTCCCGGATGTGTCGACTCGTAAGGGCCGCGACGCTATCGCATCCATGGCACATAAGGTGGCACGTTCAAAAACCTATATCGACAACGCCGGGAAAGACCTGGTCGCTGAGCTTAAAGCCTTACCGAAGCAGATCGACGAAAGCCGACGGATTGTTCGCGAGCGACTTGACGCGCTTAAAGATGAGGTGCGCCGCCCGCTAACCGAGTGGGAAGCCGAGCAGGAGCGCATCAAGGCCGAAGAAGCCATGAACGCGCTACATGCCGAAGCTCTGGTGATGAACGAAGAATTCAACCGCCAGCGCGCCGCACAAATCGAAGCAGACCACGAAATGGCTTTGCTGATGAATGACAAGTTTGATCGTGAACGTGAAGAGCAGTTCCGTCTGGCGGAACAGGCACAGCGTGAACGTGATGAGCGACTGAAGCAAGAAGCGGCAGAACAAGCCCGCCGCGATGTCGAAGCGAAGCACAAAGCGGAGATTGAAGCCGCAGCGCGTCGCGAGGCTGAAGAGAAAGCACGTGCAGAGATGGCTGAGCGTCAGCGCATCGAAGCGGAACAGCGTGCGGCACGAGAGAAGCAGGAAGCCGAAGCGCGGGCTGAGCGTGAAAAAGCCGCAGCCGTCGAAACCGAACGCCTTAAGGCAAAACAGGCAGAAGAAGCCCGCCTGGCTGAAGAAAAGCGCAGAGCTGATGAGCAGGCGAAGAGAGAGGCTGACGTTAAACACCGTAAGACTGTCGGCACCAATATTGTCAACGCGCTAACCACCCATACCAGCATAACCCGCGAGCAGGCTATCGAAGTGCTTACAGCATTGAAAGACAACCTGATTCCATGCGCGACAATTCATTACTGAGGTTCAAATGAACGCATTTCTCACATACGACCGCATTGAAGATCGCCGCTGGGTTGAACAACAGCTCACCGAGGATAAAGAAAAGTGGATTGACGACCGGGCGAAAGAACTGATCGCCATGTTCCCGGCTAAGCCTCTGCAAATGAGCAGCCTATTTCTTCCAAAGGAGGCTCAACTAGCCCTTATCGGTGATAAGGCTGAAGAAGCCTATAACGATTACATCTCTGCCTGTGCCTATGCCCGCGCTGAAGAGGAATGGGGGCGACTAGCCTCCTGCCCCTTCTGAAAATGACTAAAGGAGTTAAAGATGGGTTTCACTCTTGTGGACTTCGTCAAACAGCAAGAGCCGCTCTTCGTTAAGGCGGCTACTGATGAACGGATGGTATGGGCGAAAGAAAGCCAGTTTGCTATCCAGCTTTTCCAGAACAACGATTATCTCGCCAAAGTTGCCTTCCAGAACCAGACAAGCACGCAAAACGCCATTATCAACGTGGCCGCTATCGGTATCTCTCTTAACCCGGCACAAAAACTTGCTTACCTGGTACCGAGAAAAGGTGCCGTATGCCTCGACATCAGTTACATGGGTCTGATGCATATCGCGCAGCAGTCAGGCGCAATTAAGTGGTGCCAGTCGGCCATAGTTCGCAGGAATGATCAGTTCCGTCGCGAGGGAATCGATAAGCCACCAGCTCACATCTACAACGACTTTGATACCGAAGAACAGCGCGGAGACATCGTAGGCGCGTATGTAACGGTAAAAACTGACGACGGTGATTACCTCACTCATACGATGCGCATCGACGCTATCTACGCAATCCGTGACCGGTCTGAAGCGTGGAAAAAGTATAAATCTGACAACAGCAAGAAGTGTCCATGGGTCACTGACGAAGAGCAGATGATCCTTAAGACGGTCGTGAAACAGGCTGCAAAGTACTGGCCGCGGCGTGAACGCTTAGACGCTGCCATAGACCACGTTAACACCGAGGGCGAAGAAGGTATCAACTTTGCATCCGAGCGTCAGCCTGAGCGCGATATAACGCCGCTTAGCGAAACTACGCAGAAAGAGATTAACGACCTGCTTGTCTCTTTGGATAAGACATGGGACGCAGATCTTCTCCCTCTCTGCTCACGCATTTTCAAACGCCCTATTTCGCAGCCCGCCGACCTGACAGAACCGGAAGGCGTTAAGGCTCTAGGGTTCCTCAGACAGAAGGCAGCAGCATGACACCAGAAACCATCCTGGCGCGTACCGGCATTGACGTGACCACCATAGAACAAGGCGATGAGGCGTGGCATAAGCTGCGACTCGGCGTTATTACAGCTTCCGAAGTACACAATGTCATTTCAAAACCGCGCTCCGGGACCAAATGGACAGGAATGAAAATGTCCTATTTTCATACTCTTCTTGCTGAAGTATGTACCGGTGTAGCGCCGGAAGTTAACGCCAAGGCGCTGGCATGGGGAAAGCAATACGAAGAAGACGCGCGGACGCTGTTCGAGTTCACGACCGGCGTTAACGTTGTGGAAACTCCGATCCTCTTCCGTGATGAGAGCATGCGCACAGCCTGTTCCCCTGACGGCCTGTGCAGTAACGAGTTTGGGCTCGAGCTGAAATGCCCTTTCACCTCTCGCGACTTCATGAAGTTCCGCCTTGGCGGATTCGAGGCCATTAAGTCTGACTACATGGCGCAAGTTCAGTACAGCATGTGGATCACAGGGAAAGAGGCCTGGTTCTTTGCAAACTACGACCCACGCATGAAACGCGAAGGCATTCACCATGTAGTCGTTGAGCGTGATCCTCAATATATGGCCGATTTTGATGAAATGGTGCCGGAATTCATAGAGAAGATGGATGAGGCCCTGGCGGAGATCGGCTTCTCCTTTGGCGAGCAATGGAGGTAACTATGGGCGCTAGCCACTGGCAACCATGGGAAAATCTGTTTCTTCACGAAGTAAGCAAGACCATGCCCCTTCCTGTTATCGCTGCAAAGCTTGAGCGATCTGAATCAGCCATCATCGATAAAGCCCGGCGCCTTGAAATAAAACTCCCCTGCCGGATGAATGGCCGACCCTGGACGAAAGCTGAGTTATTCCTGCTTGGTCGATTTACCAATGAAGAAATAGCTACTGCCACCGGTCGCTCTATCTACTCGGTGAGAAGTAAGCGTGCTGCGATGCTACAGCAATCTGGCGGGAATCTTCCGCTTGAATGGTCTGTAGAAGAGTTGGCACTTCTCCGCCGGCACACCAACGCCGAAATAGCTGAAATAACCGGGCGAAGTCTTGAAGAGATTGGCGATAGGCGGTTGCAGGACAACATCGAACGAAACGGCTGGAATGTTTTCGATCCGGAACGGGATGAATCATGAGCGATTATACCGGTAGCAATACACCCTCAGACCAAAGAGACCTCTGGCGAACGCCGCCAGCTCTCTTTGCTTCTCTAAATGCTAAGTTCTGTTTCCAATTAGATGCCGCAGCCTCTCCGCTTAATGCGCTGTGTCAAAAGTTCATTACCGTTGAGCAGAACACGCTGGATACACCATGGGCAGAACATATCAGCATTCCCGGTTATGTCTGGTTGAACCCTCCATACAGCGACATCACACCATTCGTGAAGAAGGCAGCCACCGAGAGTGCAAATCAGATCGGCACGGTGATGCTGGTACCTGCTGACACTTCGGTTGGCTGGTTCAAGGAGGCAATCCAGACCGCTAGCGAGGTTCGCTTTATTACCGCGGGACGACTGGCATTTATCAACCCGGTCACCGGTAAGCCTGTTAGCGGTAATAACAAAGGTTCAATGCTGATTATCTGGCATCCATACCCGCGCACTCACTGCCTGTTCACGACTGTTGAACGTGACGCTTTGATGAATTTCGGGGCCCGATTGATAGCTAAACGGGAGGCAGCATGACTCCAGCGGCTTACTACAACGAAATAGACCCCTTCGCCGCCCAATGGCTGCGCAACCTGATCGCCGCCGGGCATATCGCCCCGGGCGAAGTTGACGAAAGGAGTATTGAAGATGTCACACCTGACGACCTCAGAGGATTTACCCAGTGCCACTTTTTCGCTGGGATCGGCGTCTGGTCCCATTCCCTCCGCCTCGCCGGATGGCCTGACGATCGCCAGGTCTGGACTGGCTCCTGCCCGTGCCAGCCTTTCAGCGCGGCAGGCAAAGGCGATGGGTTTGCTGACGAGCGGCACTTATGGCCCCACTTCTTCCATCTCATCAGCGAGCGCAGACCTCAGCATGTCTTTGGTGAGCAGGTTGCAAGCGGTAACGCAAACACATGGTTCGACCTTGTACAAGCAGACCTGGAAGGAGTGGGATACGCCTTCGGGCTTGTGCCGTTTACGTCAGCGGGCATCGGTGCGCCGCACATCAGAGAGCGGGCCTACTGGGTGGCCAACGCCGGTAGTGGGAGATATGACAGGCGGACCGAGGCCGCCGGACAAGAAGCGCGGACCGGCGCCTGGATTGCAATCGGCGTCGGCATTGGCGGGCTGGGTAACTCCAACGTCGCGCGACTGGAAAGACTCGGCGGGAATGACAGCGCAGCGGGACGGGAAGGAACGATTGGACCAGCTGCCGCGCCAGGTGTTCATGACGGGTTGGCCAACACCGACGACGAGCAACACTCGATCGCCATCGGTGGATGCGGCCATGAACATGTATCGACAGGACGGCAGCAAGACCCAGCAGCGTCTGCAGGACTTCGCGGGGATTACCGGACCCTTGAGGTTAACGGTTTTTGGCGAGATGCGGACTGGCTCTTATGTCGAGATGGCAAATGGCGTCCAGTTGAACCCGGCACATTCCCGCTGGTTGATGGGGCTGCCGCGCGCCTGGGACGAGTCGAGCCCGGGGTGGCAAGAGTGGCAAGCAGCAACCGCGTCGGAAGACTCAAAGGATACGGCAACGCCATAAACGCTCAGGCTGCCGCTGAGTTCATTCGAGCTTATATGGTGGGCGCATGACTCCAGAAGAAAAGAAAAATGCTCTCAGAAGTATCGCGCGCAGGGCTAACGATGAAGTTAAGGCAAAACGGCGGTTATCCCCCGCCTTAAGTTGCGACGATATATCACGGCCGATCCTTAACGGATGCATGCCACTAATTAGGCAGCTTGGGTTAACGCCAAGCCATCTCTATGTGGAAATCGGCATTTTGAACGGAAAGATAAAGGAGCGATGACATGACAGAAATCATCGATCAGGCCAACGAGCTTGCGCAGCAGCGAATCGACATGGCGATCGCTGCACACCGCATAAACCATAACGCCGTATCAGCTGAGAATTGTGAAGATTGTGGCGACCCGATTCCCGAGCCGCGGCGCGCTGCCGTTCCTGGCTGCCAGACATGCGCGGAATGTCAGGCAGACTTAGAGCTGATTATGAAGCAGAGAGGTAAGTAACATGCATTCCTTGCAAGACGTACACAACAAGTTAGCCGATCTTGTATCAGAGGCGCACAAAGTAGCATGTGCCCTCGATATTGGTGACGAGCGCACTGAAGCTTTCGAGCTATATGAGGCACTTCGCCGACTTCAGCGCCAAGGTGCAGCAACTGAGCTTCTTTCCGCAACCAACCCTCTTCTGGCCTCTCCTTATTACGACGAGGAGTGGGAAGAAGATGAAGATGACTAACGCAACTTATAGCCAGTTATGAGCTGGCTATTGGGTGCGAAAACACCGCCTCCATTATCCCTTTTGCCCGGCCACGCGCCGGGTTCTTTTTGCCTGGAGACACCAATGAGCGACACCAGCCTGATTCCCGAAAAAGAAGTGATGAACAAGCTTGGGGTTTCATCACGCCAGACAATCTGGAACTACACCAACCGGCACGGGTTTCCCAAGCCAGTCAGGACCCACCCAAAAGCGTACCTGCGGGAAGCTGTTGATGGATGGATCCTCAATGGCGGCGTTAACCAGAAATGTTCCTGATGTGCCAGAACAGCTTATCAGCGTGAAGTTCATACGCTTTGCGCTGAGCCTCAATCCAGTCGTGTTTGTTGTACACAGCCATAACCCCGCCAAGTTCATGCCCGAGCATCCTCTCAGTAACATGGGGCTCGACATCCATTTCAGACAGCCTTGTAACCAGCGTCCTCCTGAAGTCGTGGGTTCGCCAGTATCCAAGGTCCATCCCTCCCCTTATTCGATTTACGAACCGGTTGGCGGCCGCAATGCTGATCGGTTCGTTTATATCCTCCCCGGGGAAAAGCACATCATTGTAAGTTATCATGGCCTTTTCGAGGAAAGGCTTAATTTGTTCAAAGATGGGCCTCCGGATAACGTTTCCCATTTTGCTGTGCTCTTTCGGAACGGTCCAAACGTTGTCCAGCAGGTCAAATTCGGTCTTAGTTGCCAGCCTCAGTTCTGATAGCCTCGCCCCCCAAAGCATCAGCATCTGGTGAAGAAGCTTGTTTGAAGTAGACGCACGGCTTCTTTCAATAGCCATCCAAATCAGAGCCAGCTCGTTATACGACAGAACGCGATCGCCAACAGCTGCACGGGACCCAAAGTCTCTTGGCTGGATGCTCATAATTGCGCAGTTATCTATCACCTGACGCCGCATACACCAGCTTATCGCCGATCTAAGCTGGCTGAGTACCTGGCGCGCGCGGCGTGGGTTATCTCTTTCCTCTTCGGTAAGTAGATCAACCCACTGCTTTACGGTGATGGAGGATGCCGGAAGATTCGGGAACGCGTCATGCATCCGCTTCATAACCGTTGATCGGTAAAGTGCCTGGGTCTTTTCTCTGAGTGTTGTTGAGACGTAATTGTCGAACCAGTAGTCGAGGCACTGAGCTATCGTCAGGGAGTTTTGCGTCTTTTCCTCAAAGTAGGATCGAGGATCTGTGCCGGAGAAATAAAGGTTTCGTAAATCAGACGTGATCTGCCTGGCATCCTTTAGCGATACCGACGGATAGCGGCCAATGCCAAGACGATGAGGTTTACCATGCCAGCGATAACGGTACTGGAACTGGATGACCCCCCTTGGAGAAATGCGCACGCTGAGGCCATCAGCATCAGACACTTCTTGTGGGCCCGAATATGGTTTACCATGAATGGTACGCAGTTTTGTGTCGCTGATAGCCATAAATAATATTTGGTACGCTCAGAAATAGTGGTTTGGTACACTTCTGGTACGCAATATCACATGGACACCGAGACACAGTAAACAACTATATTTAACGTTCGTGGACAAACTCAAATGAGAAAATGGTTGTTTTTCGAGTGATAACAGACAGTTAATTAACTATTGTGGACAATCTTAAACAATGGCAGACACAGATAAACAACCTACCTTCCTCTTCCACGACTACGAAACCTTCGGTACCAGCCCTTCGCTCGACCGGCCGGCGCAGTTCGCCGCCATCCGTACCGATAGCGATCTGAATGTCATTGGCGAACCGGAAGTCTTCTACTGCAAGCCTGCGGACGACTACCTGCCGCAACCACAGGCGGTGATGATTACCGGAATTACGCCACAGGAAGCGCTGGCCAAAGGCGACAACGAGGCCGCTTTCGCCCGCCGCATCAACGATCTGTTCACGGTGCCGAAAACCTGTATCGTCGGCTACAACAATGTCCGTTTTGATGATGAAGTCAGCCGTAATATTTTTTACCGCAACTTTTACGATCCGTACGCCTGGAGCTGGCAGCATGATAATTCGCGCTGGGACCTGCTGGATGTGATGCGCGCCTGCTATGCCCTGCGCCCGGAAGGTATCAACTGGCCTGAAAATGAAGATGGTCTGCCAAGCTTCCGCCTTGAGCATCTGACCGTCGCGAATGGCATAGAGCATAGCAATGCCCACGATGCGATGGCCGATGTGTACGCCACTATCGCGATGGCGAAACTGGTGAAGACCCATCAGCCGCGCCTGTTTGACTATCTGTACAGTCATCGAAATAAACGCAAGCTGGCGACGTTAATCGACGTGCCGCAGTTGAAACCACTGGTCCACGTTTCCGGTATGTTCGGCGCCGCCCGCGGCAACACTAGCCTGGTCGCGCCGCTGGCCTGGCATCCGGATAACCGCAATGCGGTGATTATGGTTGACCTGGCGGGGGATATGTCGCCGTTGTTGGAGCTCGACGCCGATACATTGCGCGAGCGCCTGTATACTCCGCGAGACGAACTCGGCGATTTACCGGCAGCACCGATTAAGCTGGTGCATTTAAATAAATGCCCGGTGCTGGCGCAGGCCAATACGTTGCGCCCGCAGGATGCCGACCGTTTAGGTATCAATATTCAGCGCTGCCTGGAGAACGCCCAACTGCTGCGCGCAAATCCGCAGGTACGTGAGAAAGTGGTGGCCCTGTATGCCGAAGCCGAACCGTTCGTGCCATCGGATAATGTTGACGCCCAACTGTACAACGGATTCTTTAGCGATGCCGATCGCGCGGCGATGAAGATAGTGCTGGAAACCGAACCGCGTAACCTGCCAGCGCTGGATATTACGTTTGCGGATAAACGCATTGAACGCCTGCTGTTTAACTACCGCGCGCGAAACTTCCCCGGTACGCTTGATGAAAACGAACAGCAGCGCTGGTTAGAGCACCGCCGTAACGTCTTTACGCCGGAGTTTTTGCAGGCCTATGCCGATGAACTGCAGGTGATGTATCAACAGTATGCTGACGATAGTGAAAAACAAGCCCTGTTGAAAGCGCTGTGGCAATATGCGCAGGAAATCGTTTAACCCGGGCCAGGCCGTCACCGTAGCCCGGGAGTACTGACTTAACTTTTCGCGCGGCTGGCGATGATGTCGTCGGCCACGTTACGCGGCGCTTCTGCGTAATGATGGAACTCCATGCTATAGGTCGCGCGACCCTGCGACATCGAGCGCAGTGTGGTGGAATAACCGAACATTTCGGCCAGCGGCACATCGGCACGAATTATCTGGCTACCGAAACGCTCCTCCATCCCCTGAACCATTCCGCGACGGGAAGAGAGATCGCCCATAATATTCCCGGCGTACTCTTCCGGCGTCTCCACCTCGACGTGCATCACAGGCTCCAGGATCACCGGGTCCGCTTTTCGCGCCCCTTCCTTAAAGCCGAAAATCGCCGCCATACGGAAAGCCATCTCGGATGAATCGACGTCATGATACGAACCAAACGTCAGGGTCGCTTTAACGTCGACAACCGGATAGCCCGCCAGCACGCCGGTGCCCATCGCTTCACGCAGCCCTTTTTCCACAGAAGGGATGTATTCACGCGGTACGACCCCGCCTTTGGTGGCATCTTCAAACACAAAGCCGCTCCCCGCCGCTAAGGGCTCCAGGGTCAGCACGACGTGCCCATACTGCCCCTTACCGCCGGACTGACGCACAAATTTGCCTTCCACATCCTTCACCGTTTTACGGATGGTTTCCCGATAGGTAACCTGCGGACGGCCAATATTCGCCTCAACGCCGAACTCGCGTTTCATGCGGTCGACGATAATCTCCAGATGCAACTCCCCCATCCCGGAGATAATCGTCTGCCCGGACTCTTCATCGGTATGCAGGCGGAACGACGGATCCTCGGAAGCCAACCGCTGTAGCGCAATGCCCATTTTCTCCTGGTCGGCCTTGGTCTTCGGTTCAATCGCCAGCGAAATGACCGGTTCCGGGAACTCCATACGCTCAAGAGTGATGACCGCATCCGGATCGCACAGCGTATCGCCCGTCGTGACATCTTTTAGACCAACACAGGCGGCAATATCACCGGCATGCAGCTCGTCGACTTCGTGGCGATCGTTGGCATGCATCAGCACGATGCGCCCGATACGCTCTTTCTTGCCCTTCACCGGGTTAAAGACCGCATCGCCTTTTTTCAACGTCCCGGAATAGACGCGAATAAAGGTCAACTGGCCGACGTAGGGATCGGTCATGAGTTTAAACGCCAGCGCCGACAGCGGCTCATCGTCACTCGGGTGACGCTCCGCCGGTTGCCCCTTGTCATCAATGCCCTGAATCGCCGGAATATCCAGCGGCGACGGCATTAACTCAACGACCGCATCGAGCATCCGCTGCACGCCTTTATTTTTAAAGGCGCTGCCGCAGAGCACCGGCTGGATTTCGCCGCCGACCGTGCGTTTACGTAGCCCGGCCACAATTTCCGCTTCGCTCAGTTCGCCGCTTTCGAGATATTTATCCATCAGCTCATCACTGGCTTCCGC
>ERZ1035001.731-NODE-731-length-15615-cov-6.830977_pt1 | contig 15615 bp, 14 predicted proteins | sample MGYA00520685_ERZ1035001 | MGnify/ENA primary metagenome ERZ1035001 (study PRJEB33766, sample SAMN09781749) | gut metagenome | biome: gut microbiome | host: Homo sapiens | place: Madagascar | study: EMG produced TPA metagenomics assembly of the PRJNA485056 data set... | reverse complement strand
GCGTTTGCCGCGCTGGTGAAGGAGGAGATGTAGATGGGCCGTTATGCCGAGGTAACCCGTAAGACGGGGGAGACCGATATCGTCGTCAAGCTCGACCTGGATGGAACCGGTACGTGCGATATCTCGACCGGCGTGCCGTTTTTCGACCACATGCTCAACGCCTTTGGCCGTCATGGTCTGTTTGACCTGACGGTGCGCGCAGTGGGCGACGTGGAAGTCGACGCGCACCACACCGTCGAGGACACGGGTATTGTGCTGGGCGAGGCGTTCTGCCAGGCGCTGGGTGACAAGGCGGGCATTACGCGCTTTGCCGATGCGGCGATCGCCATGGACGAGACGCTCGTGATGGCCGCCGTTGACATTTCGGGTCGCGGGCAGGCCTACTGCGAGCTGCCCGTGCCGACTGAGCGCGTGGGCAGCTTCGATACCGAGCTGGCCGTCGAGTTCTTCTATGCCTTTGCGCGCGATGCCAAGCTCACGCTGCATGTGCGCGAGCTGGCGGGCGGCAACTCGCATCACATTATCGAGGCCGCCTTTAAGGCCGTGGGCCGCACGATGCGCCACGCCTGCGAGCTCGATCCCCGCGTGCAGGGCATCCCTAGCACCAAGGGCTCGCTGTAACCTGCCAAAAAGGGACAGGTTTATTTTGGCAGGTTTTATCTGCGGAAATGCTGTCTCATGCGGTGGGTAAACGTTTTACCGACCAAAATAAACCTGTCCCTTTTTGGCAGGTTTTGAATGGGAAAAGGGAGGGTCGCGTGGGCGAACCGAAGATCGTGGTGGTCGACTACCACAAGGGCAACTTGTCGAGCGTCGTGCGCGGGCTTGCGCGCGCCGGTGCCGCCGCCTGCACGTCGGACGACCCGGAGCAGATCCGCCGCGCCGACGGCCTGGTCATCCCGGGCGTGGGCGCGTTCTATGACGCGATCGCCTTTATGCGCCAGAGCGGCGAGGAGGCGGCCGTGCTCGATGCCGTCGCCGCCGGAACTCCGCTGCTCGGCATCTGCCTGGGCCTTCAGCTGTTTTTTGAGCGCGGCAACGAGGGCGTGCATGCGGACGAGGGCGTGGTCGCCGACAGTAGCGCCCCCGAGCAGGCTGGCGGTCCCTGGGTCAATGGCCTGGGCATCATGCGCGGTTCGTGTAAGCGCTTGGAGTCGAGCCGCCTGAAGGTGCCGCACGTGGGCTGGGATCAGGTGCACATGACGCCCGCCGGCGCGGCCGATCCGTTGCTCGCCGGTTTTGCCGAGGGCGCCAACATGTACTTCACCCACAGCTACGCGGTGGCCGACGACGCCGATGCCGCTGATGTTTTGGCGCGCACGCACTACACGCGGAGCTTCCCGTGCATCGCGCGTCATGGCAACGTGTGGGGCTGTCAATTCCATCCCGAGAAATCCTCCGCGCTTGGTCAGCGCATTCTTAAGAACTTCGTTAACATCGTCGAGGAGGTTGGCCGATGATCCTGTTTCCCGCAATCGATCTGATCGGCGGCAAGGTTGTGCGCCTGGAGCGCGGCGACCGCAGCCGCTGCAAGGTATATTCCGACGACTCCGTCGCCGTCGCCCGCTCGTTTGCCGAGCAGGGCGCGAACTGGGTGCATGTCGTCGACCTGTCCGCTGCTTTTGGCGAGGACGAGGACGCGTGCGCTGCCAACTCGGCGGCGATTAAGGCTATCTGCGGCGTCGACGGCCTGTCCGTGGACGTGGGCGGCGGTGTCCGCTCGCTCGCGCGCATCGACGAGCTGGCCGGCTATGGTGCTCGCCGCATTGCGCTGGGCACCGTGCTGGTGACCGAGCCGGGTTTTGCCGAGGTGGCAGCCCAAGGCTTTGGCGAGCTGTTGGTGGCAGATATTGCCGCGCGCGACGGCCAAGTCAAGGTGAATGGCTGGCGCGACGGCCAAGTCAAGGTGAATGGCTGGCGCGACGGCGCGGGCGTGGCGCTCGACGATGCCGTGGCGCAGCTCACGGAGCTGGGCTTTAAACATCTGGTGTATACCGACATCGCGCGCGACGGTATGCAGACGGGCATCGACGTGGCAGCATATCGCCACGTGGCCGGGGTCGCGGGCTTTCCCGTTGTGGCGTCGGGCGGCATCTCGATGCTCGACGATATCCGTGCGCTCGCCGCGGTGGGCGAGGGCGCTATTGAGGGCGCCATCACCGGTCGCGCGCTCTACGAGGGCAACTTTACGCTGGTACAGGCGCTGGCCGCCGCGCGAGGGGAGGAGTAGCCCATGCTTACCAAACGCGTCATTCCCTGCCTGGACGTTAAGGACGGCCGCGTGGTCAAGGGCGTCAACTTTGTGAGCCTGCGCGATGCGGGCGATCCGGTGGAGCTTGCCCGTGCCTACGACCGCGAGGGTGCAGACGAGGTCGTCTTCCTGGACATTACCGCCACGAGCGACAACCGCGCGACGACCATCGAGATGGCGGCGCACGCGGCCGAGGAGCTCGCTATTCCCTATACCGTGGGCGGCGGTTTCCGCGACCTGGCGGGCATGCGAACCATGGTGGCGGCCGGTGCCGACAAGGTATCGCTCAACTCTGCCGCCGTGCGCGACCCGTCGCTGATTAGCCAGGCCGCCGCGGCGTTTGGCAGCCAGGCCGTGGTCGTGGCGATCGATGCCAAGCGCGTCGGCCTGCCCGGCGAGCCGGGTGCCGACAAGTGGGAAGTCTTCACGGCGGGCGGTCGTAACGCCACGGGCATCGATGCGGTGGCATGGGCCGAGGAGGCGGCTCGTCGCGGCGCCGGCGAGATCCTGCTCACCAGCATGGATCGCGACGGCACCAAGGCCGGCTTCGACCTGGCGCTCACCCGCGCCGTGGCGCGTGCGGTGCCGATTCCCGTCATCGCGAGTGGCGGCGTGGGCACGCTCGAGCATTTTGCCGAGGGCGTGATCGAGGGCGAGGCCGACGCTGTGCTGGCAGCCAGCGTCTTTCACTTTGGAACCTTCAGCATTCGCCAGGTCAAAGAGTATATGGCCAGCCAAGGAATCCCTGTCAGGCTGGACTTTTAGCGCTGCGGCTTGCCCAGGCACCCGACCTTCCGGCTCCAACCCTCCTCGCGTACTTAAGTACGCGTCGTCGGGCTTGTCGCTCGGAATCTCGGGCACCTGGGCAACCCTCGCCGACCTGTGGTGTTTACGGTAATAACTTGGGAGAAATGATGACTGAGGTAGTAGAGGCGGCGGATCTTAAGTACGACGCCAAGGGGCTGATTCCTTGTGTGGTTCAGCAGTATGACACCGGCGAGGTGCTTATGGTTGCTTGGATGAACGAGGAATCGGTGGGGCTTACGCTCAAGACCGGCACCACGTGGTTTTGGAGCCGCAGCCGCCAGGAGCTCTGGAATAAGGGCGCGACGAGCGGCAACATGCAGGAGGTCAAGGAACTCTGGGCCGACTGCGATAGCGATACGCTGTTGGTCAAGGTCGACTCTCCGGGCCCGGCCTGCCATACCGGCAACCGTACCTGCTTCTTTAAGCGCGTGGAAGGGGGAACGCGATGAAGGTCGTGACGCCGTTCGAAGTTGCCGACTGCAACGCCGAGCTCCTCCGCGCGGGCGTGCCATGCCGCGTGCACCTGACCGATGCCTGCGGGGCGCAGTCGTTTTGGCTCGAGGCCGAGAAGGAAAGGCTCGATGAGGCCCATGCCGTCATCATTGAGTTCTTTGAGAAAAAGGGCGCAAAGCCTCGGTTCGATGAGACCGGTACCTACTTTACGCTGCAGTAACGAGAGGAAATAACCATGGGAGTCAGAACAGCTAACGTGCAGCCGGGAAATATCGGTGAGACGCTGACGGGGCTGGCCGAGGTGATTCACAGCCGTCGCGATGCATCGCCGCAGGAAAGCTACACCGCTCGTCTGTTGACCGACGTTGAGGACGAGCTGCTCAAGAAGCTTGCCGAGGAGGCGAGCGAGGTCATCATGGCCTGCAAGGATAACGATCACGACCACATTCGCTACGAAGCCGGCGACCTGATCTACCACTTGCTCGTAACGCTTGAGCGCTACGGCATCACCCTCGACGAACTGGCCGGCGAACTCAACGCCCGCCGCCACTAGTCATTGGGGACGTTCTTAAACGACTAGTCGTTAGGGACAGTCTTTCGGGAGTTGCCAATGAAATAGAAGTTGCGGTGGAATAGTTCTTGTTTGACGGTCTTAGGGCCATAAACAGGAACTATTTCACCGCAACTCATGAAGGGATGGCTAGGCGAGGGGCGTGGGTTCCCATTCGCCGGTGGGGTGGGGGATGTCAAAGATTCGATAACCGCAGCCGTAGGCGTGGGCTTGGGCCTCGCGGATGTTCCAGCAGATGTCGCAGGCGCGGTGCGCGTCCGAGCCAAAAGTAATCGGTATCTCGGCATGGGCAAAGCAGCGCAAAAGGCGGGTCGCGGGGTAGTAATCGTCGAGCCCCTTGCGCGGTGCGGCGGTCGAGACCTCAACGCGGCGACCCGTATCGTGGGCGCATTCGGCCATCTGCTCCCAAAACGGCGCGGGGTCAAAGTCGGGTGCAAAGCCGTCCTTCGAAAAACGCATGACCAGGTCGGGATGGGCCATCACGTCAAAGTTGAGTGAGCTTTCGCAAGCACGGCACCAGTCGTCGACGTAGCGCTCCCACACGCCGCGCACGCCCAGGTTTTCCCAAACGTGCAGGTTAGTGTCGTCGTCGATCCAACCGCAAAGGGAATCGGGTGTATCGGGGCGCGCGACATTCTCTGTTCCTGCCGTGCCCGCGGCACCTGCCGCAATATCGCCTGGGTTACCAATCCAGTGCACGCTGCCCAGGCGTACGACGGCGCCCTGGGACCAGCGCTCTACCAGGGGCTCGCAGCCCTCGTACCAATCGCATTCAAAACCGTAGATAAAGGTGAGCTCCGGCGCAATCTGCGCGGCGAGTTTGCGGGCGTTCTCAAAGGCCAGGCGATGTGCCGGCAAGTCGCCCTCGACGACCTGCACCTCGCAGTTAGCATCCATGCTGGCAGGCAGGGTGAGGTGGTCGGTCGAGACCATGACACGGCATCCGGCAGCGGTAGCGGCGCGGACGTTGTCCTCGAACGAGGCATGGCCGTCCGAAAACGAAGTATGGGTGTGGCAATCGACCAGCGGGCATGCGGGCATGGCGACTCCTTTGCATTTGGTGAATCCGCTCCATTGTAACGGCGCGGCGTCTAACGCGTCGGGTACGCTGCGAGTCAAAATCGAGCGGAAAGGGCGGACGGTGTGCGGTGGCGCCTCGCTTGCGCTCTCAAAACATGTACGTCAGCCTCCAAAACCGACAAAAAATGACATGTTTGGAGGCTGACGTACACGTTTGAGGCGAAGGCGGGGGCGGAGTGGCGCGCCGGCTCCAGTGCTACTTGCTCCGCTTCGCCGCCCGTTTGGATTGCACGGTCACCATTGCGTGGCGTATGGCGGTGATGGGGCGATAGCGGATCATGCGCGGGCCCGACCAGCGCATGACCTCGCGGATCTTCTCGCGCATAGCAGGGCGATAGCAATGCGAGGGACAGGCAGAGCAAAACGTCTTGGTGCCCATATGCGGGCAGTGTTCGATGCGCGCGACGGCGTATTCTCGTAGCTCGGCGCATTCGGGGCAGAGGGTGATGGTCCGGAATCCAAGCTTCACGCGCGCGGGCACATCGCCGCCGGCAGCCTGCTTGCCCGCACGCCCGCCGCCATGATGCCCGCGGCACCACAGCGCGATCATCTGCGACACCATCTGGGCCTCGCGCGCACGCTTGTCCGCCAGCTCCGGCGTGTCGGCCGGGCGCGCCATTAGCTGAGCCTCCCGTGCTCGACCGAAAGCGAGCGATTGGCAAACGCGCAGGTGCTGGCACGGTGGCTTACCAGCACGATGGTCTTGCCACGGCGCTTGAGCTCATCGACCGCCTGCATCACGGCCGCCTCGTTGAGGGCGTCGAGCGCGCTCGTGGGTTCGTCGAGCAAAATGAAGGGCGCGTCGTTGAGGAAGATGCGCGCGAGGCCGATGCGCTGACGCTCGCCGCCCGAGAGTGAGTCGCCCAGCTCGGCGACGGGGGTGTCGAGGCCCTGCGGCAGGCGGTCGATGAGCGCGGTGAGCGAGGCGGACTGACAGGCGTCGAGCAGCTCGGCATCGGTGGCGTCGGCACGCGCGACGAGTAGGTTCTCGCGTACGGTGCCGCAGAACAGGTGCGTGTCCTGGGTCATATAGGCCTCGTGGCCGCGCAAGCTCGCCGTGTTGATGCGACGGGCATCGACGTCACTCACCGTGATAGTGCCGGCGGTAGGGTCCCAAAAGCGCATGAGCAGCTTGAGCAGCGTCGACTTGCCCGAACCCGAGCGTCCCATGATACAGGTCATGGTACCGGGCGCAAAGGTGCAGGTCACGTCGTCGAGGATGAGACTTGAAGCGGGGTCGTTCGCGGCCGGCTCTGTGGCGTCGGCACCGCCCGCGTCCACGCCGCCCGCATAGCTAAAGCTCACATGCTCGGCTGCGGCGCCGGCAAACTCAACGTCCTGTCCGTCGGCGACCTCGGCGCACTGGGGTTGCTCGTCGAGCAAATCGAGCACACGTGCGCCCGAGGCGAGCGTCTCCTGCAGTGAGGCGCCCAGGCGGCTCACGGCCATCACCGAGCCAAACGACGACACAAAGGTAAAGACGGCGACAAACGCTGCGGCAAAGTCAATCGTTCCCGCAGCCACCAGCTGCAGGGCACGCCCGAGCATTACCAGATTGGTCACAAGGATTAGCGCGTCGGCCACAGCCTCGCTGGCGGCCTGGCGGCGTTTGAGGCGTGCGTCCACGGCGCCGACCTGCTCGGTCAGCTCGCCCAGGGCGCGGCTGCGATCGGTGTCCCCGGCAAACTGGATGGTCTCGGACGCGCCTCGCAGGCTATCGAGCACAAAGGCGCCCAGTTTGCCTGCGCCCTCGCGGCTCTGGCGACCGGTGGTGCCGCATGCCTTGGCCGAGACCAGGGGCAGCAGTACGCCCAGGACCGCATAGGCCACAAGCGCGATGCCGGCGAGCTTGGGGCTCACGGCCAGCAAAAAGCCCTCAAACACCACGGTGCAGACCAAGGCGATGGCAATGGGCGAGATGGTGTGCGCGTAGAAGACCTCGAGCAGCTCGATGTCCGAGGTAACGAGGCTCACGAGTTCGCCCTTGCCGCGGCCCTCGAGCTTGGCGGGGGCGAGCCGGCGCAGGGCGCCAAACACCAGGTCACGGATATGCGCGAGCAGGCGGAAGGCGATGTAGTGGTTGCAGAGCTGCTCGCCGTAGTGGAGCGGTCCGCGCGCGATGCCGCAGACGGCGCAAGCCACACATGCGGCGACCAGGCCCAACCCCAGGGCGTTGTGGCCTAGGGCCGACATAAGTCCAAAGGCGCCCAGCGCCGGAACAAACGCGGCGGTAAGCATGCCGATGCTGCCGAGCGCGACGGCCAGTACAAGCCAGCCGGCAAGCGGGCGCGCGAGCCCCATCATGCGCCACATGATGGACGGCGCCGAGCGACGGATGCGGGCAGAGCCGGGTGCTGCGGCGGCGGGAGCCGCGCCAGAGCCATCGCAACTGTCGGCACAGGCAGCACCGTCAACAGCCTCAGCCGCGCCCGCATCCTCAACCTCATCCTCGGCATACGCATACACCGAGAGCTGCTCCTGGCTGTTCCACATGCTTGCATAGGCGCCCGCGTCCGCCAAAAGCATGTCGTGAGTCCCGCGCTCGGCAATGCGACCGCGCTCCAGCACCAGAATCTGGTTGGCGTCCACGATCGTCGACAGGCGATGCGCCACCACGATTACGGTATGCTCGCCGGCAAGCGACGCGATGACCTCGCCGATTGCCGCCTCGCTCGCGGCGTCGACGTTGCTCGTGGCTTCGTCAAACACATAAATGGGCGAGTCGTGCAGCAGAGCGCGGGCCATGCATACGCGCTGGCGCTGGCCGCCCGAAAGGTTGGTGCCGCCTTCGTTAATCGCCATGTCGAGCCCGCCGTTGGCCTGCACAAAGGCTGCCACGCGCGTGCGGTCGAGCGCGCGCATAAGCTCGGCATCGGTGGCATCGGGCTTGGCGAGCAGCAGGTTTTCGCGCAGGGTGCCGGCGAACAGATAGCCGTTGGTGGGCACCAGGGTCACAGCGCGCATAAGCGAGGCGGCCGTGGCGTCGCGCAGCTCAACGCCGCCGATGCGAACGTTGCCCCGGTAGGCATCCTTGCGGCCTGCGATGATCCCCGCGAGCGTGGACTTGCCGCCGCCGCTTTCGCCCACGAGCGCCACGAGCGAGCCGCGCGCGATGGTCGCGTCGGCGCCGTCCAGCACGGTACGGTCGCCGTAGGCATAGCCCACGCCGGAAAGTTCGATATCACCGCGGCCGTCAAGCTCAACATTGCCGCGCTCGGGCTCGGGCGCATCCAAAATGCTGAACATGCGGCGCGAGGCGGCCATGCCGTTCATGGCCGTGTGAAACAGCGACCCTAGGCGGCGCATGGGCAAAAAGAACTCCTGCGACAAAAAGACGATGAGGAAAGCGGCCTCAAAGCCGATCTTGCCGCTGGCAAGTTGCAGCGCCGCCACGATAATGCCGAGCGCGGCGCCCATGTAGACGACCAGGTCCATGACGCAAATGGAGCGCAGCTGCATCACCAGCAGGCGCATGGTCGCCCCGCGAAAACGCTCGGACTCGGCGTTGATGCGCTCGTGCCAGTCGCGGTCGGCCTGGTAGACCTTAAGGGTGGTGAGACCCTGCACGGCCTCCATGAACATACCGCCCAGATCGACGTAGCTGCCCCAGTACTCGGCACCGATCTTTTTGGCGTTGCGCATGACCATCATGATGGAGACGGGGATGACCGGAACGCAGGCGAGCAGCAGCGCGGCGGGAAGGCCCGCCTGACCCACGAGCAGCACGAACAGCGTGATGGGCGCCAGGCCGGCAAAGAAAAGCTGCGGCAGGTAGCCGCCAAAGTACACCTGGAGCTGCGTGGCGCCCTCGACGCTGGTCTGCACGGCCTCGGCGGTGGGGACGGTCTCGGTATAGGAGGGGCCGAGCGCGGTGAGCTTGTCGTAGACGAGCGAGCGCACGCGGCGGACGGCCTCGAAGGCGGCCTTGTCGCCGGCGCGCTGGGCCAGGTAGATGGAAGCGGCGCGCACGATGATGGCGGCGGCGAGCGGCAGGGCGGCCTGCATGAGCGCCTCGACGGCGAGCGAGGCGGGGAAGCCGCCGGTGATGACGCCGCCCAAGATATGCGCGAGCACCCACATCACGGTGATGTTTGCCATGAGCGCGATCCACTTAAACAGGACGCTTGCCACAATGTAGGGCGTCGCCTGCGGAACAAGGGAGAAGAGCCGCTTCTCGAACATGGAACCTCCAGTGTCGTGACGGTGCCGCGCGGAATGCTCGGCAGCCGTTTAGTTAGCCAAATGCAACTAGAGTAACATCGTGCAGCGGATAAGTATGCCGAGGGTTATTTTTTGGCTGATGAACTGCGTAGAATGTTCAAAATTGTTGAGTGCAGCGAACTTTATGGTGGACGGAGTGCGGGCGCGATTCTGATCGTGTGCGGCCCGCTCCAAAACGTGTACGCCAGCCTCCAAAACCGACAAAAAATGACATGTTTGGAGGCTGATGTACATGTTTGGATGGGGGCGAGGGCGGCGACGAACGAAAGTCACGCCTGTGCCACGTCCGATGTGCTAGCGTTTGGGTGAATAAAACGAGCCCGTGCGGAAAGGATCCGGACCGTATGCAACGTGGAAGTACATCTCCGCTGTCCCGCGAGATCGATGCGCCCGAAACCATCGTCAAGCTGGAGTGCGACATCGACGACGCGTCGCCCGAGGTACTCGCTTATGCCGCGGACCGCCTGCGCGAGGCAGGTGCGCGCGAGGCACACTGGCTGCCCCTTTACTGCAAGAAGGGCCGCCCCGGATGGCAGTTGCAGGTGATCTGCTCGCACGAGGATATCGAGCGCCTACAGACGATTATCTTTTTGGAGACTACGACCAACGCCGTTCGTCGCCAGGTGATGGAACGCGTTTGCCTGCCGCGCCGATTCGAGCAGGTGACAACGCCTTGGGGCGAGGTGTCCGTTAAGGTGGCGACCCTGCCAGACGGCAGCGAGCGCGCGGCTCCCGAGTACGAGGATTGCGCCCGTCTTGCCCGCGAACATGGCGTGCCACTCCAACGCGTGATGCAGGCGGCTCAGAGCGCGGCGCTACGATTCGAGTAACACGGTAGATGGGCTCCACATCCGCCGGACCCCGTATTCAGCCCCCATCAACCCTACCCGAAAGGACCACCATGAAATACCTCATCGCTTCCGACATTCACGGCTCGGCATACTGGACCGAGCGCCTGGTCGCCGCCATCGAATCCGAGCAGCCCGACCGCATCGTGCTACTAGGCGACCTGCTCTACCACGGCCCGCGCAACGACCTGCCGCGCGACTACGCCCCCAAGCGCGTGATTCCGCTGCTCAACGCACTGGCCGACCGCATCATCGCGGTGCGCGGCAACTGCGACGCCGAGGTCGACCAGATGGTCCTCGACTTCCCCGTCATGGCCGACTACGCCACGCTGTTCGACGAGGCCGGCCGCGAGCTGTTCCTGACACACGGCCACGTCTTTGGCGCCGGCATGCACAACAGCGTCGACCACGCGCCCGCGCTGCCCGAGGGCTCCGCGCTCGTCTACGGCCACACGCACATCAAGGTTAACGAGGCAAGCGAGGCGCACCCGGGCCTGTGGCTCTTCAATCCCGGCAGTGTGAGTATTCCCAAGGACGGTACGCACAGCTATGGCATCTACGAGGGCGGCGCGTTCCGCCACGTGATCCTGGAGGAGGAATAACCATGGCGCAGCATATGGCTCAGCAAAATGCCGAGGGCTCGCGCGACCTGTCCACGCTGGTCGACGCGTCGGCCGAGCTGCAGCATCTGGTGCAGACCATTTGGCGCCTGCGTCAGCCCGACGGCTGCCCGTGGGACCGCGAGCAGACGCACCGCAGCATTGGCAAGAACATGATCGAGGAGGCCTATGAGGCGCTCGATTGCATCGAGGCGGACGACGCGGCGCATCTGCGCGAGGAGCTGGGCGACGTGCTCATGCAGGTAATGCTGCATGCGCAGATTGCGGCGGACGCCGGCGAGTTTACGCTTGCCGACGTGGCACGCGATATCGACGCCAAGCTCATTCGCCGTCATCCGCACGTGTTTGGCGATGTGGATGCCGAGAGCTCCGACGAAGTGCTCAAGATCTGGGACGAGGTCAAACTTGCCGAGAAGGCCGCCAAGGATAAGGCCGTGGCGGCAGGCGAGGCTGCGCCCGAAGGCCTGCTCGACGGCGTGCCCACGCACCTGCCGGCGCTGATGCAAGCTCAGAAGGTGTCGCGCAAGGCGGCGGCCGTGGGCTTTGAGTGGGAGACGGTCCAGGATGTGTGGGACGAGGTCGCCGAGGAGCGTGCCGAGTTTGAGGCCGAGGAGCCCGGCTCGCCCGAGCGCGAGATGGAGTTTGGCGACCTGCTCTTTGCCCTGGTCAACGTTGCGCGCAAGGAGGGCATAGACGCCGAGAGTGCTCTGCGCGCGAGCACGGCCAAGTTCCGCCGTCGCTGGGCTGCGATGGAGGCTGCTGCGCGCGAGGCGGGCGATGACCTCGCCGTCTGCTCAACCGCTCAACTCAATGACCTGTGGGACCAAGCAAAAGCAAGCGAGTGAGACCTGCGTCTCTCACGGCATCCATTCGCAGAGAGGTCTCTACAAGCAAAAGGCCATATACAACGGAAGATGTGCCAGCTGCGCTTCGGCATCCCACTCGAGTTGTTTAGGGTGCAACACGTAAGCCGTCCCAATCTTCTTGTTAAAGCGAGCGCGGAATCGGTCGAGGGAGATGGTTCCGTATCTGCGTGGCGACTTAACTTCGATGGGGCTGATGCGCGGCTTTCCGGCGGCATTGACATAGGGTCGGGTAACGAGGAAGTCGATTTCCATGCGCTCCTCCCCCTCCTTCTTTCCGCTTTGGAAATAAAAGAAGAGCCTGTGTCCATTGGCCTTTAGAGATTGGGCAACGTAGTTTTCGGTAAGCATTCCTTCGTTCAATCCGATGTCGCCGCGAAGCACGGCCCTGTAAACGTCTTCATCGGTATCGTTGTTATCAGAGAAGGCAAGCGTTACAAGCAGGCCGGTGTCTGCCATGTAGCACTTGAGTGCTGTTTGCTCCATGCTGAGTGAAAGGCCCACGCTCGGCTCGCTTGCGGCATAGCAGATATTGGCAATTCGCGCGTCTGCCAGCCAAAAGAAGGCTTCTTCGTAGGTGCGCATGCGCGCGTTTTTATCAAGTGAGGAAAGCTTGAATCGCTTTTCGTGCCTAGAGAGCTGACCCGGGATGCCATCGAGTACGGAGACGACTTTGAATTCATAACCGGTTGCAAAACGAGAGATATCGTTGCGATAGAGCTGGACGATTCGGCGTTTCGATGCGTCGACGGGCGCAAAAGTGCGCTGTTCAACATAGATGGATACCGGCTCAGGCATGCCGCCTACGAGCATGTATTCGCGCATAAGGGAGAGCGCTCTGCGATGTAGGGCATCGGGGAGCGGCTTCATTTTGCTAAAGCTCATGCGAATGAGATCGGCCAGCCCCTTTTCGTCCATGCCCCAGAGGAACTCCTCAAAGTCGAGGGGCTCAAGTTCCAAAGACTCTTCCTCGGACGGGATGACGATATCTTTAATGTTCTGCTTGATGCTGAGCAGGGATCCAGTTTCGATGTAGTCGTAACGTCCGTCTGCAATGAGATACTTGATGAGTCCGCGTGCTTGCGGGTACATCTGGACCTCGTCAAAGACGATAAGCGTCTCGTGCTCATAGAGTTTGACGTTATAGAAAACCGAGAGATAGAGGAAGAGCGAGTCGAAGTCAGTGCGATAGTCCTCAAAATATTGCTTAACTTCGGCAGGTGCTTGAAAGAAATCAATGACAAGGCAGGACTTGTATTCGGTTTCTCCAAACGTGCGGGCAAGCGTGCTCTTGCCGACGCGGCGGGCTCCTTCAATAAGAAGTGCTGTTTTACCAGCGCTTTCATGCTTCCATTTTAGTAGTGTGTCATAGGCTTTTCGTTTAAGCATGGCTACCTCGTGCACGATATCCAGAACTTTTATAACCTGATTATGCACGATATCCAGAACTTCAGACCCTTAGATTTGCACGATATCCAGAACTTTGCATGATGTGAAAGCACATTATTGGCTCTTACATTCGCAAGTCGGGTAAAGACGGTATGCGGATTGGAGATTTTAATGGAGAGGACCTCTAGAGATGAATGCCTGGTGTAAAAACAAGGGCCCTAAAGAATGATTTCTCCAATTCATATGTATCCCTCGGCTAACTTAGGGCATAATGCAAAAAGTGCGACATGGCTAACTTACGGAGGCACACCGACGGTGCACGGTCAGCCGGTCGCTTGCATCCATTACGTTTCCAAGTGAGAGGGAGACAACATGAGCGATATTTTGGACGTCTACGGTCGCGAGGTGCTCGACAGCCGCGGCAACCCCACCGTCGAGGTCGAGGTCGTGCTCGAGGACGGCAGCTTCGGCCGCGCGATGGTGCCTTCGGGCGCTTCGACCGGCGCCTTTGAGGCATGCGAGCTGCGCGACGGCGACAAGGGCCGCTACCTGGGCAAGGGCGTCTCTCAGGCCGTCGAGCACGTCAACAATGAGTGCGCCGATGCCGTCGTGGGCCTCGATGCCTTCGATCAGCGCGCCGTCGATGCCGCGCTGATCGCCGCGGACGGTACCCCCAACAAGACCAAGCTCGGCGCTAACGCCATTCTGGGCGTGTCGCTGGCCGTCGCCCGCGCCGCTGCCGAGTCGGCGGGTCTTTCACTGTACCAGTACCTGGGCGGCGTCAACGCCCATCTGCTGCCCACGCCTATGATGAACATCCTCAACGGCGGCGTGCATGCCGACAACAACGTCGACTTCCAGGAGTTCATGATCATGCCGGTGGGCGCCCCGAGCTTTGCCGAGGGCCTGCGTTGGTGCGCCGAGGTCTACCACACCCTCAAGGGCGTGCTGCACGAGGCGGGCCTGGGCGGCGGCGTGGGCGACGAGGGCGGCTTTGCGCCCAACCTCAAGACCAATGCCGAGCCGTTCGAGTACATCACCAAGGCCGTGGAGAAGGCCGGCTTTAAGCCCGGCGTCGACTTCATGTACGCCATGGATCCGGCATCGACCGAGTTCTACAACGCCGAAACCGGCATGTACGAGCTCAAGGGCGAGGGTGTTGAGTACACGAGTGCCCAGATGGTTGATTACTGGGAGAAGCTCGTCGACACCTATCCCATCATCTCCATCGAGGACGGCATGGCCGAGGAAGACTGGGACGGCTGGGTCGAGCTGACCCGTCGCATTGGCAACAAGGTGCAGCTGGTGGGCGACGACCTGTTCGTCACCAACACCGAGCGCCTCAAGAAGGGCATCGAGCTGGGTGCCGCCAACGCGATCCTGGTCAAGGTCAACCAGATCGGTACGCTCACCGAGTCGCTCGAGGCCATCGAGACCGCCAAGGAGGCCGGTTACGCCTGCATCGTGAGCCACCGCTCCGGCGAGACCGAGGACTCCACGATCGCCGACCTGGTCGTGGGCGTCAACGCCGGCCAGATCAAGTCGGGCGCCCCGTGCCGCAGTGACCGTATCGCCAAGTACAACCAGCTCATCCGCATCGAGGACGAGCTCGAGGGCAGCGCGCGCTACGCTGGCAAGACCGCGTTCTACAACATTCGCTAAACGGGCGAATTTGGCGAGGAGGAGGCTGACTCGGTTCCTCCCCGCCTTGGCTGGATGCCGTAAAACGCTATGGGCGCTGGGCCGTGTGGCTCAGCGCCTTTTTTATGTCGAGCAAAGGCTGCCGAAGGTGGTACGCGCGCTCGTGCTATAACTAGAATACTTAGCGCAAACAAACCTCAACCGCACAAGGCGCACATGGATCAGATTTACGACAACAGGTACTATTCCGCCGGTTCGCGTGAGCCGTCACCTCGCCGTGCGCGTACGGTGCCGCTCGGCGGGCCCGATTATACGGGTGCTGCCCGTCCCACGCATCGCACGGCGGGCACCTCGCACTCCCATGCTCAAACGAATATGTCGACGCATCGCCTGGACCGTCCGTCGCGCGCGACGTACGAATCGCGCCCGTCTGCTCAAGCGCACGACAAGTCGACCAGGCCCTCGAGCCGTCTTTCGGGCTCGGACTTCATGCACTACGCCAACGACAACGCGGTGGTTAAGGCAATCTACGACTTTACCCATGGGCCCCAGCGTGGGCTGTTTATTGGTATCGTCGTTGCCTTGGTGCTCGTGAGCTTGTATTTTCCCGTGCGCGATCTGTATGTGGCCAAGCGCTCGAGCGACATTTTGGCCAAGCAGGTCGAGATTCGCCAGCAATACAACGACGAGCTGCAAAAAAGTGTCGACAAACTGCTCTCTGAGGAGGGCATTAAGGACGCGGCGACCGAGGATCTGGGCCTGGTGATGCCCGGCGAGACCAAGATTGACGTTCTGGGCCTGGACGACGATTCTGATTCGTCTTCGGGCAAGAAGTCGTCGAACGCCAAGAAGGCCAGCGAAGTTGCCAAGG
>ERZ1035001.730-NODE-730-length-15644-cov-20.797742_pt1 | contig 15644 bp, 8 predicted proteins | sample MGYA00520685_ERZ1035001 | MGnify/ENA primary metagenome ERZ1035001 (study PRJEB33766, sample SAMN09781749) | gut metagenome | biome: gut microbiome | host: Homo sapiens | place: Madagascar | study: EMG produced TPA metagenomics assembly of the PRJNA485056 data set... | reverse complement strand
TGGGTTTGTCGCGTCCGAAACTGGTCAGCGGCAGACCCGCCGCAATGCGCACAGAACATTCGGGCGGCAAGCCGCGCTGCTGAATCTCTTTTGCAATGGCTGCCAGCGTCAGCAGATAGTAGTTGTCGTTTATGGTCTTGTCACGCTGGATAGGCTGCCGCCCGGAGCCACAAACAAAAAAACACCCACCAAACTCTAAGAGTCCTTGGCGGGTGTAGGGTTCGTGTTCTCCGTAGCTTGTCAGCCCTGCCGGGAATGAACAGTGGGCTGTCTTGATAGCGTAGTAGCCGTGGTCGATACCGATAATGATGCTCATGGGAAATACCTCCATTTTTTTGTATTCTACAATCTATAATAAACGGCGGGGGAGAATAAGTCTCCCTTGCCGGAATTTTCTTTACCAGTCACAGAAATAAAACTAGCAGGAAAATTCCCCGCTGTTCGGTGGACCAGGGGCTTTCGACCAGCCTGATTATTTTCTGTATAGTACAAATATTCCTTTTTCTTGTCAAGCATTCTCCGTTGTCTATATCGAGCTATCAAATTTGCCTTGATATAGTTTACTATTAAAAACGTGACAATTTGTCACGTTTTCAATAGTAAAAAGTAACTGACTCCAACACGCTACTTTACGATATGACTTATTTCAAATTTTAATGTTGTTATTTCGCAGAAAAACGTTTATACTTAGTGTATGTCAGCAGCAATGAAAAATAGGATTATTGCAGACAAGTTGTTGATGTCTGCGGTATCGAAATCCTTGAATTGAATTTGTGGATGGGAATGCGGATGCGGGCGCAATTGCCGAGGACGATGGTGAAAAGGGATTAGGAAACAGGAGGGTTGAATATGGCTGTTACCAAACAAAACGGGGATATTATTCCTTTTGTCAAGCAGAAGGATTATATTATGGTCAACAATGATTTGGGCGGCGGATCGTTCGGGAAAACGGTCCTGCTTCAAGATCCTTTTATTGACGAATTGTTTGTCGCCAAGAAATATGAGCCGGAATATGATGAAATCAAGGAACAATTTTACAAGAATTTTCTTGACGAAATCAAGATTCTCTATAAGCTGAACCATAGAAATATCGTCCGCATTTATAACTATTATGCATACGAGAACATTCATACAGGCTATATTCTTATGGAGTACATTGACGGAAAGAATATTGGTGAATTCATTGGCGACTATGTTGCGCCGCTTGAAGAAATCACACTAGATGACATTTTCCTTCAGCTTATCGATGCGTTTTGTTATATAGAAGCACACGGCGTCATTCACCGAGACATCCGTGAAGGTAACATCCTTATAGATAAGAATGGAACCGTGAAAATAATAGATTTTGGCATTGGAAAGATTGCTTCAAAGGCAGATGGCGGCGATATTGACAGCCTTGCAGCAGATATTAATCGTGCTACATCTGATACTTTGCCGCAGGAATATTATGAAGGCATCTATACTAACCTTACAGATATGTTTTATCTGGCAGAATTGTTTGGGCGGTTAATCGATAATGCAGAAGGCTGTGATCGGACAGATTTTTCTTACAACGACATCCTAGATAAAATGATGGAGAAAAAGCCCGAAAATCGCTTTGATAGTTTCGCAGCCATACGGGAAGCTATAGGAAAGCACAACTTCCTTTATATGCAAATATCTGATGAGGACCGGCAAATCTATCAAGATTTCACCAATTTAGTTTATAGTTCTTTAACCTCTTATATGGCTGAACCTCGCTTCAATACAGACTGTTCTATTTTTATTTCCAGATTGGAAAAAGCACTTACAACAAATCTATTTGAAACGGTTATCCAAAAGAATGCCGACGTAATTAGCAGTGTTGTTGACTGCGGCTATCGTTACAATAATAGCGTGTGTATTCCAAACGAAACCGTCAGGAATTTTTTGGACTGGTTCCGTGCATCGACACCGCAATCTCAGGCTCTTGTGTTAAACAATTTTATTGCTAAAATAGCCGATATTCAAGTTGAAGTGTCAGAACCTGAATTACCGTTCTGATTTTATCGGAGCGGAATGGTATGCTTACTTGAATTGGGCAAAAAATAAAGGTAATCAAATGTGTTATGTTATTGCTAAAGACCGTTATGCCCACGGCTGCATAGCATTTAAAACCGTACATGGGAAACATTTAGCCGATTTGAAATGGGCGCTGAATGAAGCCCTTGGGAATACCGGCGTAGAGATCATGACCATCAGCCGCCCCGAAGCCTATGGCGAGTATGCACCCTATCACTTTGTGCAGACTGAGGAGAAGTTTGTTGCACAGGTATTAGCCTTGCGGCCATAACCTCTAATTTTGTGTGTAACTTTTAATCCCACTTCTCTCCAAAACCCATCTACCAACTCATCTACAGCCCCACATTTTGGTTAAGAAACGCCGCGAAAATTACTACACATTACCTAAAATCAGTTGTTCTTATTTGTGGAATACCAACAAAATTTTACGATAATTGCAGAATTTTTGCCAGCGATACTTTCTCATAAACATTGGATGTTAGGATTTCTCACTTTACAAAAAGACGATAAACCGTAAGAATTTCGGCTTTCGTTACTGTTTTTTCTGCTTTCATCTACAACCCATCTACGGGCGGTTCGCAACTGCTTGTTTGGGTTGTTTCATAAGGGCCATTAGTTCAGCGGTTAGAACTCTCGGCTCATAACCGAGTTATCGCAGGTTCGAATCCTGCATGGCCCACCAAAAAGAGACGTGCAAGCGTAAAGTTTGCACGTCTCTTTTCATCTTTCGGGAGTTTTTCTCTTGTAGAGCGTCTCGCTCATCTGGCTGCGGATGGAATCCTGCCGCTTGTGGTAAACCTGCGTATAAATTGCCAGTGTCGTGCTCGGCTGGGCGTGACCTGCTTCAGCGGCAACCGTTGCAACACCGATGTCAGGATTCGACATGAGCAGACTGACAAAGGTATGGCGAAACATGTGTGGGTGAATGTCGCTGATTCCTGCTTTCTGCGCCACACGCTTTACCAGCTTGTTATAGCCGTCCGGGTTGCGCGGCCGGTCTGGCTTCAACACGTTCCTCAATAGGTGCGTTAAGCCGTTTATAGGTTTCCTCTACTTCACCGCTACATTCTTCAATCGAGACTTCATGTGCAGCTTCAGCCATTTTAGTGCGAATGTATGATGCACGCCGTGCATACAACACTTTCGTCAAATACTTGGTAAAACGTGCCGCCAGCGCAGCATCCTCACCGTAAATCCAATATTTATTGCCTTCTTTTTTGTGAGCCATAGTTACCTCCAAAATTTTGAGTTTCATTGAAAAAGCCCAAAATTTGGAGGTGCGCGGGTCTGGTAAGAACTACGACAACAACGCCTTAAACTTAAAAAAGGGACGCAAAAAAGGCCCGACAGCCGTTGTGGCTGTCGGGCCAAAAACAATCTGTAATTGTCTTTATAACCGATTACTTATCGTTTCTTTTCTTGCAGACAAATACAACTGCAAGTCCGAGCAGGGATGCCACCAGAAGCACGACGTACAGCATGGGGTTGGAGGTATCGCCCGTTTGCGGCATTGCCGTTATGGTGGACGGCTTTGAAGTGCTTGCCGGTGTGGGGGCCGGTGTGGGAGCAGCAACATCGTTCTTCTTGGTATCGCTGTCGTTTGAACTGTTGTTGCTGCCCGGATTGCTGCCGCTGCTCGGCACGGCGGTATCCTTATAGGCAATCGCGTAGATAGAGAAGCGGTCAGTCTTAAAGGTCAGCGTCTTGCCGGCTGCGTCAAACGCGGCATCCAGCACAGTAATCGTGCCTTCATGGTTGCGCACAATACAGTAGGTGCGGTTGACCGCGCTGTTCGTATCGATAAGCGCGTCCGGCACCACAACGGAAATCGTCAATGCATCCTTGGTCGTGAGCAGGGCAACACCGGCCTGTTGGCTGCCGTTTACCGTCATGTACTTGAATAGACTGATGTCGAGATACTGCCCGATGGTGTAGTCCTTGGCGGCCTGTGCCATCGCTGTTTTTACTGCATCGGGAACATTGGCTTCTTTCACGGTCAGCACAATGTCCACATTTGCGCCGTTGGCAATCTGCACCAGTTCATCGGCGGTAATGTCGCCGCTGTTCACCAGCATGGCAAGCAATTCTGCTTTGTCAGTCAGCAGACCGATAGGCGGTACAGCTCCCTCAGACTGGACATCCACTTTCACCTTGCCGCTGCCGATTGTAATATCCTCGCCTGGGGCATCCTCAGCCTTGGCGGGAGCAATCACATAGGTCCATTTAACATAATCTTTATAGTTGCCCTTGCCGGTGACGGTCAATGTGTATATGCCGGGGGCAGTGGCGGTGTTGCCCTTCACGGTGTAGGAATCGGCGGGGAGTTCTTTGCCGTCCAGCAGGACTTTCTCGACCGTTTGGGTCTGTTCCGCGCCGTTGGCGGTAAGGCCCTTGCCCAGCTTGACGGTTGCGCCGTCAACAGACTTGGGATCGATGGTGGCAGTGGTTCGGGTCTGATTGCCGCTTTCAGCCAGCACATAGTTAGCCGCAGAATCGCCGCCCAGCGTCAAATCGGAGATAGCAACATTCCACTTGCCCGCTTCTGCCTTTTCAAACATACCCTTAGCAGTAACGGTCAGCTTGTCATTTTCCAAAACACCGTCAAATTTGGCGTTGCTGAAATCCAGCGTTGCATCGGTCGTGCCGTCATAGGCTTTATCGTTTGCGGTAATGCCGGAGACTGTGACAACCTTCGGATTAACCGTGACGGTTGCAGTGCCGGTCGCGGTTAGGTATGCCCCTCCGTAAGACTCATCCGGAATGAAGATCCATTCTGCTACATAGTCACCTGCATTAGGCCTGATGGTATCATCTTTCCACCGGAACACACCCTTGACATCGTTGTGAGCCGTGGGATGTTGCATCCAGCCTGTGATTTTGCTCTTACTCAGCGATTCACCGTAGGTGATGCTGCTTGCTCTGATTGTACCACTCGGTACAGGAGCAACCTTATTTCTTGGGGATACATTGATTGTTATAGTGTAGTTCTTATAGTTGTCAGAGGTGACTGTGACAACCACCTTGCCAACGGGAGGCAGCTCCTGATCGGTGGCCACTTGGTTGATAGGCAAAATCAGTTTATTCTCGGCAGTTATCTCTGCGCCGCCGGAGTAGTACGCGCTGTTCAGCGTGTTTTCCTTCAAAGTGTAGCTGACATTGCCATACTCGCAGGGGGCGGCCAGAGGCCAGCGGTACTTCGGCAGATCGATCTCATAGGTTCTTTCCAAATCGTTGGTAACAAGCAGCTGCACCGGCACATTCGTTATAGTTATACCACTGAAGATCAAATCTCCCTTTGTAATGGTAAAGTTTGCACCGCCGTATTGCGTGTAGGTCAGCGCCAAAGTGGGTTCATCAACATCGTCGGCTTGCAGCACATAGTTGCTACTCTTGAACTCCACCGTAAATTGAATTCCTGGCTTATCGCCTACCTTCGCCGAAGGGACAAAGTTGTGATCGGCATCCTGTGTACCAAAGTTCACGCCGGAAATTTCGTAGGCCTCTGCCGGAACAGAGATTGGCTGCATATGCGCATCATAGAACGTCAGGTAGCTTGCCTTGTCCTCAGCCACCAAATCAAATGTTGGTTTACCGTCATAGGCTTTGCTGATGTCTTTGACGAATTTGGCGTGGTCAATTTTCATCGGGTCGATTGTCACGGTCAAATTCATGACGGTGCTGTCATTGTGGTTGTTGTCACCCACAACCTTGTAATAAACCGTGTAGTTGCCCGCGTTCTCGGCCTTGGGGATGTCGGTGCTGAAATCCCCAATCTCCCCCAGACGGTACTGCATCGTACCGCCGATGGCCGTACCGGCACTGACCAGCGCTTGTTCCGTGCCGTTGTAGGTCAGGGTGTTGGCCGTGGGGGCAGTAAGAGCAGCATCGGCCTTGTTGACCGTAACGGTCACATCGCCGGTGTTCGTTGTGTATTTTCCGCCGTAGGACTCGTCCGGGGTGAATATCCACCCGGCTTCATAGCTGCCCGCATCAGGCTTGACAGCGCCATCTTTCCATGTAAACGTGCCGTTGACTTCCTCATTGGCAGCAGTGTCCGTCATCTTGCCCGTGAAAGTAATTGTGCTGTCATTCAGTGTCTGACCGTAGGTGATAGCGCCGGCGCTGACGGTACCGAACTTTTCCGGGATGATTTGCTTTACCGCTTTGACCTTGACAGTCAGATTGATGTCCTGATAGTTGGAGGTGGTGACCGGAATCGTGACCGTGCCGATTTCTCCTGTACGGCTGCCGGTCTGCTTCATGTGCAACAATAACCGGTAAGTACCTAGGTTATCAGAATCAGCGACTACCGCACTCTGGGCTGTATACCCCTCTGGCAAGGTGATCGGATGGTTAACGCTGTAGTCTACTTTACCGTAGAATTTGCCTTCATCCAAGTGGGGCAGCGGCGGCAGGTCGACAAAATAGTCTTTTTGCACACCATTGTAGATGGTCAGCTCAACGGGCTGCACTGTGGGGGCAGCAGCCTTGGCAATGATGCCGTTGTCAGTGCTGAAATTTCCATCGTCCTTCAGCACATAGTTTTTTGCTGTATCTGTTTGTTTCAGTGTCACTTTGCCGGTAACGATCTTTTTGTACCCCACCTTGGCATCTTCAAAAGCAGCCGTGACGCTGTAATCCGCCGCGGTGAGGTTTTCATTGTTTTTCAGCCCGTTAAAGGTCGGCGTCACCGTTGCGTTGGTGGTTCCGTCATATGCCTTTTTGACTTCGCTTGGAGCGCTGACGGTCAATGCCGCCGGGTTGATTTTCCACGGTACATTTTCGATTGTGCCTTTATAATTACCCTTGCCCGTAATGGTCAGGGTGTAGCTGCCCGCGTCGGTCTGCGGCGTAGCTTCTACATCGTAGTAGGTGTACTGCACAGGCACAGTTTCACCGTTCAGCGTGACCTTAACAGTATAGTCTTTCGGGCATTGTTCTGTGCCGGTATAGGTATAAACCTTAGGACTTACCGTTGCGCCGGAGAGGTCGATCGGCTCGACCGTAATGGTATAAGGCTGGCTCGTAAAGGCGTAGCCCCCACAATGGGCTATACACGTGAAAGTGTGGGTGCCGCCTTTGGCTGTCCGCTGTTTTTGGTTGTCTTGCAGTGTGGAACCGGCAGGGTTTTCCTCCATCGCCATGCCGTCATATGTCCATTGATAGTAAGTTACGATTTCGTTGCCAGACATCTGCGCTGTGGCAGTCAGAGTGATCATTTCATCGGGGGTGTAGGTGGTTTTATCCGTCTCGATGGTCAGGCCTTGGATGGGTGCTTTCTGCACAGAAACACCGTTTGCTTCCTTGTCTGTGACATCGACCCACTCGCCATGGCTACCCCGGAAGGCAGAGCCTTCCTCCAGCAGACTACCGAGGGTCAGATCGGTCACCTTTTCATTGGAAACCGTCACCTTACCAATTCTGCCCTTCGTCGTACCGGAGTCCTTGATCGTCGCTTTGGCATCCACGCTCAGTGCACCGACGCTGTGACCGTTCAGATCAAAGATGAACTGATTATTGATCACCACTGGCATTTCGGTCACGTCCGTCAGCAGTTCGATGGTATCACCGTCCTGCGCCGCGTTCAGCGCCGCTGAGAGGGAGAAGTATTTGGTGCCTTCCGTCGCACCGGGATGAATCACCTCTGCCACGGGGTCTTTGCCCGTGACGTGGATGGTGGCCGTCGCCTGTACAAAGTTATTCTCCACCTCGTGAACGTACAGCGTATAATCTCCCGTGGGCGTTTCCTCGGCGATTTTGACGGTAATCGTGTAAGTGTCGTCACCGTTGTTCGTCGGGGTGGAGATGTCAAAGTTCGTGTCGAGCCCGTTCTTCTGAATATAAGCCTGCAGCGCGCCCGTGCCGGTGTAGGTTGCGGTGAACGTGGCGGTTTCGCCCGCGTTTGCGTTGGCGCTCGTCGGATCGATCGTCAGCGTCGGCTTTTCGGGCTCGGGTTCGCCGTCAACCTGTGTGGTGCTGAGCTTCTTTGCAGCCTCGCCGCTGACCGTATAGGTACCCTGTTCTTCGTTAAACACGGCCTCGTCAGAGGTTTCGCCGTTCACGTCGGTAGAGCCATAGAGTTCTACGCCCTTCGGCTCTGCGGCTGTGTCCAGCGCAACGGCCCGCTCCGTGCCGGTAATGGTCATGTCCGTACCACCAAAGACCAGCGTGCCTTTCACGCCGATTTTCGCACCGCTGACATAGGCAGAGCCGGAAATGACGTTCAGTTCGCCATCAATCGCAGCTGCCGCATCGGTTGGGGCGGTCATGGTGAACGTACCGCCATCCACCTCTACATTGCCCTTGACCGTGCCGTTCGTCAGCGTCAGGCTGTCCGTGGCTTCAATAACGCCGGTAATGCTAAAACCAGCCATGTCGATGGTCGTCGCGGCGCAAACGGTAATATCTTCTGTGACGTTGCCGAGCAGCGTGATCTCAGCCGGTTCTATTTCATCCAAAATTTTTTGCAGCGTGGCATACTCCGTATCGCCAACTCTGGCAATAGGTGCTGCGTTTTCATTCTGCACAACAGGAGCATTTTGCTCCACTCCTGCCAGCATTACAGCATGATTGCTTTCCGCTGCAATAGTTTCGCTGTCCTCAACGGGCGCGGATGGAGCATTCTCTGCGTTTTCGCTGTTCTCAATCGGCACAGTATCCTCATCCGGGTCCACAGGTTCTTCATTTTCCGCAGAAGGAACGGCATCATCGTTTTCAATCATGGTGTTTTCGCTGCCCTCGGCAGGTGTGGACGGCACAGCCTCCGCGCTTTCATCGCCCTCGACCAAGGCGGTATTCTCGTCTGCGTCCGCAGGCACTTCTTCCTCGGTTGAAGGGGCAGCATCGTTGTTTTCCGCCGCGCTGTTTTCATTGTTTTCAGCGGGTTCAGATGGCTCTGCCGCCATACCTTCACTGTTCTCGATCGGCACAGTGTTCCCGGCAATGCCCGCGGGGTCATCTGCCCAAGCCGGGGTTGGCACAAGTGTCATGCAGAGCGTAATTGCCAGAAACAGGCTCAATACTCGTTTTTTCATCAGGTTTTCCTCCGTTTGACATCAGTGGTTGGAAATAAGCCACAGCTTTTTGGCTGCGGTTTTGGCTTCGCTGCGCCGCTTTACATCCAGTTTTTCTAAAACATGGCTCACATGGGTCTTTACCGTGGGCAGCTTTATATTCATGATCTGCGCGATCTCAGCATTGCTTTTGTCCGCGCAAATCAAGTGTAGTATCTGTAATTCCGTAGGGGTAAGCTCCTCCGCCGCCGCCATGCGCGGGGCGAGAAAGTGCGGATAATAGGTCGCCTGTGTCCGCACGGCGGCCATAAGGCGCTTGTACCATTTTGTATCGTCGTTCCGGTTCAGCTTTTCCAAAAGGGGCAGAACGGCGGCGCTGTACACGCTGACGGGCGTGATAAAGCTGTACTCTGCCGCCGTATCCAGCGCGGCCGTAAGCCGTGCCCGCCATGCGTCGTCCTTTTTCCGGTACAGGGCAAGGGCGTACAGAATGTTCAGGTGGATGCCGTCAATATGCCGCCCGCAGCCCTGTATGTAACGTTCCAGCGGCGAAAGCGTCAGCAGGGCGGCGTCCGGGCGGTTCTGCGCAATTTCAACCATGGCTTGCGTCAGGTATTGATACCGCTTCATTACGTTCAGGTGCATGGGGTCGCGGGGCGCTTTTGTGCGGTACCACTCGTCGGCACTGTCCTGATCGTCACAGTGCAGGGCCATCCGGCAGAGCATCGCGTCCATATTCGGCAAAAAGCGGGTCTGACCCTGCGCTTCAAACCGGGCGCGCAGCGTTTCGATCGTGCGGCGGGCATCTGCCGCCTGCCCCTTGGACAGCTGGCAGCGCGCCAGCAGCCCGTTCACGGCAAACTCTATATCCGGCGTTCCCTTTTGCTGAATCTCACTCACCTGCGGGATAAGCGCAAGCATACGCTCGGTGATGTTTTCGCCCTTTTCAAATTTGCTTTCGGCAACGGCGCAGTCCGCCAGCCCCACGCCGTCTTTTTTCAGCACGGCCTCTACCGGGGTGCGAAGCGTCCGATACAAAAGATCGTCCTTTTTGCTCCACTCTGAAAAATCCTTGCCGCCGTTCATAATGCTGGGCAAGGTACTGGTCACGGAAAAAGACGGCAGCGTTATTTCTTTATCGGTCAGCAGCCGGAACACGGCCGGGAATGTTTTTATCATCCCCTCCACACCGCGCTGCGGCAGCGAAATATCCAGCCATGCAAGGCGGCTGCGAGCCTGTCTGGCGGCAGGGTCCTGCTTTTTGCGGCAGTCGGCAAAGTTTTTCAGCGCCCCGTACCACCGTTCCGAGCCTTCATAGTCCATTGCCAAAGCGCAAAGCATACTCATTCCCTGCATCAGGGAAGGCGAAGCCAAAATTTCGCTTTCCGGCAGAGCGCGGTAATACTTTTCCATCTCGCTGTAATGCCCCATGCCGGGGTGTTGCTCGGAATTGCGGATCAACAGCTCGGATATTTTGGCGTGATCCCCGCTTTTGGTGTAGCATTCCAGCGCGTGGGCATAGTCCTCTTTCAGCTCGTAGTAAAGCGCCCCGCGGCTGAAAACGGCGCGGCGCTTTTCCTCGCTGCATTCTTTTTCCATCTCCCAGAGAAGGAAGGCGCGGAACTGCGGCCAGAAGTGTAAGTGCCGCACATCGTCATAGCGCAGCATCGTTGTGTTATGCAGCAGCCAGTCCAGCAGATTCCCGGCGCGGGGGTCGCCGCTGACCATCCGCGCCATTTCCAGATCGAAGCGCTCAAAGGGGGCAAGATCCAGCAAAAAATGCCGCATAGGAAGATCGAACCGGCGGTAGATGGCATCCTCGAAGTAGCTGAACACCTCCCGGTAAGCCTGCGCTACGATTTCCGGGGCGAACGGCTTGCCGCCGGACATACACCGCGCCGTAACGGCGACGCCCAGCGGGTAGCCGATGGATTCTTTCAGGATGCCGTTGATTTCGCTTTCCGTCACGGCTGCCTTGCGGGCGGCAAAAAAGCCGCGTATATCCTCGCGGTCAAAAAGAAGGTCGTCCGGTTCCAGTGTGGTCATAAGACCTGTGTACTGGAATGCCGTCAGGTACGACGGCGGCACCCCGCGGGAGAGGAACACAAACCGTCGTGCCGGGTTGGCACGGATCAGCTCACAGAGCGTCTGCGAGGTTTCCTGCTCCTGCAAAAGCTGGAAGTCGTCGATCAAAAGGACATCCCAGTTTTTCGGCAGTGTGCGGAGCGTAAAATCCGGCGCATCGGCACACAGCCGCAGCGTCCGATGCCCGCGCAGCAGCGCATTGGCCAGCGCCGTTTTGCCAAAGCCGCAGGGCGCACTGAAAAAAAGGATGCGGCCGCTTTGCATAACGCTGTCAAATTTTTGCTGCACAGAGGGCTTTATCAGAATATTTCCGGTCAATTTTAACTCCTTTTGGGTGAAGGACGGGGGAAATGCTATAATATAATAGTTTAATTATACCATCCAAAAGGGAAAAGTAAATCATCCCAAAGTATGAGATTTGATCGTTTTGAAGGGTCGCGCGGCGTGTTTATCTTCGGCTTTACGATAGATTCTCCCGAAAAAAGCACTTGACAATTCGAGCGGTTCACCCCATAATTTAAATAATCATTGTGGTGCTGCCAGCGGGCAGCAAAGAGCGAAGGAGACAAGATGAAAAAACGAATCGCAAGCACCCTGCTTGCCCTGTGTATGCTGCTGTGCCTTATGCCAACAGCGGCTTTTGCGGAAGGCAGCACGGAAACCCCGCCCGCGTGCAGCTGTGAAACAGCCTGCACGGCGGAAAGCATGAATACGGATTGTCCCGTCTGCGGCGCGGAGGGCGCTTTGCCGGAGAACTGTGCAAAGTACGCCCAGTCTGCAGACGATGCGGCAGCCCAGCTGAAGGATAGCGCAGACAATCCGCCCGTGTGCAGCTGTGAAACAGCCTGCACGGCGGAAAACATGAATGCAGATTGCCCCGTCTGCGGCGCGGAGGGCGCTTTGCCGGAGAACTGTGCAAAGCGCGAAGTGTCCGACCCCCAGCCGGAGACAGCCTTGACGGCGTTGAGTGGCGAGGGCGAGACGCCCGCCGCGGGCGGTGCGGTAACAGACGTCAGCAACGCGGCTGACCTGATTGCGGCGATTGCTGATTCTAATGTCAACACCGTCAGGCTGACGGCGAACATTGACATCAGCAGTTCCCTGACCGTCAAACGCACTGTCACGCTAGATCTGAATGGCTATGCTTTAACAGTCAGCGGAACGGAATGGGATATATTCAGCGTGGATGAAAACGGAAATCTGACGGTAAAGGACAGCGGTACCGGCGGTAAAATTGATGGCCAAAATAACAACTGCGGCTTCAGTATCCACGGCGGTATCCTGACCTTAGAAAGCGGCACCATCACAAACTGCACGACTGACGGTGACGGCGGTGCTGTGGATATCTCATCCGGGGATTCCGAGGGAGTCTACGGAAAATTTGTGATGAACGGTGGCGCGATTACGAATTGTAAAGCCACCGATGACAGTGGTGCGGTGGATATCGGTAATGGCTGCACTTTTATTATGAACAGTGGCATCATCAGCGGCTGCAGAGCGGATGACGATGCCGGTGCGATCTTTATCAAGGGCAATGCTTCCTTTGTAATGAACGGCGGAACGATTGAAAATTGTTTTGCCGGCTACTACGGCGGTGCGGTGAAAATACGCAACGCCGGCAGCTTCACCATGACCGCTGGCACCATCTCCAACTGCACTGCCCAGCAAGGCGGCGGTGTATATGTAGCCAATAGCAGCACCTTCAACATGAATGGCGGCAGTATTGCGAACTGCACGGCGGCACATGGCGGCAACAGTGTGTTCGTCATGTCCGGAACTGGCGGCAAATTTACCATGACCGACGGCACAGTGGATGGCAGTGTCACACTGCACTACGAGGTTGCTGGGAGCGATGTTTACATGGACGGCCTTGGCACAGCAGCCTATCCCTATCAAATCAGCACCGCCGCCCAGTTAAAGCTGTTCCGGGATATTGTCAATGACAGCAACGGTCAGACGCAGAACCGTGGCGCGTGCGCTGTGCTGACAGCGGACATCGATTTGAAAAACGAACCGTGGACGCCCATCGGCAAGTATACGAACGACGGCAATAATAATACCCCCTATACCGGCACCTTTAACGGACAGGGGCATACCATTAAGGGTCTGTATGTCAATTTGTCCGACGTCGCCGTCGGTCTGTTTGGCTGTCTGGAGGACGCTGCCGTCCGAAACCTGACGGTAGATGGCTATGTACAGGGTCGCCATATTGTCGGCGGTATTGCGGGTAAAGCCAGAGCGTACGGCACAGCTCCCTCGACTGTTGAGAATTGCCGGAATGACTGCCATGTTGTATGTGAATACGGCACCGACAGCGGCAGCTTCCTGTACATTGGTGGTATCGTAGGGAGTGCCGCAGACACCACCATTGCGGGCTGCGTCAATACCGGCGTTGTCGAGGCGAAAGGCAGCAACAACTACAGCAGTGTGGCTGCCGGTATTGTTGGCAGCCTGTACGAAAATGTGACCGTCAAAAACTGTTACAACACCGGCGAGATCAAGGTCACCGGCGACAAACTGAAAGAGGGCACCGCCGGTGGTATCGCGGGCAGCGACACCTACGGGGGCAATACCGTATCCGACTGCTACAATTTGGGTGCAGTAGCGGTCAACTATACCGGCAACAGAAGTAATTATACCGCCAAGGTAGGCGGTATAATGGGCGATATCTACTATTCCAACACCACCGTATCCAACTGCTACAGCGTAGGCGCGCTGACGTCGGCGACAGGGACAGGAACAAGCTATGTCGGCGGTGTTGTCGGCAAAAACGCAAATGGCACCGTAGGAAACTGCTATTATCTGGATTCCACAGCCACAAAGGCTGTCGGGAACGATGGCGGCACAGTGGATGAAGCCACCGGCCCCAAGACTGCCGCGCAGCTTGGCGACGGCACGGTGGTACTGAAGTTGCTCATCAATAACCGCACTGACAGCGAACACCCATGGAACAGCCAGTGTCAGTATCTGGCCGCAGCGGGTAAGACCCTGCCGGTGTTCAAGACCCAGACCGGCGACGCACATCGCCACGATTGGAGTGCGTGGACATCGAACGGCAACGGCACCCACAGCCACAGCTGCAGCACCTGCAACGCCGCAGAGACGGTCAACTGCTCCGGCGGCACGGCGACCTGCAAGGATGAGGCGATCTGTGAGATTTGCAAAAAAAGCTATGGCAGCCCTGACCCGAACAACCACACCGACCTGAAACACATTGACGCAAAGGCCGCTACCGCTGCAGCGGAAGGCAACATTGAGTATTGGTACTGCGGTGACTGTGACAAGTATTTCTCCGATGCTGCAGCAACCAAGGAAATCACCAAGGCTGCCACCGTGACGGCAAAGCTGCCCCCGAAGATCACAGCCGGGGATGGTGCAGCGGTCACGCAGGGCGAGAAAAAGGAGCTGTCTTTCACTTCTGACGCATCCTTCGCCGATTTCCTTCGTGTAGAGCTTGATGGCACTACGCTGGACGAAAAGAACTATACGAAGAGAGAGGGCAGCACCATCATCACGCTGAACCGTGATTTTGTTGCTACACTTTCCGTGGGTGAGCATACGCTTGCGATCGTTTCCAAAAGCGGTACGGCAACGGCCAAGTTCACCGTCAAGGCAAAGCCGACGGAAACGGCAACCCCGCAGCCGACTGTTGAACCGCAGCCGACAGCGCAGCCCCGGCAGACGGCGCAGCCCAAGCCGACTGTACAGCCGACGGTGCAGCCTGTTTCCCCGATTCCGAGCACCGGCGACATCGCCAACCCTGCCTTGTGGTTTGCCCTGCTGTTTGTCAGCGGCTCCGCGCTGGCTGTAATCAGCGTACTGCGCAGGAAAGCCAATCGCAAGTAAACAAAATGGGTACCGGCCTATATTAGCGCACGGAAACCATATCCATGGGATTCACGCGCACACCATTCTGCATAACCTCAAAATGCAGGTGGAAACCTGTGCTGTCGCCGGTATTACCTACATAACCTATAACCTGCCCTGCCGTTACCGCTTCCCCTGCGGTAACGGCAGTTTGCGTCATGTGGGCGTACCGCGTGGACAGGCCCGCACCGTTGTCCAGCAAAACTTGGTTGCCGTAGCTGGTGAAATTGTACAACTCGGCCAGTTCATCCACGGTTTTGCTGTTGACGGTGATATACAGGATGTATTCAGTTTCAATAGAAAAAGCGCCCACAAAAGTGAGCGCCCAGATAAAATATTCGGTTATAAGAACACCGGCAAACTTCCGTTTGCTCTGCGTGTCAAAAAACCTCCCTCTGGGAGACAGACTCCCCCGATACGGGGGAGGTGGCGCTTGCGCCAGAGGGGGAGCGGTGGCCCGAAGGGCCGGTGGGAGAGAGCCTCGCCTTTGCCCGAAACCTTCGTGCCTGCGTGAAGCTCTCTCCCCCACCGCCTGCGGGCGGAGCCCCCTCCCAGAGGGGGCCAAGGAGTTTTTCGACAATCTGTGCTGCACCCGTTTTCAGAATGGTGATCCAGTTGCTTTTGCCGTAGAGAAACCGC
>ERZ1035001.687-NODE-687-length-16336-cov-8.323752_pt1 | contig 16336 bp, 11 predicted proteins | sample MGYA00520685_ERZ1035001 | MGnify/ENA primary metagenome ERZ1035001 (study PRJEB33766, sample SAMN09781749) | gut metagenome | biome: gut microbiome | host: Homo sapiens | place: Madagascar | study: EMG produced TPA metagenomics assembly of the PRJNA485056 data set... | reverse complement strand
GACCCCACCCGCCTGACCACCATCGCACACGTTTCTCAGACCCCCACCACCGGCCCCATGCACCGCATCACCGATGTGGAGAGCTACAACCACTACTTTGGCTGGTACGGCGGCAAGATCGAGCAGAACGGCCCGTGGCTGGATAAGTTCCACGCCGAAAACCCGGATATCTGCCTTGGCGTTTCCGAGTACGGCTGCGAGGGCATTATCAACTGGCACAGCAACACCCCCCAGTGCAAGGACTACTCTGAGGAGTATCAGGCCCTGTACCACGAGTACATGGCACAGGCCTTTGAGGACCGTCCGTGGATCTGGGCAAGCCACGTCTGGAATATGTTCGACTTCGGCTGCGCTGCCCGCAGCGAGGGCGGCGTGAAGGGCCGCAACAACAAGGGTCTGGTCACCATCGACCGCAAGACCCGCAAGGACAGCTTCTACGTCTATCAGGCCTACTGGGCAAAGGACCCCATGGTGCACATCGCAGGCCGCCGCCACGCCCAGCGCGCCGGCGAGACTACCGAGGTGAAGGTGTACTCCAATCAGGACACCGTGACCCTGTACTGCAACGGTAAGGAGGTGGGCACCCAGACCGCACACCGCGTGTTCAAGTTCGATGTGGCGCTGGACGAGGGCTTCAACGTGCTGATGGCTGTGGCCGACACCGTGAAGGACAGCATCACGCTGGAGAAGGTGGACACCGAGCCCGCCTGCTACACCCTGCCGGAGTTCAACGAGCGTCAGGAGGGCGTGGCTAACTGGTTCAAGCAGATGGGCAGTCTGGACCTGACCGCTCCCATGGAGTTCCCCGAGGGCTACTACAGCGTCAAGGACAGTCTGGAAGAGCTGGCCAAGAACGAGGAAGCTTTTGCCATTGCTGCCAAGGCCGTGAAGCTGGCCAGCAACTTTGATATCAAGCCCGGCGAGGGCATGTGGGCCATGATGAAGAAGATGACCCCCGAGGCCATGGCCGGCATGGTCTCTACCATGCCGGAAGGCTTTATCGAGAGCCTGAACGCCCAGCTCATCAAGATCAAGAAGTAATCGCTGAAACAGCGTATAAAAGGGATACCGGAGCATCTGCGGATGCTCCGGTATCCCTTTTTTGTGTATAATATCAGAACGCAAAAAAGCAGGTTGAATTCGTAGAATTCAACCTGCTTGGTGGTTGCGGGGGCCGGATTTGAACCAACGACCTTCGGGTTATGAGCCCGACGAGCTACCAGACTGCTCCACCCCGCGATATTTACTTTTCGCTCTTCAGCGGTTCTCGCTGACTGCTCAAGTATAATACCATAGGATGGGCAGAATGTCAACCCTTTCAGAAAAAAATTTTATTTTTGTGTGTACAGGGGCCTGCGCGGGGCTTTGCCCGGGGCAAAACAACAGACCCGGCAGCCGCTCTGCAGGTTTACAGGGCGTTTGCCGGGTCTTGGTTACTGATTCAGTTCTCCGCTTCTCCGGTCAAGGCTCAGTACAGCTTTGCGCCGGCGGGGATGTGGGGGTCCACCATCAGCAGGTGCAGGCCCTCGCGGCCGTCCTCCTCGTGGACAGCGGAGATGAGCATACCCTCGGAATCAATGCCCATCATCTTGCGGGCGGGCAGGTTCACGATGGCGATGGCGGTCTTGCCCACCAGCTCAGCGGGCTCGTAGTACTCGTGGATGCCGCTCAGGATCACGCGGTCCTTGCGCTCACCGTCGTCCAGCGTGAACTTCAGCAGCTTCTTGGACTTGGGCACAGCCTCGCAGGCGAGGATCTTCACAGCGCGGTAATCGGACTTTACAAAGGTGTCAAAGTCCACCATGTCGGTGAAGATGGGCTCGATTTTTACCTTGGAGAAGTCGATGGCCTCCTCCACAGCGGGTGCGGTAGGAGCAGCCTCCACGGCAGCCGCGGCAGCGGGAGCTTCGGCGGTAGCCTTCTTCTCCTGCTCGGTGGGCTTCATCGTGGGGACAGGTCAAGGAACACGCATGAAAGGCTTTATATTCCGTTATAAGCCTACTCATGCGGCTTTCTTTTTGTCCCGTTTGATGTTCCGATGTCCCATGATATCCTGAATAACCTTCAGGTTAGTCTCTTTTTCGCACAGCCGGGTGCAGAACGTGTGCCAGAGATTATGGCAGGAGAAGTGCGGTAACAACTGAGGTTCTCGCTTTTCTTTCTCGGCCAGTTCTGCTTCTTCCAGATTGTAAGCAGAATAGATACGCTTGATAACGCGATTGATGGTCTGATGACTCTGCGGCTGACCCGAATGTGTCAGGAACACAAAGTCCGAGATTCCATCAATATCAACAGCGCACTCCACTTCCAGCTCCTGCTGATAGGCAAGTTCTTGTTCCAATGCCTTCCGCACTTCAGGTAACAGAGGAATCATCCGCTTACCGGCAGCAGTTTTTGGAGTAGATACTGTGAAATAGTAGCCACCAACCTCATGGTCGTGGTAGACCAGATTATGCTGCACCGTAATTAAACCATTTTCAAAGTCAATGTCGCTCCAGCACATCCCAACCGTTTCCGAGATGCAGCATCCGGTGCCCAGCATAAAGGTGAATATCGGGAGCCAGTGCTGGAACTTCGGCGTTTTCTTGATGAAACTCAGGAATGTCTGCTGCTGGGGCAGGGTCAGAGCGTGGCGTTTGGGCGTTTCGTACTGGTGGGCGGCTTTAATGGCCGTCAGGACACCATCCGTGGGATTCACACGGATGTACTCATCGTCCACCGCCACCGCAAAGACCTGATGAAGAACATTCTGGATGGTTTCCAGCGTGTTCAGTGCCATCTTGCCATTGCGGACGATGCCATTGTAGTAGCTGCGGATATCCGACTTGCGAATGTCCTTGATCTTCATCATGCCGATCTCATCCTGGACGAACCGATTGTACATATAATCGTAATTGGCAAAGGTATGCTCTTTCAAGCCCACCTTGTTCTTACGCCACAGTTCAAACAGGTCATTCAGGGTCAGATTGCACTCCGGCATACGGATGCCCTCTGCCAAGTCGTGCTGGATCTTCTCTTCCTTTTCGCGCAGCCCTTCCAAGGTTGCATCATAGATGGTATGGCGTTTTCCGTTTTTCGCAGTCCAGCGATACATATATAATCCATCGCTCTTACGATATGATTCGCCACTTTTCAGCACACGGCCTTTATTATCTTTACGTCTTTGCATATAAACTCTCCTTTTCATTCACAGAATGTTGAAAAGGAGCCTTACGCCATGAGTATACCATGACGCAAGACTCCCTGCAACATCAAACGGTCAATTTTCTACACCGCATCAGATCGAGAATGCCTTGTCCAGATATTCGTCCAGCTTACGGCGTTTGATCAGCCGTTTGGTTCCGTTCCAAAGGACGAACTTACATTCATCGCTATCGGTCATTGACCGAAGTTTATTGATACCGATCCCGGAGTAAGCCGCCGCTTCCTCCAAGCCGTACTGGTTCTCACAGTCGAATACATGACGCTCATGGATATGGGGTGTGCTTTCGTCCAGATGCAGTGCCCAGTCCAGCACATGAACGTGTTCGCCAAACTTGGTCTTGAACTCGTCAATGAACTCGGTGACGATGTTCAGCAAGTTCTCTGCGGAAGCGTGTTCGTCCAGCGTCTCAAGCTGGTAGATAGTTTCTTCCGGGCAGGTTTTACGACTGGACAGCAGGTCGGGAATGGAGCGATTGCGTTCCGTGTGCCGGATCTTTGCGTTACGCTCGTTCTGGTTTTCGATGAAGGCCGTGTAGTGGGTCTCGTAGAATTGCCGTTCCACCTCCGAGAATGTCCCGGCCAGATCATCCGGGTCTTGTGGGGCGATAGTGGAGCGAAATCCGTGGAAGCAGTCCCAGTAGATGTTGCCCTTGGCTCGTTCCGGGTCGATGTGCTCGCTGTTGGTGAGGTCGAAATTCTGGTCGTTGTGCTTGGGGTATAGGTGCCGTGTTTTCCGGCTCGTCCATTGTGTTGTGTCAGCTTCAGATAAACATCCCTCCATTTCAACGTCTTGGTGGGGTGAGTGCACAGCAGCGGAGCTGCTGAATCTGCCGCCTGCGGTGCGCCAGATAATATACCCAGTAGGATATGACGCAAAGCATCATATCACTGGGGCAAAGAGCTACGCTCTCTGCACTCTTGCACCGGGCAAGCTGACAGGCAAAGATTTGCGAATCCCTGCCCACCAGCTCGTCCGGCTTTTTCAACGGGCCATTTTGGCCCGCTGATTCCGTTACGGGTAGAATCAGGTTGTCATCTTGGCAACCTGATTCTCAACAGACCTTGCAGCGTTACGGAAAACGATGTGATCGTTTTGATCACTTGGTTTTCCGTAACAGGTCGATGAATTTCCGTTCCCTCATTCGTGAGGGACTGGGTTTCATTTGGCAGATGCGTTACGCTTAACCAAGTGCTCATTTTGAGCACTTGCAGCATCCGTAACACGTTTTCGATAGTCTTTTTGCCGACAGGCATTGCTGCAATAACGGGCACCTGCACGTTTGGGCGTGAATTTTTTGCCGCAGCACTGGCAGACTAAATCTTGACGGCGCATTTGGCGGTATTCCCGCTGCCGCCGATTGTTGGCCTGATTGCCGCACCAGTAGCTGTGACAGTATTTCTTGGTGTAGATGGTGGTGTAGAACACCCGACCGCAGCCGCCGCAGATAAGTTTGCGGATAGCGTATCCTCCGGTGGTAAAACCCGTTTCCTCATACGATTCTTTCAAATAATCCTGATTGTTCTGCTCCCATTCTTCGTTTGTCACATACATGGAGATGACCCTCCTTTCACTGGCGTTACAGAAAATCAATGTGGTCAATTTGACCACATTATTTTCTGGTAACTGAGGAATCAACGTTTCGCCGTTCTCCCTGCATGGATTTCCTGCCCCCTTCCGGCGGCGTTTTCCGGCTCTCCTTCTCAGGGTCATCGCCGGGTATCCCATGCAGACGGTCATGCGGTTTTCAAGGTGCGGTGCGAGATCAGGCAATAAAAAATCGCCACACAACAACCTGAACCTGACCATCCCTTCCGGGGTGGCCTTGGTTCGGGTTCGTTATGTAGCGATAAGAAAGTCAAAAACTTGCTCCGGCTCCTTCGAGAGCCGGGCTGGAACTCTAAGTAAATATGTTATATTAAATTGTTGGAATAGATTACCACAAAAATCGAGTTGTGTCAACAAAAAGTTTTGAGAATACGCCGTTTTCGGCGGTTTGCAAGAAACCACAAGGGAAACTTTGGTAAAAAGAGAGAAGGCTGGACGGTGCCAGCCCTCTTGACAAGTTGTTCTATTAGGAAGGGATTACATATAGCTCTTGAATGGCTCTAGTACAGGCAACGTATTGTTCGTTCGGTGTCATGCCTGAAAGAACAACAATCGCTTTTTCAAATTCAAGACCCTTTACATTTGCCACAGAGATAACATTATAAGCTCCCCGAACAATTTCTCGTTGCTCATCAAAGAAAACAACATCGTGGTCACAGAGAAAATCGTTGAGAATAAGAGGAGCACCTGATACAATAATTGCAACTCTATCATCTTGTGCAATTTCCAAATCTGGAATCATATCAACCTTTTTTTGCTTGCCGTTTAATCCAACGGCAAGCATTTCCATACTGAACTCTCGGTTAACATATTCCGTAATCTGACGTGCATTTCGATAGTTTTCTGATATAGTCGCCGGAGTACCAATACGGAGGTCTTTAGGTATCGAGGTAAGTTCGGAAATTCCTTTTTCACTGATGCATTGACTAAGATCTCCAAACAAATTAAAAACCGAGTTAGGATAAAGTTTTTGTACCAAACGAAGCTCATTGGGTGAAAGATCTTGAAATTCGTCCACAAAAATGTATTTTTTATCCAAAGACAAATCGCCCGCATAAGAGGATAGCAACTCAGTCATTAAAAATGCTTTTGACACTGGAATTTCCGTTATAGAGTCATAAGATATAGTAACATTTAATAAATGAAGGATGCTATCCAAAAGATATGTATTCTTGTCTGGAGATTTTCGCTGCAGCTGAAGTCTCTTTTTCTCACGGAGCATTTTGTTATAGGTAGAAAAGAAAGTGAAGGGGGTTAACCCTACTTCATCAAGTGCATCTTCAGATTCTTCGTAGAGTTGGACCAGCTTTTCAAAAGAAGTTTCATAATCAAAGGTATCTCCGATGGATTTTTTTCGACAAACAATTTTTTCGGAAAGTAGATTCTCCAGTATAATCTTTTTGTATTCCAGGTGGTCAAAATACATTGCCTGCTGGTCAAGAAATCCATCAAAGGCTACCGCTTCCTGTCGGGAAATCTTTTTCCATTCATTCAAAAGTTTACGCGCATCATCTCGCTCAAGATTTTCAGTAAGGAACAACTGCAAAAACTGTAAGCACTGAGCCATGCTAGTTGGAGCGAATTCTTGATGAGACATTCCACGATTGAATTCATCACTAATGATTGAAGCGGAAACTTTTAAAGTATAGAAAAATTTCTGCTCAAAACGGGAATTCTCGTAATTCTGCAATTGAGGTACGTCTTTCAAAAGATTGCCACGAAGCAGAAGTCGAATCAGCAGTTGAGCATTTTCATATTTCGGACGTTCAGAAATTCTTTTTTCAAGCATTGAATCCAAGTGTTCAATATCTTGAACACTTGCTCTTTCAATTTCTTTAAGCGATGCGATGTAAAGAGCGTTGAGTTGTCCGATTTTTTCAGGTTTCAAGGCGGATTGCTCTACATAGGAGCGGACAATTTCATCAAGTTGCTCTTGATAAGATTTTAAAGATCCACAATTTGATGAGCCACGATGCAAAATGTTGAATAAATCCAAACGCAATGTATCAAGGTGCGTTTTTTGGTAATAGGCTTTTGGGGTAATACCATCATCAATAACTTGAAACTCCTCATAAGGCAATTGAAGCTTATTTAGAAGCTGCTTGCTTGCTGTCTCGTAAAATGATACCACTGTAAATTGTTTGACTGCCTCGATTTGAAGCAATCGTGAAAGCTCATGGCTTTCTCTGCCAAGGATGTCAGTAGGTGAAAGAACAATTATATCTTCCATCTGAAGATCTTTATGGTTGTATTTCATATATCGGATTTTATGCATGAGGATCATGGTCTTGCCCGACCCAGCACATCCTAACACCAAAAGCGGAGTATCCATATTAGACGTAATAATTCGATACTGGTTTTGTTGTATGGATTCAACAATATCATGGATTTTTTTGTTCTTTTGGTTGGCAGCGATAATTTGTGCGAGGCGTTGATCAGCAACTGTGTTACTTTTGGTTTCTTTTTGATGGGCATTGTATAAATCAGCGTACCCTTGATAATCGCCATCGGAAATGTAAACGCCACGGACAAGTTCCAATTTCTTATCCTCATTACCAATGTACATCTGCCATTGATAATATAACGATGCTTGTTCGTCAGCCCAATCTGTAATCCATCCTGCAACTTGTTGTTTTCCTAGATACAGCTCCGCATTATATTTATAGTCAACATGGCAGAAATAAGGCTTTCGGATGACCTTGTTCACTTTTCGGTCGATTTGTCTCCGTGCCAGTTCCATATCAGGCTCTGATCGTCTGGTTTGCAACAAGCCAGAACGGCTATCATAATAGTAGCTCGTTTCCGGCTTGAAATACTGCATGATCTCATTTTCGACTTGTTTGCCATAGATTCTGCGAACCGCAACCTGGCACTTTGTTAGATATTGACGCTCCAATTTCTCTTGCTGAGCATCGGACGTAAGCTGCATATTTTTCCGCAGCGATGGTTTTAGCTCACCCTCAGCATTGTAGCCCTCAAAATTGTAACCATCGTGGTCATATCCATCGCAATTATAGCCAGCACGATCAAAACCTGCTTTGTCATAGCCGTAAACATCAAATCCATTTTCATCGTATCCATCGCGATTATAGCCATTACGGTTATAACCATTTTGATCAAACCCATAAAAATTGTAACCATTGCGGTCATAACCAGCATGATTGAGCCCTGTTATAAAATGGTATCCCTCTCGATCATAACCATCGCTATCTAAACCATTCACGTTGTAACCGTCACAATCAAATCCTTTAAGGTTAAACCCTGTATAAATATGATATCCATCGGCATCAAACAATTCGCGAGAATAGCCTTCAATGCTGAGCCCTTCTGAATTAAAGCCGTCACGGTAAAAGCCAAGAATATTTTTTTCATCCGAGTTCCAGCCTGTGAAGCTAAAACCGTTTTGGTCATTACCATCCCGATCGAAACCATACAAATCAAAACCGTCTGCGCCATAGCCTTCACGGTCCATACCATTATGGTCAAACCCATTGCGGTTATACCCATCTTTATCATAACCGTTACGATCAAACCCATTGCGATCAAAGCCAGCCCCGTTAAAGCCACTCCGGTCAAATCCCTCAATATCATATCCTCGGGCATTGAATCCGTCCTTATCGTAGCCATACTGATTGAACCCATCTTTATTGTAGCCCTGCCGATTGTAACCACTTTTATCATAGCCCTGTCGGTTATAGCCATCCTTATCAAGACCTGCACGATTAAAGCCCGTACGATCATATCCCAACGTATTATAACCATTGTGGTCAAAACCGTCTTTATCGAAGCCAGAACGATTGAAACCATCTCGGTCATAGCCGTCCTTATCGTATCCGTCTTTATCAAAGCCAGTAAGCTTATTAAACCCCTGACGATTCAATCCATTCCGATCATAGCCATCCCGGTCAAATCCCTCGCGGTTATAGCCCATACGGTCATAACCATCCTTATTGTAGCCGAAACGGTCAAATCCAAAGCGATCATAGAGAATTCTTGGCATAATTCCTCCAGCAGGACAAAATTTCCGAGTCATACATATGATAAATGTATTCGTTAAAAAACAGTCCATTGTTATTAATGTAACAACAAAACGCCCAAAAGTATTTCTTGCTCATACGTAATAATTATCTATATGATACCGCAGCTTCCGTAAAAATGCAACAAAACATATTAAATATGAAAAAACGACAGACACACCATCAACGGTATGCCTGCCGTAATAAAAAGGTTAATTCTCCAGCCTACCATGGTCACAGCCTAATGACAGACAACTCTCAATTTCTCCACCCAGCACCATCTATGCATACTCCAACGGCTTATTGTACAGCAGCCAGTCCAGTTCTGCCCGCTGTGCCGGGGTATTGCCATATTCGTCCTCAACGGCGATACAGTCGATGGCAACGGCGGAGCCATCTGCGAACCGGGCTTCCACCCGGTTGGTGTCCATGTTGTAGCGGCAGGAAAGCAGGTTGTTCATAAGAAAACCTCCATGTTTTTCACATTTGCTTCTTCTGCGGTGGAAAGTTCCGGCTGTCCGTTTGCAGATCTATGAATCCGCTTTGTGATGCAGCCCTTTGCAGGTCTGCACCCGCCTACCACACAGCCGTTTCTACTGCCAAACCGGAACAACACTCTTTTTGCACTACACAAATCATAGCATCATTTGGCGTAAAATTGGCGTATGGCGTAATTTTCGCTGGAAATTCGCCAAAGAAAAAAGCCCGAAACTTCTCGGTTTTTCAAGAAGTTTCAGGCTTTGTCAGTTTTAAATTGGAAATTTACTGTTCAATCGGCTTCATCGTGGGGAGCTTGACTGGTGGTGATTTATAGCTGTTTACAAGTGTTCATAAGCCTTTGTTTGTGCAAGATAAAAAGGTCTTATTTTTCGCAATTCTACGCAACTGTTTACAGCTGTTCTCAAATTGGTGGTAAGTCAGTGGTAAGGCTGGTGGTAAACTTATTCACCCTCATGCGAGTGCCAACGCTTCAAGACCTCTTCCACCTGACCAATAAGCTGTTCCCTGTTCGGCATATACAAGATATACCGGGATGCAAATATCTGGTTCGACAAACCGCCCAGCGCATACTCGGCTGCTACGCTGTCCTTGTCGGTGCAGAGGATAATGCCGATAGGAGGATTATCTTCCGGGTCGTTGACCTCTGCGGCGTAGTAGTTCAGATACATATTGATCTGTCCGGCGGCTTCGGGCGTGAGCTTGGTGGTTTTCAACTCGATCAGCACATAGGCGTGTAAAATCTTATTGTAGAACACCATATCCACATAGTAGTGGGTGTTGTTCACTGTGACGCGCTGCTGTGTGCCGACAAACATAAAGCCCCGGCCAAGTTCCAGCAGAAAATCCTCAATCTGCCGCACAAGTGCTGCTTCCAAATCGCTTTCGAGAAACAGCTTTTCTTCTGGCAGTCCCAAAAACTCGAATACATACGGGTCTTTGATGATGTCCTCCGGCTTAGTGTAGTCCACACCTTTTTCAGCCAATGCTAAAACTTGTTCCTTGTTGGCATCCCCACGGGACAAAAGCAACCGTTCAAACAGGGAACTTTCAATCTGCCGTTTCATCTCACGGACAGACCAGCCAGAATTAGCGGCTTCTTTTTCATAGAAACTGCGTTTCTCTCTGTCAGAAATAGACAACAACTCGCAATAATGCGTCCAACTCAATTTTCCAGTCACTGACTGGAAAATTGGGTAGCTCAGATAAAACTGTCGCATATTGTAAACATTCGAGCGTGAGAAACCTTTGCCAAGTTCTTTGGTCAAAGCCTTTGAAAGTTGTAGCAGAGTCTTTTCACCGTATGCCGCACGGATGCTGTCATTCTGTTCATAGCGGACAATGACTTCACCGATTTTCCAATAGGTTGACAGCAGTTCCTGATTGACCTGCTGTGCTACATTTTTGCGAGATGTCTCCAGCAACGAGCGAATCTCGCTCACTGCCGGGGCAAGAACCTGTGCTGCTGGGGTTACAGACTTATTTTCCATCAGTCATTTTCCTCCTTTCCGTCAAATGTCGAACTTGCGGACAAGAATTCGGCAAACTTGTCGATTTCCTTTTTCTTGAGATTTTTTGTTGCCTCGGTGTAGATGTTCATGGTGGTGGTAATATCGGCGTGGCCCAGTACGTCCTGAATGACCTTCATGTTGATTCCAGCCTCGCAAAGTCGGGTAGCGCAGGTGTGACGCAGGGAATGACAACTAAACTTCGGAAGCAGAACAAGACTTTTGGGATTGATTTTACCGCTTTCGCATTTTGCCAGCTGTTCCTCGTTGCAATCGCGGATGATACGGTCAATACCTTTATTGATGGTGCTGTGATGCTGGCACTCGCCAAAACGGTTTACAAAAATAAAATCCGTATAGCCATCAATCGTCACCTTGCAGGAAATTCCAGTTTTCTTCTGATACTCTCGCTCTTGTACAAAAGCAGCCTTGACTGCCGGAGTCATAGGCACAATTCGATTTCCAGCTTCCGTTTTAGGTGTATTGATTCCGTACAGACAACCTTTCTCCCGGTGGCTGTAATAAATCAATGTGTGATTCACGCTGATTTCTCCTGTATCAAGGTCGATGTCCTCCCAACGCAGACCCGTTGCTTCACCAGCACGGAGACCACATTCCACCATCACGGTAATGATGGGAAGCCAGTGATTGTACTTCTCGCTGTTTTTCAAGAAGTTCATCAACAGCTTCTGCTGGCCTGCGGTCAGAGCCTTGCGGCGTTCACTGTCCAGATTGTGCGTCTGTTTGAGTTCTTTCAACGCATTATCGGATGGATTGATACGGAGATATTCGTCCTCCACTGCAAAATCCAGCACCTGATGCAGCACGGTATGGATGTTCTCCACCGTTGCCACTTTCAAACGCTGTGAATCCACAAGGCCGTTGTAAAACCGCCGCACATCCGACTTTTTCAGGCTTCCGACCTTCCGCTTCCCAAACTCCGGGAATACGTACATCTTGTACATATACTCGTAATTGACCAGTGTATTGGCTTTCAACCCCTTTTTCAGTTGCAGCCACTGCTCGTGAATGTCATTGATGGTCGCGTTCCGCGCTTCTGCACGGATTCCATCACTGCGGTCACGCTGGATCTCTGCTTCTTTCTCACGAAGTTCTTCCAGACTTTTGGCGTACACATTGTTTCGCTTTCCGTTTTCACTGCGCCAGCGGTACTCATACGTTCCGTTGCTGCGCTGATATTCACCCTCCTTTAGAACACGCTTCTTTGAGTCTTTTCTTCTTTCTGCCATCGTTATGTCCTCCATTGTTGGCAGAAAGCAACCTACAGCTTAATCATACCATACCGCCGAGGTGCTTTCAACTGCCGACTTCATTTTTAATATCAAATCGAAAATAACCGGTCAAGGTGTTCATCCAGCCTACGGCGTTTCAACAGCCGTTTCGTACCATTCCAGAGGACAAAGGTACAGTCCTTGGAATCGCTCATTTCGCGCAGCTTGTTGATACCAATGCCGGAATAGGCTGCGGCTTCTTCCAAAGTCAGATTGCTTTTCTCCCAAATCGGAACTTGTCGGGACTTGGTCCCTCCATCTTGCTGACGCAAGACCGTTCCATCGCTTAAAGTCCCCACTGGGGACTTCATTGCTTCGCAAACGCGAACTTCTTTCATAGGCAAAACCTCCGTATTTTTGTTTGTAACCAGCAGCCTGTAACCACGGCAGAAAACTTTTTTCTGCGGCGATTGTGCTGGCAGTTCCCGTATTTATTTTTTCTTATCAGTTACAGGTTACATGGTTACAGATAGGAAAATCATTTGGAATGATGCTGCTTTTTGACAGATGCAGGGTGTAACCAGACCTGTAACCAACGATGTAAAGTAGCCCTTCAAAACGGGAATCCCATCTGCTGGGCTTCTTCGTCTGTAAGTTCTACAAAACCGTCTGCATCCGCTTTTGCAGCGGTTACACGTTCCCATCCTTTCTGCACGCCATACTTCGGGTAGCGTTTGGCTGCTTTATGGGCCATCCACCCCCTGATTTCGCCGTTTGTAATTCCGGCAGTCATGATTTCGCAGATTGCACGGGTTTCCCACTCCGCAGGAAGATTCAGATTACCCAGTGCTTCGGCGTAAAGCTGCTTGGAACATACCCGGTCGCCCGTGTAATCTTCCAGAAACGCATAGATCATGCCAGCCTGCGTATCTTCCTGCATGAAATCTTTCTGGCAAATCTGCAAGGCCTCCTGCATGGCAGGGCTGAATGTCAGCTTATAATCACCGCTGTTGTAAATCGTCATGGCTTCTGCCCAAAGTTGGTCGATATAGGCACGGGATTCCGCTTCGTTGTCCAGAATATGTACTTCGGCCTGTGCTGCATCCACAGGAATGGGGATAAAGCGGCGGTTTCCTGTTCGGTCACGGGGCAAAAAATCCTGTCGGTTGGTCGTTCCTGCAAAAACGCACTGCCGCAAGCGGTCTGCCGGGTGCGTTTCATACGGGATTTTGTAGGTTTCTTTCTGCTTGCTGAGAAAGCTTTTAATTTCCTCAATGCTTTTGGCATTGGCAGTCGCAATCATTTCGGACATTTCCAGGATCCAATGACCTTGCAGCTTGCGGAACACATTATCATCGTCCAGTCGCCGCAAATCATCCGAGAACCATTCATCTTTGACGGCAAGCAGCCGGAAGAAAGAGGATTTTCCGGCACCTTGTCCGCCTACCAGACATAGCATCAGCTCAAATTTGCAGCCGGGATGAAACACCCGTTTGATAGCTCCCAGCAGAAAAATTTTTAATGCTTCTGCAGTAAGCTCATCTTCAGCTGCACCGAGAAAGCGATGCAAGGCGCGGCTTATCCGTGCTGTGCCATCCCACTTCAAGTCATTCAAGTAGTCCCGGATAGGGTGATAATGATTTTCGTTGGCAACAATGCGAATTGCTGCAGACACCCGTTTTTCGCTGTACAGGCCGTATTTTTCCATTCGGCGCAGAATGTACATCATATCGGTGTCGGTCAGCGTAGGGCCGGAACGCTGCCAGCCCATCGGCTTTACAATATCAATACGTTCACTCAGCAGATTCAGCCGGATGGAATCTGCAAGAACTGGGTCGTTCTGCAAAACGGTCACACAGTTTTGAATCGTGTTCTGAACACTGCCTTTTTCAGCCTGCGAGAGCATTTTGCGGATGTTGGAAATGGTCGGTCTGGTATTTTCGGATTCGTTGGGCAATCTGTTGAACCTCCTTCTGATGTTCGGTGAGAAAATTTCGGTTTTCGATCAGATATTGGATGTAAGCGGCGTGATGCAGACTGGCAACAAAACAGGGATGCAGTTCTTCCTTCGATGATTTTGGCGCAAAACGTGTGCACCAGTCAGCTAAGATTGCACGGCACTCGTACAATATTTGGATTGGGTCTTTGTATTCCACGATTTTCAAGTGCTGCCGTGGGAAATTTTCCGTTGCAGAAAGTCCAAAATCTGCGGCCAGTTTTTCAGCCGCCTTCCGCAAGGACAGCTGAAACAGTTTTGCGGTGAAGTCGATTACATCCCCATCCGCTCCACAGCCAAAACAGTGAAATCGAAAATCCACTTTCATGCTGGGATTGCGGTCTGCATGGAATGGACAGCAAACCATGCTGCTGCGGTTGGGCTGAAATCCGTAGGCTTCTGCGGCCTGCCGGGTAGGGATATTCAGCTTTACGATTTCAAATAAATTGTTGTTCTTGAAAATTGACCTCCTTCTTATTTTCAAAAGTCCCTGCCGGATGGGAAAGCCCTGCACGGGCTTACGCATCCGGCAGGGTTCCGGGGTGTGGGGTGGAAGACCCTGCTGATTTACAGGCTCATATCGTAGCTGCGCTTTTTGCGTTTCGGTTGACGCTCACGCTGTTCCTGTCGAGCCTGCTCCTGCCTTGCCTTTTCGCGGGCTTCGGCCTCCCACTTTTGTTTCCATGCAAGGTCGGATTTCATCTCATTGGTTTTTCGGAAGATGCTGTACACATTATCCGATGCAATTTCCAGACACCGGGATTCTTCCCTCAGGGGAACATATGCCTTTTTCCTCTCCGCGATTTCTTTCGTCAGTTCTTCTTTCCGTTTTTTCAAGGATTTCAGCGATGGCAGCTTCCCATCGTTTTCTTTCCGGAAATATTTCACGGATTCTGCATAGGCATCCAATTCCTTGGAATGCTCTGCACGGAATTTTTTCTTAAAAATTGCCTTCGTAAATTGCTGCTGAACCTCTTTTGTAGAAAGGTACTGTCCCGCATAATGAATCTGCTCATTGGTTTTGTACAGTTCATCCTCTGCCTGTGACAGTCGTTCATACGCAGCCTGCGCATTGGCATGTGCGGTCTTACACAGATCGTTCAGTTCTGTCAGGTCATTGATGTTGTTTTCCTGTACCCATACCAGCGTTTCGGCCATCTTCTGCAAATTGCTGATTTTGACCTTTAGCGCATAGGCCAGATTTTCCTGTGCCTTGACATTCTCCTGCAGGTCCACAACGAGCCGCAACCTGGTTCTGGTCGTAAAGATCAGTATGGGTTCTTCCCTGTACCGCAGATTCTTCTCGGCGTTCTGAACAAAGAATCCTTCCAGACATTCTCTCTTACAGCTGTCCCCTAAAGAACGCTCCGATATAAACTTGTTTCGTTCCGGCGGCAGATAGCTATAACGTCCACGTTGTGTTTTGACAAAAATATTATATTCATCCTGCAGGATGTTTTGAAAATCTTCATACGAGATTGCTTTCTCACGAGCGGCAGCAACGGCATCCCGGATAAGCTGTTTCTGTGTTTGAAACTTTGTCGGGTTGGGCGTAAATCCATCCTTTTCGATTTCCTGTTTTTTCTCATCCAGTCGCCGCTGCGCCCAATACTCCGCTTCGGTCACACCCGTTCTGGATGGTGACAGCAAATCGACCTGATGCAGGAATTCACGGTTGCACAGATCCATGAGGGATTTCTGCAAATGTTTCAAGTACTCGTTCGTCACATGGTGCTTGTACCCTGCCTTGCAGTCAATGGGCCGTTCCATAAAGGGCTGCTGGGGCACATCCAGTTTTCGCAAACTGTTGATTACGATATGGACATGAATGTTACCTCTGCCATTGTGTCCATCCATGTGCGTACAGACCAATGCCTGATGCCCCGGAAAATTGGCTTTTGCATATTCCAGTCCAAGTTCCTGTGCCCGTTTCCCTGTCAAGCAATTTTCTGTGCTGTCTCGTGGATCAAAGCTGATGATGTAGTGGTGGCTTTTGATTTCATTCTTGTTTTTGTTCTTCTGATATTCGCGGTTCAGCTGCTGGCAGGCTGCATCGAAAGAATAGGGTTCACAGTTCAGACCGTTCAGATAAAACTCGTCCCGCATAATACGATTTCCGTTTTGGTCAAGGATCGGAGTTTTCCGAAGCTCGTCATACTTGAAAATCAGATATTCCAGTGCAACACCATAGTTGGAACTCTTACTTGCGATGTGCTTTAAGATTGCCATAGTTCTTTCCTGCCATTTCTGCGACCTGCTCCCGCATTTCAAAAATA
>ERZ1035001.685-NODE-685-length-16368-cov-4.166186_pt1 | contig 16368 bp, 12 predicted proteins | sample MGYA00520685_ERZ1035001 | MGnify/ENA primary metagenome ERZ1035001 (study PRJEB33766, sample SAMN09781749) | gut metagenome | biome: gut microbiome | host: Homo sapiens | place: Madagascar | study: EMG produced TPA metagenomics assembly of the PRJNA485056 data set... | reverse complement strand
GAGCAACACTTCTACAGTTAACGGGATGATGGCACATCGCCACAATAAATTAAATACTGCTGGCGTTTTACCCTTTGCGAATTGTGAAGTCAAGTCGCTGGCTGGTCGTAGTAAGTCCCCTTCGTATGGCGTAGTGCTAGAAACACAGTGTCATACCGGATTCAGGAGAGGTAAAGTCAAATTCTTTTACACTCTTTTCATAACACGCTCCCCCAAATCAAGAACGATGAAAGTACTCCGCAACTTGCATGATATCTTTTTCACTCAGGGTACCTGAGTCACCCAGCAACGAAATCCAAGCCTTAATATAAGTGTATTTGGCCTCGGCTAAATCTCGCTGTGCAGCGTAAAGTTGTTGCTCCGCGTTGAGCACATCAACGTTCACCCTCTGCCCTGCGAGCACACTTTGCCGTGTAGCCTCTACCTGCGTAGTTGCAGACTTTACGGCCAGTTCATAAGCCCTGAGCTTTGCCTGGCTGCTAATACATTGATTAAATTGTTTGCGAAGATCGTTCATGATTGAACCGACCTGAGCATCCAGTTCATACTTAGCCTGGCCATAACGTGCCGCGGCCTGTCTTGTTGAAGCTGCCACTCCACCACCAGAATAAATTGGCATTGATACCTGAACCCCAACGCTGTCGGTTCGATATTTCTGATTTACCGTATTGTCGCTACTGGAATCATTTTCCGAATGCGATGCATATAATTGAACTTGTGGCATAAAACCAGCCCGGTTGCGTTCAACATCATAACGTGCGGCATCCACGCCATGACGTGATGAAGCCAGTTGTGGATTGCGTTCCATGGCTAATTTTTGCCAATCATCAAAAGCTGTATAACGTAGCGGTGAGACATGGAATTTGCCCTGTCGTAACGTCTGCAATGCATCTAGCTGGTCGAGGGGAATTCCGATGATAACTTCTAGTTCCCTTTGAGCTGAATCTAAGACGTCCCTGGCCTCGATGACTTGAGCTTCAGCCAGGCTATACCTTGCTTGAGTTTCAGCAACATCCGTTACCGTACCTTCACCCGCAGCCATCAGGCGATCATTCAATGCAAGTTGTTCTTTATAGGCCGCCTTCTGGGCCTCAGCTAATGCAATTTGATCTTTTGCGTATGCAACACTGACATAAGCAGAAATTACCCGAACTGCAAGATCGAGGTATTTACTGCGATATTTTTCATCCGCCATTAAACTTTGTGCGACCCCGGTTTTATATTTTGCATAAGCCTCATAATCAAATAGAGGTTGCGTTAAGGTCACGGAACCAGCATAACTGCGGTATTGCTGTCGTTTGGTCACATCGCTTACATTGCCAAACATGTCACTCGTCTGATATTTTTTGCTTCATCCCCGGCTTCCTTTTCTTTAATTGCGGCCTGAAACGTTGGATCCTTTTCCAGCGCGAGCGAATAGGCGTCCAAAATGCCTAATGCATACACTGGTGCAGATAAGACCCAAGCTATTGAACTAACGGCCAGACTAACTATCTTCCTTTTCATGAAACTCACGATTATTCCTCGGTCAATGAAGTACGCGCGCGATCCAAAATAGGTTTAAACAGATAACTCAATAACGAACGTGAACCCGTTTTAACGAACACCTCAACCGGCATCCCGGGTTTGATTTCCTCGCCCTGTAGCATTTTGGCGCCTTCCGGTGTAACCGTCACCTGCATCTGATAGTAGGCTTCTCCATTTGCTTTATCAATTAAACGGTCCGCCGAGACGAGCGTCACAGTACCGGGGATCTTTGGTGTTCTGTTTTGGTTAAAGGCGGTAAACATGAGGTCAACGGGTAGCCCGGTATAGACTTTATCGATAAGTTGTACTTTTAATTGAGCATCTACAACCAGTGCAGCTTCACTGGGTACGACATCCATAAGATGATCGCCAGCGCCGACCACGCCTCCCTGGGTAAAAATATTTAATCCAACAACAGTACCATCCACCGGAGAGATAATTTCTGTATTCCCCAGATCAAAGTTGGCCATATCAAGTTTGTTTTTGTAATCATTAACATCCATTTGCGTTTGCGCTAACTGAGTCCTCACTTCACGCTGATAATCCGCATAACGTTGGTCTATGCGCTGCTGTGACTCTAGCAATTGTTTTTGCAACTGCCCGATTCTTCCTATAGTTTCATCAATACTGCTACTGATCTCTGCAAACTGACGTTGAGCTTCAAGATAGCGATTTCGTGGCAAATATCCTTCAGCAGAAAGCTGTTTCATACTTGTCATCTGTTCACGAATGCTGTTTAGCTGAATTTGTTTGTTCGCCCGGGAATCCTGTAAGCCCTTCAGCTGGAAACGTATACCATCAATTGACTGTCTGAAACCATCAACCTCACTACGTAATGCCTGTCTGCGAGAAATAAAAAGCTGTTGCTGCAATGCTAATATTTCCGCAGCGCGCGGTTTGTCTTTGACAGCATTGAAAACGTCAGAGAATTTAATGGAATCCAGGTTATCTCTTTCTGCCAACAAACGCCCTTCTGTTGCCAGAGTTGTATAATATTGGATCTTCAGAGAATCCACCTGCGCCTGCGCCTGAACCTGGCTCATTTGAACCAGTACTTGTCCGGCCTTGACCTTATCCCCTTCTTTAACCGCAATATTGCTGATAATACCGCTACCAGGAGATTGAATAGTTTTACGATTTCCGGAAACAGTTACTGACCCCGGAGACGCAACGCCTTTATCAAGAGGAGCAAAAGCCGCCCATAAAAGAAAACCGCAAAGACCAATACCAATCACCAACCATCCGAAACGCGTATATTTTCTCTCATCGGTAGAGTCTGACTGAAAATCATTATTAAGTGGCTGGTTAATTTGAGAAGACATATTCACCCCTTCAACAACAGATAGCGACAGCTATTGACTGGCACGCCTTAATTTAGTTTATTTGTGTTTTAGGGATATCCCCATTGCCTTCATGCAATTCATTATTAACTGCATGTATTGCTTGCTGCTGCGCTGCTTGGGTTCTCTGAGCATTATTCAATGCCTGGAGAACTTGCTGGGTGGTACCAAATGCATTCACCTTACCATTGACCAATAGTAACAACTTACTGGTCATCGATAGCAAGTTGGTTCGATGCGTAATCAATATCACCGTTTTTTGGCGCTCTCTAAGTAAAGCAATCGCTTTATTGAGTGCCAATTCGCCGGCATCATCCAGATTAGAGTTAGGTTCATCAAGGACAATCAGAGACGGGTCGCCATATAGAGCCCTTGCCAGGCCAATACGCTGTTTTTGCCCTCCAGAAAGCCCGCTACCACCGTTACCAATCACGGAGTCATAGCCATGGGGGAAACGCAATATAAGTTCGTGCACCCCGGCGAGCTTCGCCGCAGCAATAACTTTCTCAGCATCGATGTCATTAAACCGTGCGATGTTTTCCGCAATGGTTCCAGCAAACAATTCAATATCTTGCGGAAGGTAGCCTATGTAAGGACCCAATTCATCTTTATTCCACTGATAGATATCAGCACCATCCAGACGCACAATTCCTTCGCTTACTGGCCAGATTCCAACTAACAAGCGTGCCAATGTCGATTTGCCCGATGCGCTGGGCCCAATAATGCCCAGCACATCGCCAACCTCTAAGCTGAATGACACATCATGTAATACCGCTTCGCCTTGCGCGCCCGGCGGTGTCGCAGTAACATTTTCCACACTCAGCACCCCTTGCGGTTTTGGCAGAGACATGCCTGTCCCCCGAAGAGGATTGCGGTCCAATAATTTCACTAATCGATGGTAAGAAAGTTTAGCGGAGCTCCAGCTTTTCCAGACGTTAATGACTTGTTCGATAGGGGCAAGTATCCTGCCCATCAAAATAGAACCCGCGATCATCATCCCCGGGGTAATATGCCCATTAATAGCTAACCAACCGCCCAGTCCAAGGACCAGGGATTGTAAAGAAAGACGTACAAATTTAGTAATAGAACTAATTCGGGAAGCGCGTTCGCTCGCAATTCGCTGACTGTTCAGAAATCGCTGATGCAAGCTAAACCACCGACCTTTGATATTCGGTAACATACCCAATGCTTCAATAACTTCCGCATTGCGCAGATTAGTGCTGGCAAGACTGCCGGATTGCAGCGCGAACTTACTCGCTTCAGCCAGTGGTTCTTTAGAAACCATTTCATTCACAATGGCCAAAGCTATCAGTATTAGAGAACCAATTAATGCGAACAACCCCAACCACGGATTGAACAGAAAAATAACCAGCAGATATATCGGGAACCAAGGAGCATCAAAAAAAGCAAAAAGCGCGCTGCCGGTCAAAAACTGACGCATGTTGGTCAGATCATTGAGCATCTGTCCTGCGTCAGCAGATTTGTTTTTGAGATTATCCTCATATGCCGCAGTATAAACACGCGTATTTAAGCGCATATCAAGCTGCGCGCCAATGCGTATCACTACCATGCTACGGATATACTCTAACAATGCCATCATACCGAACATGGCCAGCATGATCAGGGTTAGCATCAGCAGAGTGATTTCATTACCAGACGGCAGCACCCGGTCGTAAACCTGGAGCATATAAATCGAAGGAACCAACATTAAAATATTTATGAATGCGGTAAAAACACCAACGGTCCAGAATATTTTACTGCGTGTGCGTATAACATCCGCAATTTCATTGCGCGGTAAATAGTGCTCCACTGCTTTTTCCCTTAATTTTGTGTACCTTCAGCCACACCTCTACCGACAGTAGAGCAATCAGATCCCAACAACTCAGGCTGGAGATATTTATAATATATAGATAGGAAAGCACTAAAATATCAAGCTACTAAAAAAATATTTTTCGTAAACCATGGAAAATACAATGTTAATTAAAATGCGATAGCGATCACAATAGAAAGGGGGAAAGTTCCCCCTTTCTATTTATAAAGCATCTATCACATCACACTACTTATGCATAGTGCAAAGTATCAACCAACTGCTGATGGGTTTGCCCGTTGAGATACACTACCGTATCGTTCGCATCGAGAGTATGGTCATTGTTGTTATCAATGATCAAATAGTTACTGGCTTCATGGGAGTTATCAGTCCAGACCACCGACGCCACCCCAACTTTCGAGGTGAGGTCACCAGTACCACCAATACCAAGGATTTGCCCTAACAGGCCGACAACGCCGCCAACCACACCACCAACCAATGTACCCAACAACGCGTCAACAACATCCGTCGTACGTACACCATAATCAGCTACCTGGGTATGCGTGGCGTCATTATTAATAGTAAGGCCTGAAGTAGTGTCAAAAATGCTATCTTTACCGCTATTAAAATCCGAAATGGTGACACCCGAATTGACGGTACTCGCTTTCAGTTGATAGAGATTCGCCCCATTACCTCCTGAAACAACCGTGTTACCCAGGACTTTGAAGGTATCCGCAGCGCCAGTTCCTTGCACCGATAAGTTGTGACCACCATCCAATCCCAAAAGCGTAATAAGGGTTGTTGTCACAGCTGAGCCAGGAAGAATAGTCAGGAGTTGATAAAGAATCCCTTTACCTGTCCCCCCCACATTGGCATCCAGATTCAACCCTGCAGTATTTGCCGAAGCATTAATAGTCTCCAGGTTTCCGTAACCGGTGCCGACCGTTAGATTAAGCAAATGGTCTCCGGTGACATTGATTGTCTGTACTTGACTACTGGTTCCCGCCAGCGAAATGGAGTTAGCAAAATTGCCTGTACCACCAGAAGCAATATTCAGTGTTGTCAATGCAGTACCAAGTAGTGAATTACTGCTGTTAAGAGCTAGCGACCCCGCATTAATATCGCTATTACTGGTTGCTGTGAAGTTAACATTGAAATGGTCAGTAGCATTTTGCAAGAACGTGATATCCACGCTGCTGGTAGATGTCGCATCCCCCGTTACTTCTAGCTGTGCAGAAGTACCACCCGCAGCATTGATGACATGGACCTGATCAGCATAACCTGAGAGGACAAAACCCTGTGAACCTATAGTTGAAGTTGCTGTTGGTTGAACTACGGTATTGATTATTCCTGTAACACTAGATTCAGAACTTGCTTTCCCAGTCAGGATACCAAAATCAAACGTATGGTTTGCTGCAGTTGAACCATTGTCCACGCTTGCTTTTCCAATATAACCAGCTAAGTCAAGCTTTTCAAAATTAGAAAATTGGTTTGTATTCGTGGTGACAGTAAAAGTTTTGTTGACCCCCCCCAAGCCACTAGACGTTACCGCAACATTTTTTGTTATGAGGTTAGCAGATATCGTGTCTACTCCAGCACCACCATCAGCTCTAATAGAAGTACTTACGGTATTAGCTCCAGTAGTTGCATTCCCAGTCCATTTCAGAGAATCATTACCATTGCCAAGATTGAATTGTCCATTTGCAACAGCAACATTAGTAGCAAGTGTTACTACATCAGCTCCTGAACTCGCGTTCAAAATTACACTACCGTTATTAACGGTAACATTAACACCAGGATTAACGCCATTATCAGATAAATTAATCGTAGACGCGCTATTACCGTTAATAACCAGATTTGCAAGATGGTCAGCAAACTTCAAATTTACTGTATCGGCTGAGTTGGCGTTCAGTTGTATATTGGTTAGTACTGCAGTCTCAGCATTGCTGATTTGATGGCTATTATCTGTATTAACTGTTCCAGTTGCGTTACCACCACCTGCAGTTGTCGTCAGTATTGCTCCGGTTTTGTATATCAGTCCCGTACCAATTTGATATTCAAATGCATGTTGAGCACTCACTGTTACAGCATCAGTTGCGGTAGAACTGCGGAGGTCATTGAGAATGGCCTTGGTGATCGCAACCTTGTCCGAGCCTAAAGCACTATAAGTAGCAAGTTGTTGTGCTGTAGGATCAACACTGTAAACCCCCTTGTATATATGCTTAATAAAAGCATCACCCGTTAACTGGGCTCCCTTGGAATTGAATTCAGCAGAACTAAGCATACCGCCCAACGCATTATCAAATGTTTTTCCTGAACTAGTAAGCGTCGAGGTCCACCCTCGTAACCCACTCATGTCAACAGAACGGCCAGCTATGGCCAAATAGGCTGAGACAACTTGCTCTTGTTGGGCTAAAGACTGACTCCATACATCCCAAGCCGCGGTCCCATAACCTTTATACATCATACCATCAAGAGTTTGATCCAGACTATGCTGCGAAGCAAGAGTTGAGCTATCAAACTCATTATAATTTAATAAGTTACTAATAGCCGTATAAATTGCCGTATTTAAATCAGTCGACTGGAGATATCCTTGCAGAACAGAATCAGCGGGAGGTGTTCCATAAAGTGTTGTATAGACGCCTTTCAGAATATCTAAACTACTTTTTCCTGCATAAAGAGCTTGTCCAGCACTGGAGGCTATCAAGTTACCAACATATTGCTGTTCGGTTAGAGTACCGTAGATGAACCCCTTAGATGCTGCATCAAATGCAGTATCACTAGTATAAGAATGATTACCCAGAACAACATATTGAATTGCTGCGACTATTTTTTGATTCAATAAGTATTGATAAGCCATTTTATAATCCTCAAAATTTCTGTGGCAATTGCTGCATGTTGCTGACACGCCGAACCGATAACAGAAAAAACATGTCTTAGCATTATAAGCAAAGTCTAAAAAATCATTTTTGTCAAAGCCACCAGAGAAATTATAATCATAATATATAACAATAAGTTACAACCCCACCCAAAGGTCGTTAAAACATTAATACGACTAAAAAACCCTCACGTTAATAATAAGGTTGTTCTTTTAAAAATTAATATGAGACACTGACCCGCAGTTTTTAATTACCTTTTGTAAGTATCCCGCATAATTGATCTCCTCTTGTGATTGTTCTCCTCCCTGAAAACAGTGCCAGGCTAAACTGAAGTTTCCGGTCTTTCTTCCATCTTCCAAAGAAGCACATCGCCATGGAAAGGGCCACTATAACGAAGAACAAATTTCGTTTGCGCTGAAACAGGCCGAAACCAGCACCCACGTCGGGGAAGTCTGCCGAAGGATGGGCATTTCTGAAGCCACTTTTTATAATTGGAAGAAGAGATTCGCCGGTCTGGGCGTAACGGAACTGCGGCGTCTGCGGCAGCTGGAGGATGAAAATCAGCGACTGAAGAAACTGGTGGCTGACCAGAGTCTGGACAAGAGATGCTGCAGGAGGTACTGAAACAAAAGTTCTGAGGCCGGCTCAGAAGCGTCACGAGGTGCGTTTTCTGCGGGAGGCTTACCATACCGGTGTCCGACAGGCGCTGACTGTAGTCGATAATTTTAGTCGGGAGTGTCTCGCGATCCATGCCGGAAAGTCGCTGAAAGGTGCGGATGTGGTCGGTGTGATGGAAGGGTTGCGGGTACTGGGCAAGCGCCTATCGGTACGTATTCAGACAAATAAAGGCAGCGAGTTTATTTCGGAAAGTCTGGATAAATGGGCGTATGAGCACGGTGTCACAATGGACTTCTCCCGCCCCGGAAAACCATCGGATAACCCGTTTATTAAATCATTTAACGGCAGGCTGCGGGATGAATGCCTGAACATTCACTGGTTCCCTCGCTGGAAGATGCGCAGGACAAACTCGACAACTGGTGTAGGGAATATAATCATGAGAGAACGCATTCATCATTAAATGACATGACTCCGGCTGAATTCATCCGAAGACGAAGATCTCTGATTTAGTGTAAGTATCCCGCATAATCATGCCATTCATAATTAGAGATCATCCGGCATAATCAATCTGCCTACGAACGAGATCGCTATGCGTAAAGCCCGCTTTACTGAGCATCAGATCATCGCTGTGATTAAGTCGGTTGAAGGCGCACGAAGCGTTAAAGATATCTACCGGGAAGCCGGTATATATGAAGCCACCAAACTACAACTGGAAGTCCAGATATGGCAGTATGGAAGATTGGATATAAAAAAATCAAGGATCATGAGGATGAGAACCGCCGTCTCAAACAGATGTTTGCCGACCTGAGCCTGGAGAACCGGGCGCTGAAAGACGTTATCGAAAAAAAGCTTTAAAACCAGCCTGTAAGCGTGAGCTGGTCATTCATCTGATAATGACATTTGGACTCAGAATCCGTAAGGCCTGCCGGAGTCTGAACCTGAGCAGAACGGTTTAACATTACCGTCCGGATATCTCCCGTGACGAACCCATTATTGTCGCGTTGCAGGCAGTGGCCGAGCGATACTCACGATACGGTTTTCCGATACTTTTTCAGGTTCTGAGGCGGCAGGGACATCCGTGGAATCACAAAAGGATCCATCGTATTTAATGTCTGTTGAAACTGAATTTTCGCCGTAAGAGCAAACAGCGATTGCCAGTGCGTAATCCCTCGCCACTGGCCACGCTGGAAGCACTGAACCACAGCTGGTCTATCGACTTTATGTATGATGCCCTGGTTTGTGGCCGCCGTTTTCGCACGTTCAATGTCGTTGATGACTTTAACCGTGAGGCGTTGTCGATTGAAATCGCTCTGAATCTGCCAGCTCTGCGCGTGGTCCGTGTACTCGACAGGAACGCGACAAATTGCGGCTATCCTGTCATGCTACGCATGGATAATAGTCCGGAATTTATCTCACTGGCACTGCCTAATGGGCAGAGAAACATGCAGTAAAACTGGAGGTTATCTAGCCGGGTAAGCCGACACAGAACGCTTTATTGATCACTTTAACCGAACATACCGTACAGAAATACTCGATTTTTATCTGTTCAGAACGCTGAATGAAGTGCGGGAAATCACTGAAAGATGGGTGTAAGAATATAACTGTGAACGCCAATAGGAGTCACTAAACAATATGACACCGGAGGAATACCGACAGCACCATTATTTGGCCGGAATCTCAAAAAATGCATGAAACTAAAACGAGTCTATATATGCTTATAATTAAGTGTTTTTATTTTGAATGGAAAAGGGGGAGTAATATTTGATTTTTACAGCTAATAAAAATGAAGATAATAATTCACAAATCAAATTTCCCATGCGAGTATATCGACAATTCAATAAAATAACCACAAGGTACAAATACTTTTAAGCTGGCTATGTCGAAGCAAACAGTAGCTAAGTGATTAAGCAAACTATAATATATAAAGAAATTACTCAACCTGAATGTGATTTATTGATAATATTTTCAGAACATGATAAGGAATTGATGGCAGATATTGGATTTTGCTAAAGACCTGCCATCTGATACCAAATTATCAGTCGTTACCAAATAAATCCCTGGTATATACTTTGCTTTTAACGTTCATTAATTCCTCAGCCATACGATTCGAAATTATGACATCAGCTTTATTTTTGAACTCTTCTAAGTCTCGAACAACACGTGAGTTAAAGAATTCATCTTCTTTCATTACTGGTTCATAGATTATAACTGGTATCCCCTTAGCCTTAATTCGCTTCATTATTCCCTGAATCGAAGAAGCGCGGAAGTTATCTGAACCACTTTTCATTATCAAACGATAAACACCAACTACCTTCGGCTTACGAGCAAGGATTGAATCAGCAATAAAATCCTTGCGCGTACGATTTGCATCTACAATCGCAGAAATAATATTGTTTGGTACCGACTCATAATTCGCCAGAAGTTGTTTGGTATCTTTTGGCAAACAATATCCGCCGTAGCCAAACGATGGATTATTATAATGGTCTCCAATTCTTGGGTCCAAACAAACCCCTTCAATAATCTGTTTACTGTTTAACCCTTGGCACTCAGCATAGCTATCAAGTTCGTTAAAGTAAGCAACACGGAGTGCAAGGTATGTGTTGGCAAATAACTTAATTGCCTCTGCTTCTGTGGAATCAGTGAAGAGTAATGGAATATTATTTTTGAGAGCTCCTTCTTGCAATAGGCGAGAAAATCGCTCAGCTCGCTCAGAACATTCGCCAATTACAATACGTGACGGGTACAAGTTATCATATAAAGCACGACCTTCACGCAAGAACTCAGGGGAAAATATAACGTTATCTATTCCCATTCGTTCCTTAATTTCGCGAGTAAACCCAACTGGGATAGTAGATTTAATAATCATTACCGCATTGGGATTGATCTCAGTCACATCACGAATAACAGCTTCAACTGTAGATGTATTAAAATAATTCGTCTTCGGATCGTAATCGGTTGGCGTTGCAATAATGACATAGTCCGCATCACGATATGCATCGTGCTTATCGGTAGTCGCTCGAAAATTAAGTGGTTTATCTGATAGATATTCTTGAATTTCTTTATCAACAATTGGCGAAATCTTTTGATTAAGCATATCCACTTTGGATTGAATAATATCTAATGCAACAACTTCATGATTCTGAGCAATTAGTATGCCATTTGATAAACCAACATAACCTGTACCAGATATAGTAATTTTCATTCGATTGCACTTCAATTAGTTAATGAGATTACGGAATGTAAGCCGTATTATTAATCAACACATTTAGTGTTCCCCTCCAGCATCCACGCATGCCAAGAAATCACTATAAGTAATTAAGTGATGTGAAAATTCTATTAAAGCAGAGGCGTCGCGAGGAGCGGAATTTTAAAGCCCAGCAGTTGGCCCGCTGGGCATAGAGTGAGAACTTTCCGAGATTAATCTAACCACTCGGTATGGAAGATACCTTCTTTATCAGTACGCTTATAGGTATGCGCCCCGAAGTAGTCTCGCTGTGCCTGAATCAGGTTTGCAGGCAAAACAGCAGAGCGATAGCTATCATAATAAGCAATAGCAGCGGAGAAAGTTGGGACTGGAATACCATTCTGTACAGCATAGGCCACAACATCGCGCAAGGCTTGTTGATACTCGTCAGCAATTTTTTTGAAATATGGAGCTAGCAGCAGGTTCGCAATATCCGCATTTTGTGCATAAGCATCGGTTATTTTTTGTAAGAATTGAGCACGAATGATACATCCCGCACGGAAGATCTTGGCAATTTCACCATAGTGAAGATTCCAATTATACTCATTAGATGCAGCACGCAACTGCGAAAACCCTTGAGCATATGATACAATTTTACCTAAGTAAAGAGCACGACGAACCTTCTCAATAAACTCAAGTTTATCGCCTGCTGGTTGTGGTTGCGGACCACTAAGAACTTTCGATGCAGCTACACGCTGCTCTTTAATGGACGAGATATACCGAGCAAATACAGATTCTGTAATAAGGGACAGCGGTTCGCCAAGGTCGAGGGAACTCTGGCTCGTCCATTTTCCAGTACCTTTATTCGCAGCCTCATCCAGAATAACATCTACAAGATATTTACCATCTGCATCTTTTTTGGTAAAAATATCTTTAGTTATATCAATTAGATAGCTATTCAGCTCGCCTTCATTCCATTTGGTGAAGGTTTCTGCAAGCTCATCATTAGAAAGAGCAAGACCGCCTTTCAGCAAAGCGTACGCTTCAGCTATCAGCTGCATATCACCGTACTCAATGCCATTATGAACCATCTTAACGTAGTGGCCTGCGCCATCTGCGCCAATATATGCGACGCACGGTTCGCCATCATCTGCGCGAGCAGCAATCTGCTCAAGAATTGGTGCAACTAATTCATAGGCTTCTTTCTGACCGCCAGGCATAATCGACGGCCCTTTTAATGCTCCTTCTTCTCCACCAGAAACACCAGTACCAATAAAATTAAACCCTTCGGCAGAAAGTTCACGGTTACGGCGGATGGTATCCTGGTAGAATGTGTTACCACCATCAATAATGATATCACCCTTATCAAGATATGGCTTCAAAGAGTCGATTGCGCTGTCAGTGCCAGAGCCTGCTTTCACCATCAACAGAATACGGCGAGGTGTTTCAAGTGATTCGACAAACTCTTTAACTGTATAATATGGAACCAATTTCTTGCTGGGATTCTCAGCGATAACCTCTTCGGTCTTTTCACGGGAGCGGTTGAATACGGAGACGGTATAACCACGGCTTTCGATGTTTAGTGCAAGATTGCGTCCCATCACTGCCATACCGACAACCCCAATCTGTTGCTTGGACATTACATACTCCTGTCTGATGTGATCACTGCGATACGTTCGCAGATAGAATTTAACGATTCTAACTCAAAGCGCGCAAGGAACATAGGTCATAAAAAGCAATGAGCACAATACATTAAATATACCTAAACTCAAAAAAACAGGTACAGAAGAGCAAAATATCTACAACCAACCATAAACATATTATCTCAATGATTTAATATCCTCTCTATAATAATGAAATTGAATTCAAGGCAGAATATTTTTTTCAATACAAACTATAAGCCCAAGCATCTAGAGTAGAGAATATAACACGTTTTCTAAATTGGCAGTAATCATGGTAATAATACACCCGATGTAACTAAAACAATACATCCTCATGAATACAGTATACTTAAATTGTTATTTAACGTTCGATGAGCAACCGTTTCAAATATTCCCCATATTCAGTCTTCTTCAGACACTCAGCTTGGGCAGCAACACCCTCAGCTGATAGCCATTTATTACGCCAAGCTATCTCTTCCAAGCACGCGACTTTAAGTCCTTGACGTTTTTCAATTGTATGGATAAATTGGGAGGCTTCTATCATACTATCGTGCGTTCCAGTATCTAACCACGCAAAACCTCGGCCTAACAATTCAACTTGTAGTTCCCCTCGTTTCAAATACATCTGATTTAGGGTAGTAATCTCCAATTCTCCACGATCGGACGGCCGAACTTCTTTTGCCATGTCTACAACATTGTTATCGTAAAAATACAATCCTGTGACTGCCCAATCAGACTTAGGTTTCAAAGGTTTCTCTTCAAGAGATATCGCCTTAAAGTTTTTATCAAACTCCACCACACCAAATCGCTCTGGATCAAGTACTTTATAGCCAAAAACTGTCGCTCCGGAAGTTTTGACAGCCAGCTCTTCTAGTTTTTTACTAAAACTCTGACCAAAAAATATGTTATCACCTAATATTAATGCACAAGTATCATTTCCAATAAATTTCTCACCAATAATAAATGCTTGGGCCAAACCATCAGGTGATGGTTGCACAGCATACGAGAAATTAACACCAAATTTTGAACCATCACCAAGTAAACGTTGAAAAGCAGGTAGGTCTTCTGGCGTAGAAATAATAAGAATATCACGTATTCCAGAAAGCATCAGTACCGAAACAGGATAATAAATCATTGGTTTATCATAAATTGGTAATAGCTGTTTGGAAACACCTTGCGTAATTGGATAAAGACGCGTGCCAGAACCACCGGCTAGAACAATACCTTTCATTTTTTCACCTTATTATTTATTCAGACCAAGACGCTCACCTGCGTAAGAACCATCAAGCACACGTTGCCACCAGGTCTGATTGTTCAAATACCAATGCACCGTTTTTTCGATGCCGCTTTCAAATGTTTCTTGAGGTACCCATCCCAGCTCTCGCTGAATTTTTGAGGCATCAATAGCATAGCGTAAGTCATGACCTGGGCGGTCCGCAACAAAAGTAATCAACTCCGCGAAACTACTTATATTATTAGGCTTCTTCTCTAGAATACTGTCAAGAATAGAACAAATAGCAAGAACGACATCAATGTTTCTACGTTCATTATGCCCACCAATATTATAGGTTTCTCCACTCTTTCCTTTTGTCGCGACTGTATATAATGCTCGGGCGTGATCTTCAACATACAACCAGTCGCGAATTTGCTCGCCATTACCATAAACAGGTAGAGGTTTACCAGCCAAAGCATTCAGGATCGTCAACGGAATTAGCTTCTCGGGAAAGTGATATGGCCCATAATTGTTGGAGCAATTAGTTATTACGACAGGCAAACCATAAGTTCTGTTCCAGGCACGCACTAAATGATCGCTACCAGCTTTAGAGGCAGAATATGGACTACTTGGCGCATATGATGTTTCCTCTGTAAAGAGGGCATCTGTACCATCAAGGTCACCATAAACTTCGTCTGTAGATATATGATGAAACCGGAATATATTTTTCATAGAAGTATCCAGGGAAGACCAGTAATTACGTGCAGCTTCTAATAAAATGAAAGTACCGACCAAGTTGGTTTGAATAAAAGCTGCCGGTCCATCAATAGAGCGGTCTACATGGCTCTCAGCGGCAAGATGCATCACTATATCTGGTTGGAATTCGCTGAATTGCGTTGCAACGGCTATTGCATCAGTAATATCTGTGCAAGAAAAAGAGTAGCGCTCGTTATCTACGACAGAAGACAAGGATTCTAGGTTCCCTGCATAAGTCAGACTGTCTAAGACCCGCACCTCGTCCTGAGTATTATCAATGATATTACGTACAACAGCAGACCCAATAAAACCAGCGCCACCAGTAACAAGAATTTTCATATTTACTTACCTAGATTATCTATATCAAATGTAAACAAAAATAGAGCATAACATAGTAGACACTATAAAATCGCATACGTATCTATAAATCTTATAAAAATATTGTACTTCATGTTTGATGGTCAAATAAGTTATTCATTATAACGCCTTCCTTTTCATCAAATTCACCAACAAGCCTCTCTTTTTAAAGAAAAATAGCATCAATACTACTACCCAGTAATATTTCAAATACATGCTGTAATTTCGCCCCCAGAGAGCCTCTACCATCGCACCAAAAACACACAGAAAGGTAAAAAAATATAAGTCTAAGCGCGGCATTTTTTTCCAACTGAGTATTGAAAATTCAGTTCGAAAAACAAGAAAAAACCAAAAAGTTAAGCAAGTACTGACTGCCGCACCAGAGGCTCCATACTTGGGAACCATTACATAGTTTAATACAAGGTTAATACCCAATGCTAATAATGATGCAAGCATAGAATAAGACGTTTTTTTACTAATACCAATTCCAACTACCGTAGTTTCCGATAGTGTATATAGCAAAGGATATCCCAAGCATGCTAACAGAATAAACTTAACATCAGCATAAGTAGTAGGTATGAAAAAATCCACAAGCCAAGAAAATAATCCTGCGATACAAAATACAGTTACAACAACCAATAATATATATTGCGATGCTTTATTAACTAACTTAATACTTTCTTCATCATCATTAGATATTTTATACACCATTGGTGCCCAAAGCGTGGAGAAAATATTCTGTATTATACTTGCAGCATTTGCAAAACTTATAGCTACAGAAAATATAGCCAACTGTTCGAATGTTGACAAACTGCGTAAAAAAATGCGATCCATGGCAGTTACGCCCCAAAAGGCTATCCCCCCCCATATTAATGGGAAACCGAAAAAAAACATATCCTTCAATTTTTGATAGTCAACCTTTGAAGAGATTGCTGCTATCCAGTCTTTTTTTGTAATTAATAAAATCACAAGTAAAGTAGATAAAAAGCCGAAAAGGTTAGCCCATAACAATTGGGGAAAATCATG
>ERZ1035001.679-NODE-679-length-16470-cov-7.134207_pt1 | contig 16470 bp, 15 predicted proteins | sample MGYA00520685_ERZ1035001 | MGnify/ENA primary metagenome ERZ1035001 (study PRJEB33766, sample SAMN09781749) | gut metagenome | biome: gut microbiome | host: Homo sapiens | place: Madagascar | study: EMG produced TPA metagenomics assembly of the PRJNA485056 data set... | reverse complement strand
GACCCACCAGGACCAGCTTAACGAAGATCTGCTGGCGTTTGTGAAGTCGCTGTAAATCTTAAAAAGCGAAGCCTGATGGCGCTTCGCTTATCAGGCCTACAAGGGCTGGTCCTGTAGGCCGGGTAAGGCGCAGCCGCCACCCGGCGCTTTCGCAGACGCGTTGCGCTCCGCAAGCAGCCGACAAATCTCCGCGTGCTTCTCCTCGGTAAAGGTAAAGCGCGACATGAAGCCCATTCGAATCAGCGACCCTATTGCCGGCAGCAGGCAAATCCCGAAGAACAGCCCCGACAGCACGCTCTCACTCTGAATTTGCGCCTGCGGCACGTAGCCGATCATCGTAAGAAACACGCCGATAAGCCCGCCGCCCACCGCTACCGACATCTTGCCGGTGAAGGTCTGCCCGGAGAAGGTGATCGCCGCGCAGCGCTTGTGAGTGTGGTACTCCGCGTACTCGATAGTGTCGGCAATCATCGACGAGGTGAGGATGTTGGTCATCATCACGAACAGCGTGCTCAGGCCGAGGAGAATAAACAGCATCGTCACCTGCTGATACCCGACAAACCACATCACCACGCGCACCGCCACGTCCAGCCCGCAGAGGATCATAAACAGCTTCCGCTTCTGCATCCGGCGCGTCAGCATCGGGGCGACGAGGCACAGCACCGCCGCGACAATCCCCATCACGCCAATCGCCATCTGCAGGCTGCCGTCGCCCAGGTTGTTGATAAAGAAGTAGATATACAGCCCGCCCGCCACGTTGTGAAACACGCAGAAGAAGAACGACAGCAGGACGATAAACAGCGGCTTGTTCTGGCGCAGGTTGTGGAAGGTGTCGCGGATGGTCACCTTTTCCGGGCTCGGCGGCACGCGCTCTTTGATCTGCATAAAGCCGTTAAGCATCAGCGGCAGGCCCACCAGCATCATCACCAGCGCCGCCATAAAGTAGCCTTTGTCATTGCTGTACTGGGCGAAGTAGGCCGCCAGCTTCGGGAAGAAGATGTTGGCGCAGGCAATCCCGGCGTTCACCCCGAGCATCGCCGCAGTTACCGCGCGGGTGCGCTGCCCGGAGTCGTTGGTCATCACCGACGACATCGACCAGAACGGGATATCGGAGATGGCGTACAGCGTTCCCCACAGGATGTAGGTCACCCCGGCGTAGAGGATTTTGGTGGTCATGTCCGCTTCGATTTTATAGAACGACAGCAGCGTGACGCCTGTGATCAGCAGCGGGGCGATCAGCAAAAAGTGGCGGAACTTGCCGAACCGGCTGTTAATGGTGTCCATGATGCTGGCAAACAGCGGATCGTGAACCGCGTCCCACGCGCGGGCAATCAGGAAGATGGTGCTCGCCGCCAGCGCCGAGATCCCCAGCACGTCGGTGTAAAAATAGTTAATAAACGAACCCACTAAACCAAAGCTAAAACACTGACCTAAACCATAACCAAAATAAGACCACAGCTCGCGAGACGGTATTTTCATTGTCGTTGCCATTGTTATATGCCTGCCTGGTTGCCCGGCGGTGGACCGCCGGGTCGATATTATTAGTCCTGCGCCTGCGGGGCGATCTTGCGCAGCTGCTGCATCAGGGCGATTTCACGGCGCGAGAACGGAATGCCGTTCTCCTCAAACACGTCGTGGAACCAGAGGCGGCAGTAGTCCGTGGACTCCTTCATCACCACCGGCCACGGCAGCCACGTCTGGGTTTTGCCGCGCACCAGCCCCCACTGGTACGGCGCGACCTTCGCCGCGTACATCAGCGGGAGCTGCTCTTCGATGGTGCTGCCTACGTGGCGCGCCAGCCATTCGGTACAGAACATCGGTCGTCCGAGCTGTTGCAGCTGCTGGATAATCGCCGTCATGCGCCCCGTGTGGGTGTAGGCGTGGAAGCTCACCACGTCCGAGAGCGCCAGCGCGGTCTGGTCCAGCGGGTGCTGGAAGAACGTCTCGCCCTCCTCTTCCGGCGGCAGGCGCCACGCGCAGACGGTGAGCGGCTGGGTTGGATCTTCTTCTCGCACCCACTGGAACGCCAGCTTCATCAGCGCGTGGGCGCAGGTCTCCAGCTTAGCGTCGTACTGCACCTCCTGCGTGCCGGTCGCGAAAATGCCGCGGTTGCCCGGCTCGTTGTAGAGATCCCACAGCAGCACGCGCTTATCCTCGCGGAACTGGCGGACAACGTCGCGGATATAGCGCTCAATGTCTGCCCAGCAGTCAGGATCGCACACCTTGTCGCGCCCCGGGCTCGCCGCCGCCTGGCTGTTGTGTTTGCCCGGCACCGGCGGCTTTTGCGGGCCGAGGTACGGCTCGTCGCCGGAGAAGCCGCAGTCGTCCATCAGGGTCAGCATGGTGCTGAACCCGCGGCCGTCGGCAATCGTTAAAAAGCGGTCGATGCGCGCCATCAGCCCGTCGCGGTCGTGCTCCCAGACGATAAACGGCAGGTTGATGCGCAGGGTGTTGTAGCCCGCCTCCGCCGCCCAGCCCAGCTCGCGGTCAATCGTCACGGCGTCGAAGGTCTCTGCCTGCCAGATATCGGTCCAGTTCACCGCCGTCGACGGCAGATAGTTAAACCCGCACAGCCAGCCCTTCTGCTGATACCACGCCTGTGCCTGCTCCCTGCTCCACTGCTCTTTCATTACGCGTCCTCTTACTGATAATATTTAGCTAATAAATATTAGTTGCGGGATAAATGCGCAATTTCCCGCACGAAGAAAAGCGATGCCACTCACAAAGTTCGCGCTTCGATGAATGAGAAACGTGATCGACGGCGCGTAAGCGTGCGGTTAGGGTATGATGCGAATTCGCGAAAGGGAGAGGACGGATGAAGCGAAAAACAAAAGTGACGATGAATGATATTGCGCGGGCGGCCGGGGTGTCGCAGGCGACGGTATCGCTGGTGCTTAACCAGTCCCGCAACATCAAGCTCAGCGACGACACCCGTCATAGGGTGATTAGCGTCGCCACCGAGCTCGGCTACGACCGCCTCCCCGCCGTTCACGCCCCGCGCAACCAGGAAGAGATCGCCCTGCTGGTGAGCTCCATGCAGAGCTTCGACCCGTTTATCGACGCCATCAGCCAGGCGCGGGAAGCCGCGTGGCGCAACGAGACTCTGCTCACCGTCTACGACTACGGCGACGATATTGAGCTGGCGCTGAACATCATCCGCCAGCTGGAGAAGCGCAACTGCATCGGGATTATCCTTGCCTCACCGGTCACCACGCTGGTGGACATGACGGCCTTCCAGGACTGCACCCGCATCCCGCTGGTGCTGCTCAACCAGCGCGACCCCGGCTCGCCGCTGCTGCCGTCGTTTATCCCGGACGACTACGCCAACGCCTTCCAGGTGACGAAACACCTCATCGCCTGCGGGGCGACGCGCATCGCCCACATCACCGGCGAGAGCTGGATGGAGGCCTCGCGCCAGCGTCTGGCGGGCTACCAGGCCGCGCTGCAGCAGGCCGGATTAACCTGCGACGATAGCCTGGTGCGCCAGACCAACTGGCAGTTCAGCGAGTCCTTTACCGCCACTACTTCTCTGCTGGAGCTGGCCGAGCGCCCGGACGCCATCTTCTGCGCCAGCGACTGGCTGGCGATTGGCTGCTATCAGGCGCTGGCGGTGAACGGCGTGCGCATCCCGCAGGATATGCTGCTGGCGGGCTACGACGACCAGAAGATCTCCGAGCAGCTCACCCCGCCGCTGACCAGTATCCAGCTGCCCTACAGCGAGCTGGGACGGCTGGCGGTGGAGTACCTGTGCAATCAGGAAGATGCCGCCACGCACGTGACGCTGGCGGGCAGGCTGAAGGTACGCGCCTCAAGCCTCGTCTGAGGTAAACACCATGCCTGCGTAGGGCTTCTCGCGACACGCCGCCAGCCGCGCGGCGAGGCTGCCCACGTGCAGCTCCAGCTTGTGGCCGTCCGGGTCGAGAAAATAGAACGACGCCCCCTCGCTTTTGTTCTGCTTCCATACGGTGACGCCCGCCTGCTCAAGCTTTTGCGAGAACGGTTCAAAATCCGCTTCCGCGACGGTAAACGCGTAGTGGGTGTAGTCGCTCTCCTGCGGCGGCACGTACTGGCGCGCCTCGTCGTACGACAGGCAGACCCACAGATCGCCGCAGGTGAGATAGGCCCCGGTATTCCAGCGGGCGTGCAGCGCAAGCCCCAGCAGTTCGTGCCAGAAGGTGACGCTTTTTTGCAGGTCGCTGACCGCGAGGGTCAGGTGGTTGAGTGATTGCAGCATGACGTGCCCCGTATGACTGAAATTTAGTTAATTTATCTTACCTCTACAGAGCCTTTTCAAAACCATTTCGGAGTAATTTGCATTAAGTAAACTCCATATTTAGCCCCCCTATAATTGACAGCAGTAGATGCAGAGGATCTTGTTATATGATACTCGCTATCATATACCTCGGACATATAACCAAATGAAAAAAATCATAAAATACCGTTTAAGTAATCTTCAGACATTCATAATTTCTTTTTTCTTAATAATTATCGGTTGTAGTATAACACGGTATACCAGCCTTGAAACCGCATGGCTTTTTTTGTTGGGTGGGCTTTTTTTAGCATTTATATCACTTCTGGAAAGCAAGCGTCTTTCGCGCATTGAAAAAGGGGTTTCGCTCATTTTCTTTGGGATATTCATGGGATTAGGAATTCCCGAACTATTCCAAAAAAACTATAAAGACTTAATGACGCCTGATTTCAACGAGAACCTTGCTATATTTACTCAAATGGCTTTTTTTGTTTGTGCCGGAGCCGGAGGAGGTGTACTCGCCAACCATGCAGAGAATATTAAGACGGTCGACGTCACACCAAATACTCAAAATGGAAATGTTGATACAGCATTAAACTATATAAAAATATTGCAAGTAGAAGCCATATCACAGCGTAAAAAGATAGAGCAGTTAAGGTTAGTTATAATCGTGGCTGTAGGCTTGGGTTTGGCAAACCTTATCGTAACCATTTTAAAGTAGAGCAGGATGCAATTGAATTGTTCAATAATTATGATACTGTAGTTCTATGAACATAAACCACGCCGTGCTCACCGTAAACCGCTGGTGGCTGCCTTCTTAAAGGCGGCACGGAGTAGTTTTTCCCATTTTCAGATAGCCGCCGAAAGGCGGCTTTCTCACATCTAAGACCCCTTTCGGCAATTGCACATTAAGGAGTCTTTATGAACGCACCAACCATCCTCACCGGCGACCGCCCAACCGGCCCGCTGCACCTTGGCCACTTCGTCGGATCGCTGCGCCAGCGCGTGGCGTTGCAGCAGACGCACAACCAGTTTGTGCTGATTGCCGACCTGCAGGGGCTGACCGACAACGGCAGCAACCCGCAGAAGATCCGCGACAACATCCCCGAAGTGCTGGCCGACTATCTCGCCGCCGGCATCGACCCGAACCTGACCACCATCTGCCTGCAGTCCGCCCTGCCCGCCCTCGCCGAGCTGACGATGCTGTATATGAACATCGTCACCGTCGCCCGCGTGGAGCGTAACCCGACGGTGAAAAACGAGATTGTGCAGAAGGGCTTCGCCCGCTCGCTGCCGGTCGGGTTTATGGCCTACCCCATCAGCCAGGCGGCGGACATCACCGCGTTTAAGGCCGAGTGCGTGCCCGTCGGCGACGACCAGCTGCCGATGATTGAGCAGACCAACGAGATTGTGCACAAGATGAACAGCCTGCTGCCCGCCCCGGTGCTGCGCCACTGCAAGGCGATGCTGAGCGACACCAGCCGCCTGCCCGGCATCGACGGCAGCGCCAAGATGTCGAAATCGCTCGGCAACACGCTGCACCTTTCGGCCAGCGAAGAGACGATCCACCGTGCGGTCAGCGCGATGTACACCGACCCGAACCACCTGAAGGTGAGCGACCCGGGGCAGATTGAGGGGAACGTGGTATTTACGTACCTCGACGCGTTTCACCCGGACAAGGACAAAGTGGCGGCGATGAAGGCGCACTATCAGGCGGGCGGGCTGGGTGACCGGGTATGTAAGAACGAGCTGGAAGCGTGTTTGCAGGAACTGATTGCACCGATGCGGGAGCGGCGGGCGATGTATATGCGTGACAGGGGAGAGTTGATGGCGATGCTAAAGCGCGGCACGGAACGGGCGCAGGGGGTGACGCAGGCGACGTTGAGGGAGGTGAAGGTTGGGCTGGGGGTGCCGGTGTTTAGTTAAAGTCGATTTAGCGGTGGAATGCGGGGGATTGGCATGAAGCCGCTAACTTGATTATTGCGTAAATAAGCGAGGCGCAAAAATTCTTAAATACATTATTAGCAATTGTTGTTTGTCATTCTGTTAAGAGCGCTATATTCATAAACTCTTTATTTTTCAACCGTCTCGGCAAAAGCTATGAGCAAGTTTATTATTTACATGCTGAATATATTATTTTGTGGTTATGTACTGGCTACATGCCTCATTTCTTTGGTTAGTTTTGATAACTGGGAGGACCGTACAATCGCAATAACAATCATATTAGGAAGTGCACAACTTATTGCGACATTACTTAATCGGGTGCTGCCTCATAAGTTACATATTTTAGGGGGGATAGCTGAACTGATAGAAGGTCCGCTATTAGTGATTGGCGCAATTGTGTGTCTGCATGTGTTAGAACCCTGGCCGATGAAGATTATTGGGATGTTTGCGTGGGTTATTTTTATGATGTTTAGGCCATCATTTACGAAAAGAGATTAGTACTGATAGTCCCTGCCCACACAAACGAAACGCTGGCGGGCAAGTTTATATAACGTTATGCAGCAGTGCCAGAGGTTGGGCGTTCATTCCACGCATCATGCGCTAACAGGTTGCCGTCCTTGTACAAATGGGTAATCTTCTCATAATTAAACGCCACCTCCTCCATATGCCCCGTCCCCGGACAGCCTCGGGTGTCGTACATTACTGGACTCACAGAAATGACCTTAACGTTCTCCAGCGTGATTCGGTAATACTCCTCCTCTTGCCCGGAATAGTTAATATGGTAAAACCTGAATTCTGCCGTTTTAAGGGTCTGACCCGTTGCTGCCGCTTTGAACAGATAGGGCGAAGAGCTATCCAATTCCTTGGTAAACTGAAACGGCGAATGTTGGCGAGTGCCGGTGACCTTTCCCGTTGCCGAGTCAGTTGGCAGGCTGAGGTTATGTTGTAATCCTCTTAGCTCAATACTTCCTTCCCTTTGTGCAACGTCACAAGAACCACAAATCATTGTGCCGCCGTCATTAGTTAAAAAAAGATGTACAGGTACGGCCATTCTATTGCTCCTTGCATTTTAGTCGTATAACCATTTGCCCGCTTTTGCGGATTCGATAAGCATTCCAATAGTGAAATCTGGAACCATCACCACTGGGAATTTTTTGAATGGATTCCATGAAAAAGGCTCATCAGGATAGTAGGTGTTTATGTTAAAATTCCCTCTATCAACATTAAATTCTTTAAAAAACTCGTCCATCAAATCTTCTGCTTCAGTGACATCAAGCTGCATGTCAGTATCCAAATCAGTTTTTGCATTCAGTAATTTTTGCTTCTCTTCGTTATTCATTAGATAAACGCCGTTATAGCGTCTGACTAAGGCGTAGATGCGCTGCTCAATATTCTCTACCATAGTTTGTCGCTGCCCCGCGCAATTCGATTATAATCACGTATTGCAGCATAGGTGATTAGTGATACATCAGCGACTAATATCACTATGCCTATTAACGGTATTGTCCTGCCAACAAACGCACTCACTTTCGATACCATTCGACACTTTACTGTCCACGGAGTGTACCCACCAACCCAGGTAGGCAGCTTAATGCCATAAGGAAATTTCGCCTGTTTGAAATAGTTCCTCATGGCTTTCGAGGCTCGGGACGTTCCTTCCGTAGCTCCCGCGGGTTTCTTTCTAGTCGTTTGATTATTAGCACCACTGTATAACGCAGCAATTCCTGCCACATCGTCAATACCAAAATGATCGGCAATTGATTCACAGTAGATCATAAAAAAAAGTCCTGCCGCGGTAAGATTGGTTCTGCCAGCATAAAAATACGTTTCATTTAGTTCTTCTGTTGTGTCCATAGTTCATTCCATTGAGTTGCTCCAGTAAGAATCATAAATGCTAGACAATAACTAAATTGAGATCTCCAGCATACTTCTGTAAAACCTTCTAATATAATCACAATGATCAAAACACAGCTATAACATTCAGTTCAATTATATTATTGAAAAAATAGACTACGCCTTCCACTAATTTAAACACCCTCGATTTAGGATCAAGGGTGTTCCAATTCGATATTATTTTGCCTGTCCTATATTGCGCTTAACTACCGGGATATCTCCAGTATCATTCAGCGCTCCCGGAAACGTCTTCAACCACTGCGCGACTTTTTGCTTATTTATATTCACCACACTCATACCTTCCAGGCATCCCCATAATTCTCTTGTATGCTGAGGCGTAATGACAATGCAGTCTTTCATTGCGCGGATTTTTACCGGCATACCGTTGATGAAACCCGCGCGTTTTAACCAGTCGCCACCCAGAAGAAGGTATTTCATGTCTATGCGAGCATAGAGTTCGCAGCAGGCGGCACTGTCCTGCGGCGTCTCCGCGCGAGGGTGGACGGGCGCCGCGTTGGGCGGGTTGCCGTGCAGACGGCGGGCGCTGTTTTTGCGTACCAGCTCGCGGTTTTCAATTATGCCGGTGAAAGCGTCTGATTCTGTTTTGCAAACGGTAAACTCTGGCTTAAAATTCGTCGCAGCCATTTTCAACTCCTCGATAGTTGGTTGTGGTTAGCGGTATGGGGGTGTTGCAGCACCTTCATATCGCGAATTCTCGGTTAAATTCTCTTTGATACTTCCTTTGCCGTTCGGCGTAATTTCTGGTGCTCATTATACAGGACTGAATATAAATACAGCGGTTTTGGGTGGGGTAAATTTAGAATTTGCGAGGGGGATTCAGGAAATAGAGTTCTGTGCGGTAAAGTCATGTTTTTATTGATTACGGGTTGATTGGTCTGGGTTTTACGAGCATCATCGCAATTATTTATCTTCTTCCGTAACGCGATGGCTTCCAGCAAAACTCTCGAACAGGCAATTGCCGACATCACCATCTGGCGCAAAGGCGAACAGCGTGCGCCGCATAAGCCTTTATTGCTTCTGTACGTGCTGGCGAACTATCAGCAGGGGCATGCGCGACTGTTTGATTACGGAACCGAGGTTCACGAGCAGCTGCTTAGCCTGTTAGAACGCTTTGGCCCACAGCGAAAGGCGCATTACCCAAATATGCCCTTCTGGCGGCTCAAGAGGGACGGGTTTTGGGATCTTCAGAATACTGAGTTCTGTTCGACCACTGGTAGTAAGCAGCCGCCCGTTAAAGAACTTGTGGAACAAAACGTTGCAGGCGGGTTTGATGAAGAACACTTTGCGCTGCTGAGTAAGAACAAAAACCGGATCGGCTCGCTGGCGCAGCAGATCCTTGAAGCGCATTTTCCTGAAAGCATTCAGGAAGAGATCGCGGATGAGATGGGCTTTGATATTCAGCAGATCCGTAAGGTTCGCGATCCGCTGTTCCGCCAGCAAGTGTTGCGTGCTTATAACTATGAGTGCGCAGTCTGCGGATTCAACATGCGGCATGATAACGCCTCCGTTGGACTTGAAGCCGCGCATATTAAATGGAAGCAGTTTGGTGGACCGTGTGAGGTCCCGAACGGACTGGCGCTATGTGCGATTCATCATAAGGCGTTTGATAAGGGGTCAATTGGGCTGGATGAGAGTATGCGGGTGCTGGTGTCAGAGGCGGTGAATGGGAATGGGATCGTTGGGCGGTTGTTCTGGGATTTTGCCGGGAAGCAGATCGCGCTGCCGATGTTGAAAGGAAATCATCCTGAGGAGGGGTTTGTGGAGTGGCACCGGAGGGAGGTGTTAAAACTCAATTAGATCGTCCATTTTCAATCAAAATCTTATAGTTGATGATTTAATGATCAAAAAAAATTATTAATATTCAATAAGTTAAACTAAACCAAGGAATGCCTGATTATTGATTTTAAAAGACCTTAGTGTACAATGCATAGGTTTATAATCTTTTTTGGACATTTATGAAAGCATTAGATTTATTTGCAGGCGCAGGGGGATTTAGTTTAGCAGCCCATAGCATCAATTCTTTAAGTGTCGTTGCTGCCATAGAGTTCGACAGGGCTGCTGCACATACCTACGAAATGAATTTAATCAACCGTCTTAAACATCAAACAAAGTTATTACAAGAAGATATACTTTTGGTTAATCCGAAAGAGCTTAGAGAACAATTAAATTTAAATAAAAAAGAACTAACCATCATTCTTGGTGGCCCACCTTGCCAGGGTTTTTCTAGCCACAGAATTAAAGACTCAGGGGTAAATGACCCCAGGAATAAATTACTACTTAGATATTTTGATTTTGTATGTGAATTTCTTCCTAAGGCATTTCTCGTCGAGAATGTTGCCGGTTTACTATGGGAACGGCACAGTGATTACCTCAAAGAATTCAAAGAATTAACGTCCAAGAATGGTTATACTTTAGTTCATTGTGATATCGTAAATGCCAGGGATTATGGTGTTCCCCAAAATAGAAAGCGCGTATTTATTTTAGGGATAAGGAATGATATTTATAATAAAGAAACTAATTTTCCTTTTCCGCCTCCGGCTACCCACTTTAATCCCAATGCCAGCACAGGCGAAGGAAAATCAATAAAAACATGGAGAACAGCTTCTTGTGTGTTTCCAAAAATTAGCAATGAAATTCTTGAAAGATATATTGAAGAATATTTTCTTCGTAAAACTAAAATATCCCCTGATGTCGCGAGAGTGCTTCTCAATAACTTAGAATACGAAAGCAAACCAATCCCTGAAGATGACCCTTGCAATATTCATATGATTCCTACACAAAGAATGGAGGAACGTTTTAAAGCAACTATTTTAAATGGTAGCCGAACAGATGCAGGAGAAGAATTTCAATTAAAATGTCATTCAAATGGTTATGAAGGACATAAAGATGTTTACGGGCGCATGATGATTCATCTCCCTTCTAATACAATTACAACTGGTTGCCATAATCCTTCTAAAGGTAGATTTGTCCATCCATGGGAAAATCATGGTATCACCTTAAGGCACGCCGCCAGGTTACAAACCTTTCCAGATGATTTTATTTTTATAGGCAATTCAACAGAACAAGCGAGACAAATTGGAAATGCGGTTCCTCCTGAGTTGGGTACTGCGCTCATAAAATATATATTACAAAACCTATGATGTAAAATATCATATATAAGTTGCCTAAAGGGAATAGCAAAATATTTTTTAATTAATTATATGAGGACGAAAATGGTTATATCAGCAACGTTTCAGACAAGAGCAAGGACGATTGATCACTTAGGTCGAGAACAAATTGCGGATTGCCCAACAGCCATATCAGAGCTTTGGAAAAATGCTTATGATGCCTATGCTAGAAATGTTTCACTTAATATTTTCGATGGCAATATCCCTGTAGCTACGTTAGTGGATGATGGGCATGGGATGTCGATCGATGATGTTGTAAACAAATGGTTGACAGTTGGGACCGAATCCAAAGCAACTAACAACGATGTCCCATTAGAGGATAAAAACGGAATACCGCAAGAAAGGGTTAAACAAGGGCAAAAAGGTATTGGTCGTTTATCATGTGCAGCATTAGGATCATTAATGCTGTTAGTTTCCAAAAAAATAAATAAACCATATGTGGCTTGTTTGTTAGACTGGAGACTTTTTGAGAATCCTTATTTAATGTTGAATGATATAAATATACCAATAACTGAGTTCGATACTAAGGAAGAATTATCCCTTATTTTACCCAGCATGTTTGATGCTTTATTAAGCAATGTGTGGGGTTCTGGTAAAGACAGGTTACGAGATGAAAGAATCGAACAAGCTTGGAGATTATTTTCAGAACTAGAAGAGAGGGAAAAGAAAGAATCAACTAAAAACTCAATTGAGAAAACTGTCATCGATGCTTATTTTGATGAAAGACATTTTTTATCATGGCCAGTCTGGGGTAAAAATGAGGAACATGGAACAGCAATGTTCATTGCTGGTATCCATGATGATTTGATTGCCCAATTATCTAATGATTCAGGTTCCGAAGCTGAAGGTAGTGAAGTAAGAGCAAAAGAAAGATTTATTCAGACTCTTAACAGTTTTGTGAACCCTTTTAGAAGAGATAACGAAGAGAAAATCACAGATTTTCAAACTAGTGTAATTGCATGGAATGGCGATCTTCAACGCTTTATTATAGATGAAGTACGTAACTTTGACATATCAAATTTTGATCAATTAGAACATATTGTCGAAGGGGATATTGACGAAACTGGACTTTTTAAAGGGAGGGTTAAAGCTTTTGGGGATTGGTATGAAAATATTACAATCAAACCTAAAACTGCCTATAAGACTAGAAGAGACAGTCGATTTGGCCCGTTTTTCTTACGAATTGGCACATTTGAAATTTTAAAGAAAAATACCACGTTATCAGATGAACAGCATGCAGCTTTTGAATCCACTCGGGATAAATTCGGTGGAGTTATGGTGTTTAGAGATCATCTTAGGGTGATGCCATACGGACGAGAAGACAATGATTTCTTTGAGATAGAAAAACGCCGTACTAAGAACGCGGGTATGTATATGTTTAGTAACAGAGCATGCTTCGGCGGCGTTTGTATAACTAAAAATGACAATCCCAATTTAAGAGATAAAGCAGGCCGAGAAGGAATTATTGATAATAAAGCGTCTAAACTTTTTAGAGAAGTAGTAGAAAATATTCTAATTGAAGTCGCAAAAAAATTCATTGGTCGTTCATCAGATATTCGTGAAGAAAAATTAGAAGAGATAAACACTAAATATAATGCACAAAAGGCCGATGATGATCGTAAAAAATTACTACGAAAAGAACAAAAACGAATTAAAAATGCTATTCAGAAAGATATAAATAATTTATTAAACCTACGAAATGAACTTTCAGGCATTATGGATCATTTAAGCAATAATGAAATTATTAAAGACCAAAATGATTTCTTGTCGCTTAGAGAAGAAGTAGATGGGATTGACTCCACTTTAAAAAGTTTGTCTCTCGGCACTGTTCCTAGAAGTTTAGGTAGTATTGAAAAGCAATATAGAGAATATAGAGATTTAGAATTAGAAGCAAAATCCTTTCTTAAGGTTATATATAATTCAATCAACAGCGCGCTCGAAAAACTAATAATAAAAAATGACGATGAGATAGCTGAAAAAGATTTTCGTAGTAAATCAGCAATTCTTCATGCAAAGATTAGAAAAATGTCCTTAAAGGGGAGAGAAGCTTTAGATGAAGAAAAGAAAAGATTTGAAGATACCATTAGTCAAATTAACAAGGCATTTCACGAAAAAACAGCCTACATAATATCTGATCTTAAGAATAACAATATTTCTTTAAAAAAAGCTCTTGAATTGCTTGATGATGAGTATCAAATTCAAGATATTGAGGTCACTCAAAAACTCAAGCCATACATTTCAGCTTTCGAAAGTTTAAGTGAGCAAATTGATCTGGAGGCTTTAGCTCTTGTATCTGTAAATGAGAATTCTCGCTTAAAAAAACAAGTTGAACAAGTAAATAGTTTAGCCCAACTAGGAATTACTGTAGAAATCATAGGCCATGAAGTTGAAGGCTTTGATATGACAATAGAGCGAGGTATAAAAAACCTACTCTTAACTGGACTAGATGATATTCAGCTTAAATCATTAAAAGCCATTAAAAATGCTCACGAGTCGCTAAGTGATTCATGGCGTTTTTTGAGTCCATTAAAACTGTCAGGAGAGAAAATTCGCACTGATTTAACTGGTGAGGATATATATAAGTATGTACACAAATTCTTCAGTAATAAACTAGAAAAAGATGATATTGTTTTTGATTGTACAGATGCATTTAAAAAAATATCCATTTATGAACAACCATCTCGAATTTATCCTGTTTTTATTAATTTAGTTAATAATTCAAGGTATTGGGTAAAGGAAAATAACTCTATTCCTAGAAAAATACTTCTTGATGTGATAGATAAGTTTGTATATGTCAGCGATAATGGCCCTGGAGTTGATATTGATGATGTTGATGAATTATTCACGATATTCTTTTCAAAAAAACAAAGGGGCGGCCGTGGAGTAGGATTATATCTTTGCAAACAAAACCTTGCCGCAAGTGGACACTCTATTTTTTATGAAACACGTGATACTAAAAAAATATTAAATGGTGCAAACTTTGTCATTCAGTTTAAAGGATTAAAAAATGCAAACTAATTCTAACTTCGATTACATCCCTCATTTAAAAAAGGCGTTCATCGATCCTATTCGTACCGTCACTATAATTGATGATGAATATCCAACTATAGATGAACTTATATCACCCGAGAAGACTGAATTCGAACCTGATAATTTAGCTAGATTGCAAGAGATAATTAAAATAAGCAGAAGCGAGCAATATAATTGGTTGCTTGACGTATACAACGGCAAAGAACAAAAAGTAAAAAAAGGCCTTGTAACGAATAGATTACACCATAGTGATCTTTTGATACTTGATTATCACCTTGATGGTGAGGATTCTGGATATTGTAGAAAATCAATTGAAATAATAAAAAGCTTATCTGTGAATCGTCATTTCAATATAGTAGCCGTGCATACAAAAGGTTATACTGGCGAGAAAGGCACAGTACAAGATGTATTAATAGATATTGTAGTTTCATTGCAGAAACGGCCAGACTTTATAAACCTCAAAGAAAATGAAATTTCGACCATAAATGAGATGATGGATGAATGGCAAATTGAAGATGATAGCATCTTAGACTCTCTTCGTGATTCAATATCAACACTGGATCTTTTATTTTTAATAAATAAATTCAATGGGCAATTAAATAACCCTAATTTCAAACACAAGTTTCTAGAGGAGTTTGATTCACTTTACCAAAATAAACCAGAAGACATTAAAATACAAAAACACAAGTTATTTAAATGGCTTTCTTTAAAAAAATTACAAGTATATGAAGAGTGTTTTGCATCAGAAACATCCAGTTTCTTCGATTGGGGAGTTAAAGGTAATATTAATTGGATTAGAACAGAGGATTTATTTTTAACGGTTTTAGGGAAAAAAGACACGCCTATTAGTGATATCCCTATGCAGCTATTACAAGCAATGTCTGACTCACGCCCTCATCCACATAAATTAATTTTATCGAAACTACGACATGAAATAGAAAGCAAAGGGAGCTTTGCTGCAAGCAATATATTAAACAAAAAATTCTTACAGGCGGCATGGCTAAAAGAGTTATTAAAAGAAAGTAATTCTACCACTGCGATCAAAACTTCAGCATGGCAAGCAGTTACAAAACTATGGGAGGAGTTAGCATATGAAATAAAAGAAGGTTTAGATGAATTTACAATTAATCTTGTAAATTCTTTAAAAACTATGGATACTCCCCTGGATTATTTCATCGAAAAAGAAACATTAAATAATGAAGCTAACCAAGCAATACATGCAAATTGCTTTAGCTGTTCTAAAAAAATAAGTACTCATCACTTAGTAACTGGCCACGTCCTCAGTTTCGAGAGTAACTTCTGGTTATGTCTTACCCCTATGTGTGATTTAGTACCGGGCCAAAAAGAATCAAGTAATAAACTTATTTCAGTAACATTAGTGAAAATGTATGATGCTAAAGCTGCTTTAGCAAACTCTCGGGAAAATATGCGAAAAGCTTTAGAGCTTGAAGCGATACCAAAACTTTCTAAAGAAGAAGAGATCAAACACATACTTAAATATTCCACACAAAACAATCTTTTATTTATTCGCCCCGAAAATAAAAAAGATGAAGTAAAAATTTTAAGTTTCACTGTTGGTCTTGATGGGAAAGCCAATCCAAAAGCAATGGATTTTTATGTGGAAAACCAAGGTGTATTTGATGCAGAAACTAATAATATTACAATAAAATATGCAGAACCAGGTGATACAGAGAATAACATCATCATCAAAGAATTTAATGCTGAGGTCGTGGCTGAATTAAGATATGAATATGCATTAAATCTTTTAAGTAAATTAGGAGTATCAAAGTCTAGAGTTGGCTTAGATTTTATAAATTGACTAGTTAAGTCCGAGTGCTTAGCACTCGGACTCTTCAAAGTATAACAAACACAAAAAAAGCCGCCCTTAAGCGACTTTGATTTGCATCTTATGGTGCCGAAGGCCGGACTCGAACCGGCACGTATTTCTACGGTTGATTTTGAATCAACTGCGTCTACCGATTTCGCCACTTCGGCACTGAAGGGGATGCGGAAACGTTGTGGATTATACCTGTCGCGCGCCGCCATGCAAGCGACGACGCGCTAAACCCGCGCTAAGTGCCCAAAAAACCAGCGCCCTTTCACTCCAGCTCAGACACCGCCAGCCGAATCACCCTCGCCGCCTTCTGCTCCGGCAGCGCCAGCACC
>ERZ1035001.676-NODE-676-length-16556-cov-6.547603_pt1 | contig 16556 bp, 18 predicted proteins | sample MGYA00520685_ERZ1035001 | MGnify/ENA primary metagenome ERZ1035001 (study PRJEB33766, sample SAMN09781749) | gut metagenome | biome: gut microbiome | host: Homo sapiens | place: Madagascar | study: EMG produced TPA metagenomics assembly of the PRJNA485056 data set... | reverse complement strand
GGCGGTGGCCGCGGCTTTGGCGGTGGCGGTGGCAGCTTCGGCGGCGGAGCTGGACGGCGCTAAGCATGGCATTTAAGCCAACAGAGAACAGGAGTGTGCAACCATGAAATTTACCATGATCCACGAAAATTATAATGTGGCCGATCTGCAGCGCTCGCTGGCATTCTACGAAAAAGCGCTGGGGCTCACCGAAAAGTGCCGCAAAACAGCGCCGGACGGATCGTTTATCATTGTGTATGTGGGCAACGAGGAATCCGATTTTGAATTGGAGCTTACCTGGCTGAAGGAGCATCCGCAAAATTATAATCTGGGCGAATGCGAATTCCACCTGGCATTCCGCACCGATGATTTTGAAGCCGCTCACAAAAAGCACGAGGAAATGGGCTGCATCTGCTTTGAAAACCACGCCATGGGCATCTATTTTATTCAGGACCCCGATGGCTACTGGCTGGAGATCGTGCCGAGCCGAAAGTAAAACCATAAAAAAAGCACCTGACCTTGAAAAACTCCAAGGTCGGGTGCTTTTTTGCATGATGGAAAACGGCTCAGAACACTTCGATGGCACTCACGGGGCAGGCGGCGGCTGCGCTGTTTACATCACGCTCTAAATCTTCGGGCACGGCAGGCACCATCACCTCGGCGCGGCCCTCGGCGTTCATCTGAAACACGGCGGGGCAGTTGCCTGCGCACAGGCCGCAGCCGATGCAGTCATCGGTCACAGTGGTCATCATAAAACAATGCACTCCTTTTTGTTTGATTTGCAAGGGATGCGTGCTCCCTTATCCATCAGTATGTGCATTGCAAAGCCCGTTAGTCAGCGTTTTTTTCTTCGGCGGGCTTGCGCACACTGAACACGCACCCGCAGTAGTCCTGACGGTACAGGCCGTATTCGGCGCTCAGCTCCAAGCTGCGCTTATAACCGTTTTTCTTGCGGAATTCACTGGGCAAATGGGCCACACCGTATTTTTGGGCAAGCTCCTGCCCGATCTGATTGATGCGCACAGGGTCTTTTACGGGGCTGATGGAAAGGGTGGTGGTAAACCAGTCAAACCCGTGGGCGGCGGCATAGCGTGCGGCTTGCTCCATGCGCAGCCGATAGCACACGGTGCAGCGCTCACCGCGCTCAGGCTCGGCTTCCAGCCCTTTTACCGCGGTGTAAAACTCCTGCGGGTCGTAGGGCAATTCGATCAGCGAAATGCCGCTCATACCGGCATCCTGCAAAAAGCGCTCCAGCTCCTGCTCGCGGCGGTGGTATTCCTGCGGGGGATAAATATTGGGGTTGTAATACAGAATGGTGATGGAAAAATGCTCGCGCAGGCGCTCCAACACGGCGCTGGAGCACGGGGCGCAGCAGGCGTGCAGCAGCAGCTTGGGCTTTGCCCCGGCGGGCAGAGAAGCCAGCACTTTTTCCATTTCAAGCTGATAATTGATGCGATTGGCCATAAGGCACTTCCTTTTTCTATGTTGAGCGGTGCCGCCCGTGCTTTGTCCCAGCCGGTAAAGCGGCGGCAGCGCTGCGCAGGTTCAGTGCGGTTTGCCGAAAAATTCGGTGCTTTCATCATACCCCATTCCCACGCACCCGTCAACCAGCCCGCAGATTTTCAGAAGGGGTGCAGAAAAGTTACAAAAATAACACTTTACACCGGGCGCGTTTGCGGGTACAATAGCGGTGATCACACAGAAAGGGGAAAGGCATTATGGAACCGATCTTGCGCCAAACCATTCGGCAGTTGGCCCGCGAAGGGCGTTTTTCACAGGAAAAAGACTGCTTTCAGCATGGCAGCACCAGTGTGTATGCCCACAGTGTGCGTGTGGCAGCCTGCAGCCTGCGCCTGAGCCGGATGCTCAGGATCCGCACCGACCAGCGAGCCCTTGTGCGCGGGGCACTGCTGCATGATTATTTTCTGTATGATTGGCACAAGGCCGATCCCAGCCACCGCCTGCACGGATTTTATCACCCGGGCACGGCCTTGCGCAACGCCCGGCAGGATTTTGCCCTGACCCCGCGTGAGGAAAATATCATTCACCGCCATATGTTTCCGCTCACGCCCATGCCGCCTACCACGCGGGAAGCATGGATCGTGTGCCTGGCCGATAAATACTGTGCTGCCGCCGAAACGGTAGAGCCTGTGAAAAAAAGCCGTTTGTTTCGCACTTTCGCGGCCTGCTGCCGAATCAGCTGACCGACAAGATACATTTTTTCGGCACCCGCACCAGCCGCCGGCGGGCAGAAATGCTGCCCGGTGTATGCTGCGGGTGCTTTTTATTTTTATAAAATAAGCGTTAAAACGAATAAGCTATTTGCATCTGCGCGGGGGACAAACCGCTTTTTACCCGCCGAAGAAAAAGAAGAGAACACAAAGGAGAATTTGTTACCATATCTTTTATGAATTCGTAACAGTTTTGTAATAATTAAGGGGTATAGTATAGACAGTCAAGGGGAACCAAACAGGTTCCCACCAAGTGACGAACCGAAAAACGCAGCATGAGCGTTTTTACCCTTATACTGAATCCCTGCCCATGCCAGCACGCGCGGCCAACAAGCTGCGAGGGTGCGGGCAGGGAATCAGACAACCAACCCCACTCTGAATAACATCAGAGTTTCTCATATTCCTTTCTCCTTTCTTTTCTCTCTCCGCCGCCTGTTATGGGCGGCACCGCAAATCACAAAGGTGGCTGGCCTTTAAAGCTGGTCACCTTTGTTTTTGTGTGCAAACAAGCGGTTTTGCCTTGGCACAAAAGGCAGAACTTGCTATAATAGAACTATAATATTATGCAGGAGATTGATTTTCATGGATCAAAAAAAGATCGACCGTATCAACGAACTGGCCCGTAAAAGCAAAACGCCCGAGGGCCTTACCGCCGCCGAGCAGGCCGAGCGTCAGGCGCTGCGCCAGGAGTATATTCAGGCATTCCGTGCAAATTTAAAGCAGCAGCTGGATGTCACCGTGATCGTAGAACCGGACGGCACGCGCCGCAAGCTGGCCCCCAAAGCCGGGCAAAAGCCCAAAAGCTAAGGCTTTCATGGCCCTAAAACCGATGGTTTTGGGCGGGGCCGGGCACCAAAAAGGAAAAAATGCCCTGAAATTTATGTTTTTGCAAAAAAAGGGTAGCCAAACCATATTGGATTTACTATAATAATAGTGTATGTGGGAAAACGGCCATGATGGCTGCTTTTTCCGCTGCCCCCCAACAGGGGGAAAAGATTACAAAGGTGGCGGATCCCGGGCAGGGAGTTCGGAAAAGGCTGCCCTTTGGGTTTTTTGAAGAGGTATTATTATGCTTACTGCAATTACCGGCATCAACTGGGGCGATGAAGGCAAGGGCCGCATGGTTGACTTGCTCAGCCAGGATTATGACATTGTTGTGCGCTATCAGGGCGGCAACAACGCTGGCCACACGGTGAAAAATCCGCGGGGCAAGTTTGTGCTGAACCTGCTGCCCAGCGGCATTCTGCGCCCGGAGGTTGTGTGCGTGATGGGCAATGGTATGCTCATTGATCCGCACCATCTGGACGGTGAAATCGCCAGCCTGCGCGAAAAGGGCATCGAGATCAGCCCTGCAAACCTGAAAATTTCTGACCGTGCCACCATCTGCATGCCTTTCCATGTAGAGCAGGACGGTTTGGAGGAAGAGCGCCTTTCCAAAACCGGCGCACAGTTTGGCTCTACCAAGCGCGGCATTGCTTATGGCTATGCCGATAAATACATGAAGAAGACCCTGCGCATGGGCGATCTTTTGCATTTGGACGAAAATGTCAAGCGCCGCCTTGCCACCATCGTGGAAAGCAAGAATCTGGTGATGGAGGGCTGCTACAACGCCAAGCCCACCGATCTGGAAGAAATGTGGGCATGGTGCCAGAAGTACGCCGAGATCTTCAAGGATTACATCTGCGATGCAGGCGACTATCTGGACAAGGCAGACCGCGAGGGCAAAAAGATCCTGTTCGAGGCTCAGCTGGGCGCGCTGCGCGATATTGATTTCGGCATTTATCCCTACACCAGCTCCTCCAATGTGATCGGCGCTTATGCCCCCATCGGCGCAGGCATTCCCGGCCACAAGCTGAATCTTTCCATCGGCATCATGAAGGCCTACAGCTCTTGCGTGGGCGACGGCCCCTTCACCGCCGAGCTGGCCATGACTGAAGAGGAAAAAGACAAGCTGCGTGAGGCAGGCCACGAATACGGCGCTGCCACCGGCCGTCCCCGCCGCGTAGGCCCCATTGATGTGGTTGCCAGCCGCTACGGCGTTGGCTGCCAGGGCTGCGACGAAGTAGCCCTCACCCTGCTGGATGTGCTGGATTACATGGAAAAGATCCCCGTGGTGGCACACTATCAGCTGGCTGACGGCACCTTGACCGATCGCTTCCCCATGGGCAAGGCTTTGGATGAGGCCAAGCCTGTGGTGGAGTATCTGCCCGGCTGGCACTGCGATATTACCGCCTGCCGCAAGTTTGAAGAGCTGCCCGCAGAGGCTCAGAACTATGTGAACTATCTTGAAAAGCAGATTGGCTGCCGCATTGCCTACATCTCGGTGGGCGCCGAGCGTGATGCCTGCATTCGCCGCTGAGAACACAGCCGCAGCATTGTAAAGGCAAAATCATAGAATTTTTGTCAGAGGGCCGTTCCCCCGGAGCGGCCCTCTTATTTTCTTTCCGCTTATAAAGATCCTCTAAGATCATCCGAAATCACATAAAAGGAGCCGGTGTGTAATGACCGATTTGTTGCTGAAGCTTTTTATCCCCAAGCAAAAAGGGGAATCCGATACGCGGTTGGCCTATGGCAATCTTGCAAGCATTGTGTGCATTGTGTGCAATATTCTGCTGTGTACCGGGAAAATAGCCGCAGGCGCGATTTTTGGCAGCATTGCCATTCTGGCCGACGGTTTAAACAACCTGTCGGACGCCAGCAGCAATGTGATCAGTCTGGTGGGCTTTAAGCTGGGCAGCGCCCCGGCAGATTCCAAGCATCCCTACGGCCATGCCCGCTATGAATATATTGCCGCTCTGGCCGTTTCGGTGATGATCCTGGTCATCGGTTTGGAGCTGGGTAAAGAGAGCCTTGGCAAGATCTGGCAGCCGCAGATCGCAGCGTTCAGCTGGCTGAGCGTGGCGGTGCTGGCGGCATCGATCCTGGTAAAGCTTTGGATGGCTGCCTTCAACCGCCGTATTGGCCGCATGATCGATTCCGAGGTGCTTATGGCCACAGCAGCGGACAGCCGCAACGATGTGATCTCTACAGCGGCGGTGCTGGTATCGCTGTTTGTCACCAAGCTCACCGGCATTGCCCGCGTGGACGGCGTGATGGGCCTTGGCGTGGCCGTGTTCATCTTATACGGCGGCATCGGCATGGTGCGGGATACGCTCAGCACACTGCTGGGGGAAGCGCCCGACCCGGCCCTTGTGAAGCACATTGAGGATACAGTGCGCAGCTATCCGGGCGTGCTGGGGGTGCATGATCTGATGGTGCATGATTACGGCCCGGGCCGCCGCTTTGCGGTGCTTCATGTGGAAATGCCCGCCGAAACCGATGCGCTGGAAAGCCATGACCTGATCGATAATATCGAGCGTGACATCTGGAAAAAAGACGGGATGCATGTGACCATTCATTACGACCCCATCGTGACCAGCGACCCACACGTGGAAGAGCTGCGCGGGCTGCTGCAGCGCACCGCCGAAGGCCTGCACGCGCATTTGAGCATTCACGATGTGCGCATTGTGGTGGGCAAAACCCACACCAATGTGGTGTTTGACTGTGTGGTGCCTGCCGATTGCAGCCTAACGCATACAGAAATCAGAAATAAGCTGACTGCCGCTGTGCAGGCGGCTTATCCGGATCACAACTGTGTGATCAAAATGGAAAACAGTTATACCGGCGGGCAGGATTGAGCCGCCGGGGAAGGGAAAGGGAAAGTACAATGCTTGCTGAACGCTACAAAAAAATGCTCTCGCAGGAATCCATGATCCGCCAAATTTTCATGTACGGCAAAAAGCGCGGCGCTGAGATCGGCTATGAAAATGTGTTCGATTACAGTCTGGGCAACCCCAGCGTGCCCTGCCCGCCTGCGTTTACGGCGGCCATGCAAAAGCTGCTGGCCGAAAAAGAACCCGTGGCGCTGCACGGCTATTGCCCCAATCAGGGAGACCCGGATTTCCGCCGGGCTGTGGCCGAAAGCTGTGCACGGCGTTTTGGCCTTGCCTATGAAGCAAAGCATATTTTTCCCACCACCGGCGCTGCCGGTGCGCTGGCACACGCCCTGCGCGCGGTGGTAACTCCGGGGCAGAAGGTGCTTACCTTTGCGCCCTATTTTTCCGAGTACGGCCCCTATGTGGCGGGGCTGGATGCCGTGCTGGAGATCGTGCCGGCCGACACTGAAACCTTTCAGCCGAATTTTGACAGGCTGGAGCAAATGCTGGACGAAACGGTGGCTGCGGTGCTGATCAACACGCCCAACAACCCCAGCGGCGTGGCGTATTCCTGCGCCAGTATGCAGCGGCTGGGCGATATTCTGCGCGCCAAAAGCGCGGCCTTTGGGCACGAGATCTTTTTGATCAGTGACGAGCCCTACCGTGAGATCCGCTATGCCGGGGCCGAGCATCCGTATCCGGCAGCGTATTACGACAACACGCTCACCTGCTATTCCTTTTCCAAAAGCATGAGCCTGCCCGGCGAGCGCATTGGCTATGTGGCCGTAAACCCCAAGGCCGAGGGGGCAGATATTCTGGTGGATATGATGGCACAGATCAGCCGCGGCACCGGCCACAACTGCCCCCCCAGCCTGATCCAGCAGGCGGTGGCGCAGTGCATTGACTGCACCAGCGATCTGTCTGTGTATGAAACCAACATGAACCTGCTTTATAACAAGCTGGTGGAGCTTGGCTTTACGGTGGTGAAGCCCGGCGGAACCTTTTATATCTTCCCCAAGTGTCTGGAAAGCGATTCCAAGGCATTCTGCGAAAAGGCCAAAGAGTTTGATCTTTTGCTGGTGCCCGGCGATGGATTCGGCGTGCCCGGCTATTTCCGCATGGCCTATTGCATCGACACCGAAAAGGTGCAGCGCAGCCTTGCCGCTTTGGAAAAGCTGGCCGCGGCATACCAAAAGTAAACCAAAGGCCTTGAAGTTATCATAAAACAGAAATGCTATGCATTCTGCCCGGCAGAACGCATAGCATTTTTTCTTTTCTGTGATAGGGAAAATCAGTTGCTGTTATTATTGACCGAGAAAACATCGGCCACCTCGCTGATGGCGATATAGGCGGTGGAATCGATGCTCTGCACAATGTTTTTCATGCGGATCACCTGATAACGGTTCACAATAAAATACACCATGCCCTTGCTGCGGTTGGAGTAGCCGCCCTTGGCGTTCAGCTTGGTTGTGCCGCTGCCGAAGGCTTCACTCAGGGCCTTGCAGATTTCGTCTGGCTTTTCCGTAACGATAATGGCGCACTTGGCGCGGTCAATGCCTTCCACGATAAAGTCGATGGTTTTCAGTGCGGCCGTGTAGGTGACAATGGAGTACAGCGGCAGGATCCAGCTTTGCAGCACAATGCCGCAAACAATGTACAAAAGAATGTTGTACACCATCACAAAGGTGCCAACGGAAACGCCAAGGCGCTTGGCAAAGATCACGGCCATAACTTCAATGCCGTCCATTGCGCCGCCGTAGCGAATGGCAAGGCCGCTGCCAATGCCGGAGATCACGCCGCCAAACAAGGCGCACAGCAAAAGATCGGTGCCGGCCAGGGGCGATGCCATGCTCACATCAATGGGAAGAACATCGGTGATCAGCCATGCAAACAGAGAATAGATGGCCACAGCGTAAATGGCGTAGGCGGTAAAGGTTTTTCCCTGCTTTTTTAAGCCGAACAGAAACAGCGGAACGTTGAGAACCAGCAGAAACAGCGAAAGCGACAGATACGGAGGCGTGATTTGTTCCAGCAGCATGGAAGTGCCGGAAATGCCGCTGTCGTACAGCTTTACGGGGGTGAGAAAAATCGTAATGCCAAAGGCGTTTATCATTCCTGCAACGGTAAGCATTGCAATATGGATCATTCTAAGCTTGATGGAATGGTTCATAGGGGGGACTCAAAGCTCCTTTCACAAAAACGGTGCTGCCGCGCGGGGCAGCGGGCGAGTGGGATCAATCCGAACAGTTGTAGTCAATGGGCAGGGTGGGCAGGCCGTTCAGCTCCAGCCCGGCGGTGTTGCCGCTCAAAAACTCGTAGTAGCCTTGGCTGGCGATCATGGCGCCGTTGTCGCCGCAAAAACGCAGCTGCGGCAGATACACCTTGGCACCCAGCTTTTGCGCGCCGTCGTTCACCAGCTGGCGCAGGCGGCCGTTGGCAGCCACGCCGCCTGCCAAACAGATCTGCCTGGCCCCGGTGTCGGCAGCGGCAAGCAGCAGCTTTTGTGCCAGGATCTGCGCAATGCGCTCCTGAAAGCTGGCGGCCATATCCGGCACATGAATGGTTTCGCCCTTCATGTTGGCGGTGTTTACGGCGCTCAGCACGGCGGTTTTCAGGCCGGAAAAGCTGACATTGTATTTGCCCTCCACCTTGGGCACGGGCAGGCGGTAGGCCTTGGGGTCACCGGTTTTGGCAGCTTCGCTCACGCTGGGGCCGCCGGGATAGGGCAGGCCCAGCGTGCGTGCCACCTTGTCAAACGCCTCACCAGCGGCATCGTCCACCGTGCGGCCCAGCACCTTAAAATGGGTATAGTCCTGCACCTGCACAATGTGGCTGTGCCCGCCGCTGGCTACAAGACACAAAAACGGGGGCTTTAACTCGGGGTGCGTAAGATAGTTGGCGGCAATGTGCCCGCGCAGGTGATGCACCGGCACCAGCGGCTTGCCCGCAGAATAGGCAAGGCCCTTGGCAAAGTTTACGCCCACCAATACAGCGCCGATCAGGCCGGGTGCAAAGGTGACGGCAATGGCATCCAGCTCCTGCACCGTAATGCAGGCATCGGCCAAGGCCTTTTCCACGGTGGCGCTGATATATTCGGCGTGGCGGCGGCTGGCGATCTCGGGCACCACACCCCCGTATAAAGCTTGCTCTTTCACGCTGGTGGCGATCACATTGCTGCGCAGAATGCGCCCGTCTTCCACCACGCTGGCGGCGGTTTCATCGCAGGTGGATTCAATTCCCAAAACTAACATTTTTTGCTCCTCCTCAGGGGTTAGTGCGCTTGCAGCCAGTTGCGGCCGATCTTGGCTTCTACGCTCAGGGGCACCGAATAGCTTACACAGTGCTCCATTTCATGCTGCAGGATCTCGGCAGCCTTGGCGGCCTCGGCCTCGGGGGCCTCTACGATCAATTCGTCGTGTACGGTCAAAATCAGGCGGCTCTGCATTCCTTCGGCCCGCAGGCGGTGCCACACGCGCACCATAGCCAGCTTGATAATGTCCGCTGCGGTGCCCTGAATGGGGGTGTTGCGGGCCATGCGTTCGCCGCCGCTGCGCACCTGAAAATTGGTGCTGCTCAGCTCGGGCAGCGCGCGCCTGCGGCCAAACAGCGTGGAAACATAGCCCTTTTCCTTGGCGTCGGCAATGGTAGAGCGCATATAGCCATCCACTCCGGGGAAGGTGTCGAGATAATTTTTCAAAAAGGCGTCGGCCTCTTTTACGCTGATGCCCAGATCCTTGCTCAGGCTGAAAGCGCCTTTGCCGTACATAATGCCAAAGTTGATGGCCTTGGCGCTGCTGCGCAGTGCAGGGGTGACTTCTTCATCCGGAATGTGATACATCTTGGCGGCGGTGCTGCGGTGGATGTCGCGGCCCTGCAAAAATGCCTCACGCATGGCCTCGTCACCGCTGGCGTGGGCCAGCAGCCGCAGCTCGATCTGGCTGTAGTCGGCATCTACCAGCTCGCAGCCCTCGGGCGCTACAAAAAAGGCGCGCATACGGCTGCCAAGCTCGGTGCGAATGGGAATATTCTGCAAATTGGGCTCGGTGCTGCTCAGGCGGCCTGTGCGGGCCTCGGTTTGCAAAAAGTTGCTGTGAATGCGCCCATCGGGGCCGATCACCTTCAAAAGCCCCTCCACATAGGTGCTGTTTAGCTTCTGGTACAGGCGGTATTGCAGAATATCGCTTACCACAGGGCTGTAATTCTGCAGGCTTTCCAGAGTCTCGGCATCGGTGGAATAGCCGCTGCGGGTCTTTTTGCGGGGCGGCAGGCCCAGCTTGTCAAACAGGGCTTCCCCCAGCTGCTTGGGGCTGTTCAGATTGAATTCATAGCCCACAGCCTCATAAATGCGGCCAAGGCAGCCCTCCAGCTCGGTGCGCAGCATTTCGCCAAAGCTGCGAATGCCTTCTTCGTCCACCAGCACGCCGGTGTGGGTCATATCCGCCAGCACCTGCGCCAAGGGGAATTCGATCTCGTCCATCAGCTTTCGCATTCCCTGCTCGTCCACCTGGGCATTCATGCGCTGCATCAGCGGAATCAGCAGCCCGGCATCCGGAAATTCAGGGCAGGCAAACTCGCCTTCAATGCCGTAGGCATCGGCCAGAGTGCTTACCAGATAGTCGCGTGCGCTGGGGTTTAAAAGATAAGCGGCCAGCTTGCCGTCCTCACAAATGCTTTTTCCCTCGCCGCCTGCGGCAAAGGCCATGGCGTACAGCGGGGCCGAGTCAAAGGCGTGCAGGCGCACGGCGGCATCGTCCAACAGGGTGGTCAGGCGGGATTCCTCCAGCGCAAACACCTGCTCGTTCTGCACGGCATACCAGCACGAGGGGGTGTCGATCACATTGTGTACGCCCTCTTTTTTGGTGGTGGCAGGGCGCATGGCAACATAATAATCGCCCTCGGCCAAAAGGGGCATGGCCTCGGCCTCGTGTACAGGCAGCTCGCGCCGGGGCGCGGCCTTGGCCTCGGCAAGGCCCAGCCGGGGGATCAGGGTTTGGATCTCCAGCTCGGAAAGCAATTTGGCGGCAGCGGCAGGGTCACCGGGGTGGCGCGCATAGCTGCCGGGGGCGGTTTCAATGGGGGCCTCGCACACAATGGTGCCCAGTGTGCGGCTCAGCTCGGCCTCGGCCTTGTGGGCATTCAGCTTGGTGCGCATACCGGGCTTGATGCGCGGGTCGTCAATATGTGCATACACACCGTCCAGCGTGCCGAAATTCTGCACAAGCATCAGGGCAGTTTTTTCGCCGATCCCGGCCACACCCGGGATATTATCGCTGGAATCGCCCATCAGGCTTTTCACTTCGATCAGCTGGCGGGGCTCTACGCCGTATTTTTCGCGCACGGCCTCGGGGTCCATGGGAATGGTTTCCTTGTTGGTGGCCAGCAGAATGGTGGTGGTTTCACTGGCCAGCTGCAGGCTGTCCCGGTCTCCCGTGGCCAGCAGGCAATCGTCCTTGCGGGCGGCGCAGGCGGCGGCCAGCGTGCCCAGAATATCATCGGCCTCCCAGCCCTCGCAGCTTACGCTCACAAAGCCCAGATCGGCCAAAAGCTGCTTGAGCACAGGCATCTGCTGGGCAAGCTCGGGCGGCATACCGTGGCGCGTGGCCTTATAGCCATCGTACATTTTGTGGCGGAAGGTAGGGGCCTTCAGATCCCACGCAATGGCCACTTCATCGGGCTCGTGCGCCTTGAGCAGGTTCAAAAGAATATTCATAAAGCCGTAAATGGCGTTGGTAAAGCGGCCATCCTTGGTGGTGAGCACTTTGATGCCGAAAAAGGCACGGTTCACCAGACTGTTGCCGTCTAAGACCAGTAATTTCATGCAGGTTCCTCGCTTTGTTATATAGTAGCAATACTTATTTATAGTATAGCACAAAACCGGGGTTATGAATAGCCCACAGGGCCGTGAAAATGCAGCCCGGCCTTTAAATAGGAAGCGAACAGAAAGAAAAACGCTGTGCAGGCGCAAAAGCCCTGCACAGCGTAAAAGTGATAAACCAGCGGCATCAATCGCGGCGATATTTGCCGATCTTCTGGTCAATGGTTAAAATTTCACCCTCGGGGCGGTAAACCACTTTGATGTAGGCCGACACCTTGGGGGCACCGGCACGAATGGCCACGTGCTGGCATTCCTTGGCGATATCCATCAGCTGATCGTAGCTTTCGCCCTCAATGGTGGTTTCAAAGGGGCCAACCTCATAGTGCAGGCCGGTGGATTTGATGTAATCGATCACGGCATCCACCCGCTGGCAAAGCTGGCGGTCGTTTTCGGCCTCGGGCAAAACCTGAATGGCAATACTTGCGCTCATAGAAAAAACCTTCTTTCATATTTACCAGTGTAAAACCGTTTCATCGGCCAAAGCGCTCATTTCGCTCCAGCGATCCTTGGCGGAATCGTCATACACGCCCACCACATAAAAGCCCGCAGCCTTGGCCGTTTTGGCGGCAAAAATTGCATCTTCAAACACGGCGGCATCGCAGGGGGCACAGCCCAATCGGCGCGCAGCCTGCAAATAAATCTCGGGGCTGTCCTTGCCCTTGCCCACATCCTCGCAGGAAAGCAAAAAGGCAAAGTCCTGCCGCACACCAAGGCGGGAAAGGCAGGCTTCCATCAGCGGGGCAGCGGTGGCCGAGGCCACGCACAGCGCCGTGCCGTTTTGTCGAAGTGCTGTGAGGTATTCTTTCATGCCGGGCTTCAGCGGAATGTCGCGGCGATAGTGCTCGTCCATTAAGGCGTTGATCTCGGCGGCAATACTTTCAGGAGTGCCGGAAAAGCCGAACAGCTCAATAAACAGGGCGGCGGCTCCCGTGACCGTAACGGTTTTAATGCGCTCGGGCAGGTCGGCGGGAATCTGCGCCGGGGTAACGCCGCGGCTGAAAAGATATTCCGAGGCAAGGCGCTGCCAATAGACCATCGAGTCGATCAGCGTACCGTCCATATCAAAGATCGCAAATTTTTTATCCATGCTGCACCATCTTTCGGGCGGCATCCAGCAGCTGTGCTGTGGCGGCACCGGGATCATCGGCTGCAAAAATGGCCGATACCACGGCAACACCGTCCACTCCGCTGCCGGAAAGCTCGGCAATGTTGGAAGCATTGATGCCGCCGATGGCTACCACGGGAATGTGAACCGAGCGCTGAATCTCCTGCAGCTGCTCCAGAGAAAGATTGCGGGCGTTCTTTTTGGTGGTGGTGCCGAACACAGCGCCCACGCCAATGTAGTCGGCACCGGCTTTTTCCGCAGCCACGGCCTCGGCCACGGTGCCGGCCGAAATGCCCAGAATTTTATCGGGGCCGATCATGGCGCGAATGTCGCGGCCCTTGATGTCGCTCTGCCCCACATGAACGCCGTCTGCGTTCATGTCCAGTGCAATCTCCACGCTGTCGTTGACCACAAAGGGCACTTTGTGGGCGGCGCACAGGGTCTGCAGCTGCCGGGCCTCCTGCTCGAACGAGTCTGCATCCAGATCCTTTTCCCGGATCTGCAAAAAGGTTGCGCCGTTTTCCAGCACCTTTTCGCACACGGCGGGCAGGGCTTCGCCGGGCTTCAGCCAGCTGCGGTCTGTGACGGCATACAAAAGCATGGCACTGCGAATCTCATCCCTGGTAAATTTCATAGCGAAGTCCCTCCCTGAGCTGCTGCTCGGTCAAATTAAATACGGCATCGATCAAATCGGTGCGGAAAGTGGCATTGCCGGTGTGGTTTTGCAGGCGGCGCTTTTCGGCCAACTCACCGCACACGCCCATCACGCCCATGGCCGAGCAAACGGCAGCCAAAGGCTCATCCGGGTCAGCGCCGCAGAAAGCGCCGATCAGCGAGGTGAGCATACAGCCGCTGCCGGTAATGCGGGCCATGGTGGCGCAGCCATTGCGCAAAACCACCACGGTTTCGCCGTCCGAAACCAGATCCAGCACGCCCGAAACCGCGATCACGCCGCCGATCTTCTTTGCCAGCGCTTTCACCATAGCGGCAGCCATGGGCAGGTTTTCTTCGGTGATGGCATCCAATGCGCTCACATCCACGCCGCTGCCGGTGGTTTGCTGCCCGGCTAAATAGCGAATTTCCGATGCATTGCCGCGAATGGCGGTGAAATGCACTTTTTCCAGCAATTCGGCAGAGCCTTCCCGCCGCAAAGCCGTGCCGCCTGCAGCCACAGGGTCCAGCACAACGGGCTTATGCAGCTGATTGGCGCGCTGCCCGGCAGCAACCATAGAGGGCACATCTTCAATTGCGCCCATGTTGCACACAACGGCGTTTGCGCCCTCGGCGGCCTCGGCAGCCTCACGCACATCGTGGGCCATCGAGGGCGAGCCGCCCGCAGCCAAAATAATATTGGCACAGTCGTTTACCGTTACAAAATTGGTGATGCACTGCACCAGCGGCGCATTCCGGCGCACCAGCGCCAGCGGCCGACAAAGATCCAGGATCATACTTTCAGCCCCCTTAATGAATCACAGCTCTTTCAGCATTTTGTCCAGAAGGCCACTGCGCTTGAGAACGGCCAGCACCATGATGCCCATGGCGCCGCCCACGGCAGCACTGGGCGTATAGAACGGAATGTAATAGAACGGGTTGGTCACATCCAAGCCATAGAACAGCTTCATCAACGGGTACGAGGCCATAGCGCCGCACAAACCGGTGCCGATCACTTCACCAAACCATACAAGGTAAATGTTTTTGGTTTTGCGCCAGATCAAGCCGCCCAGAATGGGGCCAAACACAGCGCCGGTAACAGCCTGAATGGTGCGGCCGCTGGCCATGCGCATCACACCGCACAAAAAGGCGCTGGCGCAGGCATACCAGGGGCCCAGAAATACGGCGGCGATCACATCCACAAAATGCTGAAACGGAGCCATGGCCGGAAAATAAACACAGGTGCTCAGCACAAAGGCAAGGCAGGCGAACATAGCGGTAAGAACAAGCTTTCTGGTGGATTTTTTTACGGTGGTATTCATAAAATGCGATTCTCCTTTTGAAACAGGGGAAAGCGGCGGATGCAGCAGCGCTTTCCGAAAAAACGGGCATTACGGCCCAAAACGGAAGTTCGGTCGAAGCTATCATGGCTTCCTCTCACGCCGGAACACGGCTTCCCATCGCTGCATATTTCCGGGGCCCAGGGCGCTCCCCCTCGGCCCGGCCGCAAATACTGCGGAACCGCCTATCCTCCTTTATCAAAAAAGTGATCGCAACAAAAAAGCAGGGCACACCCCCTGCGGGCGCCCCTGCGTAAAGCAAACAAAAACTTCCTACGGCGGCATTACCCACATCAGGTCAAAGGGTCGAAGGCCCAACCTTCCTCTCAGCCATTTGCAGCGCTGCCGCCATGGCTCCCCCGTGTCTTTTTTGGCTTTTGCCGGGTGCGCAGCTGCAACCTGCACACGGGCAAAAAGCATTTCAGGTTTTCGCTGCCACAGCATGGCAGCAAAACCCTAAGCAACTTTAGTATACACCCGATGAAGCAATTTGCAAGAGATTTGTGAAAAAAATAATTATATCCCCGGGCAAGCAGGGCAATATCTTTTCAAAGTAAGCCTTTTATGATATACTAAATAAATATGCCTTTTAATGAAAATGATACAAGGAGAAGCACACATGAAACTTGGAACCATAGCTTTGCGCCCGGGCGCGGCGTTTGCCCCCATGGCCGGATTCAGCGATGCTGCTGCCCGTCGGCTGATGGCCGGGCACGGGGCCAGTTTTACCGTAAGTGAAATGGTCAGCGCCAAGGCGCTGTGCTTTGATGACCGCAAATCGCTGCAGCTGCTGCGCTGGGAAGACCGCCCGCAGGGGGTGCCCTACGGGGTACAGCTGTTTGGCAGCGATGCCGAAAGCATGGGAAAGGCTGCGGCACGCATTGCGGGCGAGGATTTTGACTTTTATGATATCAATATGGGCTGCCCTGCGCCCAAGATCGTAAACAACGGCGCGGGCAGCAGGCTGATGCTGAACCCGGCGCTTTGCGGGCAGATCGTAGAAGCCGTGGTAAAGAATGCAGGCGAACGGCCGGTGAGTGTGAAAATGCGCACCGGCTGGGACGATGACAGCAAAACCGCTGTGCAGGTGGCCAAAGCCTGTGAGCAGGCCGGTGCTGCGCTGGTGGTGGTGCATGGGCGCACACGGGAAAAAATGTATGCGCCGGGGGTCGATTTTGCAGCGATCGCCGAAGTGAAAAACGCCGTTGGCATCCCGGTGTGGGGCAACGGCGATATCGGCAGTGCCGAAGCGGCCCTGCAAATGCGGCAATGCACCGGGTGCGATGGCGTGATGATCGGCCGCGCAGCCCTGGGTAACCCGTGGCTGTTTGCCCAGGTGGCCGCCGCCTGGCAGGGCCTGCCTGCCCCAAAGGCCCCCACGCTGCGCCAGCGCATGGCTGCTTTTCGCGCACAAGTGTATGAAATGTGCGAGCGAGAGGGTGAGCACAAGGCCATGCCGCAGGCAAGAGGGCAGGCCATGCACTATATGGCCGGGCTGCGCGGCGCAGCCGAGCTGCGGCGTGAATGCGGGCGGCTCACCTATTTTTCGGATGTGGACCGGCTGATCCAAAAGGTGTACGAGCTGCAGGGAGAATAAGGCGCAGAAAAGCGCTTTTTAGGGCAATGCCGCATAATTCTAAGTGCCGATACGGCGAGCGAGGTGCGGCAGATGCTAAGCCA
>ERZ1035001.675-NODE-675-length-16563-cov-4.689605_pt1 | contig 16563 bp, 17 predicted proteins | sample MGYA00520685_ERZ1035001 | MGnify/ENA primary metagenome ERZ1035001 (study PRJEB33766, sample SAMN09781749) | gut metagenome | biome: gut microbiome | host: Homo sapiens | place: Madagascar | study: EMG produced TPA metagenomics assembly of the PRJNA485056 data set... | reverse complement strand
TAGAGCAGCGCATTCGTAATGCGAAGGTCGTAGGTTCGACTCCTATTATCGGCACTCACACAACAAAATCCATTAAAAACAATAAGTTAAAGAGTATTCCCCTCTCAAGTTACGATCTTCTTTTAAAGGATTCTTTGACCAACAGTTGCCGCTATGGTTAACAGTGGCTATTCAGGGATGTTAGCACGTAGCGGCCTGTAGTTGTAAAGCTCGAACAGGTACAAAGCGTGAACAGTCCCTACGAACCGCTATCAACTCGAAGCTGATGACGCTGCCAACGTCTTTAATCAATCCCACAACTTTTAACCGTTCCACACTTAGCGCGGTGTCCCGTAACAGCCTGTCGTGATGACATGCCACGGATAAACGAGCAAATGATGGGAATCCTAACCAGTCCGGGAAAGGGGCTGGCTCTCTTGTGGTGTTCACCGTGCCATAAACGAACGGTACTCGATAAACGAACGGTTATCTGACAAACACCCCTGATGATGCGCCAACGGCGCTTTTATAGTGTCCCATCACGGCGCTAAATGGCTACTATTGTCTTAAATCAGATAGTTGCACAAACATTCTACACTCGATAACCTAAGAACAATCCTATCAACTTAAAGGGATTAGGTGGTCGGGCCGTTGGGTTACGCGGTTGATTTCTAGAGGAGATTGCATCAAATGACTGAGTATTATCCGGCGGTGTTTGGTAATGATGCTTTTAACTGCCCTTATTGCGGTGCTTATTCCCGGCAGCGTTGGGTACGATTAAAATATGGGCTTCACGGGAATTGCGATTCACCTTTCACTTTTTCAAAATGTGAACGCTGCGATGAGAAAGCTTACTGGCACGAAGCAACAATGATGGTACCAGCTTCTGCAAACATCGAAATGCCAAACTCTGATATGCCTGAAGACTGTAAGTCCGACTATATGGAAGCTAGAAGCATAGTTAATCTGTCACCTAAAGGTGCTGCTGCGCTCCTTCGTCTGTGTCTTCAGAAACTTATGATCCACTTAGGTGAGCCAGGGAAAAATATCAATACCGATATCAAGTCGCTCGTTGAGAAAGGATTACCTCCTCGTATTCAGCAAGCCGCGGACATCTGCCGTATCGTTGGTAATCAGGCAGTCCATCCGGGAGAAATCAGTCTTGATGACGAACCACAGTTTGCACATGGTCTCTTTAAGCTACTAAACATCATTGTCGAAGACCGTATTACCAGACCAAAAGAAATTGAAGCGATGTTTCAGAGTATGCCCTCTAACGCCTTGAAAGGGATTGAGGGTAGGGGCAAATCAAAAGCATAGTCTTGATTCATTTGAGAATTTTAATATTTTTATCCTAGTAAAGGTGGGCATATGTCGGGAGTGTTGGCAAGTACAGCCGCTGCTGTTGGGATCATTGATAAAGCTGTAGGAATTGCAAAGAAACTCGCTGATGATGGCGGGGAGCTTGATAGGGCAACCCTAAAACTTGAGCTTGCAAACCTCATGACGGAGCTTGCTAGTGTAAAGATGGAAGTTGTTACAACTCAGGTTTTACTTTTCGAAGCCGAACAGAAGAATAAACAGCTTGAAGAACAATTAAAGGACAAGCAGTCATTCACTTTTTCTGACGGTGTTTATTGGAAAGAAGGGGATGATGTTGCATTCTGTCCTAAATGCTTTGAAACTGACCATAAACGGATACATACCATTTTTCGAGATTATAAATATGTTGGTTTCTCACGGGTGGAAGAGGAAAACTGGTATTGCAGGGTTTGTGACACCACTTATGAGATAGCTAATTAATTTGGAAAATTTTCGTATGGCTACATTGACCATTGCGGATCTTGATGGTTTCGGTTCGTAGATGGTCACCATACACGCAGATCTTACCATCCGCCGCTTCAATTACATCCTGAAGTATCAAAGTAACTGTCAAAGCATGAGCCGCCAATGGCAGCAGTGCCAGCGCACAAAGTAAAATCTTTTTCATTTTTTAAACCTTATAAACTGAAGTCAAAAGGATTGAAGAGAACAAGCTTACTGGCAGGTAAGTTCCTGATGTTTTTTTGAGCATTAGCGAGGATTTCATCCCTGATAGATGAATCTAAGGAAGGACTTAAGATCTCCTTGTTAATATCGGTAAAAACATCGTTGATAATGCGTGCTGCTTTTTTATGTTTAAGACCCAGGAGTTCAGAGCTTAATAGAAGCAAGGTCGTGACATTCTCAGTTTTATGAAATACTGCACCATTTGGTCCAAGTGTATCAATAGTTCGAACGATGCGTAACGCTTCCTTTTTAATGTTAGAAAAGGCGACAGCTTTTGATATTACAATACCCATGTAGCCGCCTGTGGCAAGGCTCATCAACAAGTTTATAAAGAAGTCGCTTTTCAATATATTTACTATAAATTCACTCATTAATTCTCTCCTTTAACATCGGTATTAGTAGTCGATCCCGTTATATACGTTCTCGACATCACGCTCCATGATCCCACAGTATGCCAGCGTGACCGCTTGTGATGAATGCCCGTACAGCTTCGTGAGCGTTGGCAGACTTACCCCACGTTTTATCGCGTGATAGCCAAGGTTCTTGCGTGGACTGTGCGCCGCAATGTGCAAATTGAGCATATCCCCGGCTTCTTTGAATTTTGCTGAGACCGTCACCCGGCTGATCGGTTTCCCTTTGGCCCGGTTGCTGTCCACTTCGAATAGGTATTCATGGCCAGGATTATCAGCACGGCGTTGTGCTGGTGTAAGCATCCCGGTAAAACAGCCCACACACTTTTAGAGATCTTCCGATACTGATTATGTCCCCTGAGGAGATAGGCCACAATAAGGACAACACATCATGACAGTAATCTTCATGCCTCCATCGGAGTTCTTATCGACCCAAGCGTTAGATAGTGTCTGCCGCAAAGTTTTGGCTGGATTACGGTAAATTCCATCAGTATGATTGTTTGCACAATCAGCGAGTGAGAAACAACTTTCTGCGAGATAAAGGATGATAGGATATGAAAGTGACTGATGAGACTTTATTACATTCTGGGTTTACACCATCAGATTTGCAGAAGATAAAGAACAACATTGAAAGCTACGGCGGTACGTTAGGGGAAGCGCTCCAAGATCTGGCAAATCGATTCAGGGTTGTTTTATGGATAACATCATCTTGTCTGATGGTTTTTATCATTTTAGTGCTGTTTTCTGCGAAAGAAACCGTGGTTGGTGGTGGAATATCAATTCTGATCGCTATCGTCATTGTTCTATTTATTCAGCCGCTAGTCCTGTCTTACAAATCCTGGCGGTTCTTGAGAAAAAATAGAGTTTAACAGTATGGCGCTTCTGTGGAAAACAAGTCAAAAATAACTTTAGCCTTGAGTCCATAGCCTACTATTTTCATTGTTAATTTTGGTCGACTCATCGTATCAACCTGCCGATAGAAATCACGAGGCATCCATCTAAAAAGCCTCCACGCTTCAGGTTTGCTTGCTAATCCGAAGATGCTATAAACACTCGCACCTAATGTAAGTGTGTTATAAAGCGCTAGTCCTGTTTCCGGCTTGAACCCCATAAAGTGAGCCATTTCCATAGCACCATCAGCTACAAACCCTTGTGTCTTAAATTCCTTGCCATAAATACCAGGAATGATTTCTTTTGAGAGACCATTGATTCCATCCATTACAAGGATAGCTCCTGCAAGCATACCTATAGGCGTCATTGTCGAAACCATCAAAACACCGCCAGCAATAGCCATTCCAGAAACCACAACTTGAATGGCTGAAATCACATATCCGACGATTTTATTATTTTCCCTAACAAACTCGATCTTTGCATAAAGCTGCGCGACTCTGGTTCTTAACAGGCGTCCTTGTTCTTCCAGGTTATTTGTTTCAGCGCGCAGATTTTTGATGCATGCGACACATTCCTCGTCTGTTTTGGCCCGCCGTGCTGCTGCAAATTCTTTTTCTACAACCTGTTTTATCTCTTCAACGAACTTTATCCGTGTCAGGCCATCATGCAGATGGAATGCTGACAGCCTGTTTGCTGTTTCTATAAGTTTCCGGGCTTCCAAATTCACCATTGTATCTGACCAGGTTCTATTCCAGCCCCTGTTAAACAGCGTGATATCCATAATGTTTCCTCAACATACATGTGGTTGTTTTATTTCCGATTTCTTTTCCCCATTATTTTCACGCGATACAGGAATATATCTAAGACATTTATTCCATGTTCTCATAATACACAGGTGACATCCTGACTACTGTAACCTTACTTGAAGTACCCCCCCCGAACAGCTGCACTATTGATTTCAATCGACTCTCTCTATTAAATACCAACAAAGCAAACCAACATCAAATTTATTTCCCAGAAAAACATTAACATTCTCCCTACCACTTTAACCAATACAAACACCATTAATTTATAGAATGGATTCGGGTTACGTCGATAAATATGTATCATCAATATCGGGATATGGTTTCCACCTAACTTTTATGAAACACTTTATCCCGGTTACTGTCAAAAACTCACCCCACCTGATACGCCGCTATCATTCGCGTCGTTCTGGTCAGACTATCCGCCACCTCCACTTCCGAAGTCGTAATCGCCATTCCCGCAGAACGCAGCGCCGAAATATCCGCGGCGATACGCTGGATGCCAAACCAGAACAGCCCATCCAGCGCATTGACCTGCAAGCCGCTTTCCAGCGCCAGACGTAACCGCTCGCGCGGCGCCTTTATCTCTTTTGCCAGCTGTTGATAGGGCGCGGCGGAAACCGCATCCGGCCCGCTGCGAATAATCCGGCTCACAAAGCGATAACGAAACTCCTCTGGTACAGCGCTGAGATCGGCTTTCAGGCTGTAAACGCAGCCGCGTTTCTTACCATTAATCACCACGTTCTTTTGATTCAGCGCCAGTGCATGGCGTAAGCGATCCACCAGCTGCGGGGCGCGGATAAGTAATAAACGAAACGGCAGTTCGAAGCTGGTGGCGTAGTCGACATTCAGCAACGCAGTACGCAAACGCGTTTCACTGTTTGCCTTTTCCTGCTGACATTCAGCAATGACTTCCGCCCACTGGCGGGTAATACGCGGGGATTCGTTGCGCTCGATGAACTGAAATTTTTCAATCTGGTAGTCGATACGTCCAGCCATTGCCGTTCCCTGTGGTTCACCATCTCGCTGATAGTTTTCAGCAGATTGCGTCTATTCGCAAGTAGCAGTTCGCTTTAGATCATCGTGAGTTAACTTAACCAGGGAATATTAGCTGAACAAATAAAAAGAGATGAGAAAAGACATTTTTATCGATACCCATCCTCGGGATTATTTACCTGACAGGGGATGTAATTTATGTATCAATAAAAGCAACCACTAGATACAACGCCATTGCCAGAGGTGACGATAAATTATGGTAGATCAAGACAATATCGCAGCAGCCGTTCTGGCATGGTATGAAACACAATGGAACAAGCCGACACTTACCGGCAAAAAGCAGCAGGTGAATGCGTATTTATCACTCAATACGGGCGATTATCCCTGGGCCAGAGAAAGTGGCGATGACATCATGAAATCCTATTTCCTCCAGTTTAATGTGAAGCAAGATACATTTGATTTTTTTAATTATTGGCCTCCCGAACAGGGTTTCCTCCCTAATTTCCTATTACCGAAATCCAAACGCATTTCTCCGCACAAACCGGAGCCGTTAACACTCGCGATGCTCATTGCGTCAGCACAGGCTGGGAGATGGCTGTATCGTTAGTTGTTTGAAAATAAAGTGGCCCTGTCCCGGATAGCGGCGCGCTGCGCCTTATCCGGGCTACCGGTTAGTGCCAACCCGTAGCCCCGGTAAGCGTAAGCGCCACCGGGGTTTTCCTCAGTTAGCGCCACCTTGGCCCCGCTAAACGCAGCGCGACCGTCCTTACTGCAGCGCCTCAAGAATATGATACGCCGCCTTCACCCGCTCCGGGTTGGGGTAGCTTTTATTCGCCAGCATCACGATACCGAGATCCTGTTGCGGGATAAAAGCCACGTAGCTGCCGAAACCGCCGGTGGAGCCGGTTTTATGTACCCAGGAGGCTTTCACCGGCGGCGCGGGCGGATTGACCGCCGTTACCGGCGTCGCGGCAAGCGCTACCTTATTATCACTGCCGTTAATCAGCACCTCGGGCGACACCGGCCAGTTCAGCATCTCCCAGCCGAGCCCCTGATACATCTCCCCAGCCCGCCAGTAGCGCGACTGCGCCAGCTGGATCCCCTGCCGCAGGTTTTTATCCTGCACCGTCTCGCGGTTCATATTCGCCAGCACCCAGTGCGCCATATCCTCAATGCTCGACTTCACGCCGTAAGCCTCAGCGTCCAGCTGCCCCGGCGAAACATGTACCGCTTTACCGTCACGATAACCCCAGGCGTAGTCCTTGCTCTGGGCGGGCGGTACGTTAATCCAGGTGTGGCTCAGTTTTAACGGCTGCAATACCCGCTGGCTCATCGCCTGTTCAAAGCTCATGCCGGAAGGTTTCACCGCCAGCGCGCCGAACAGGCCAATGCTGGCATTGGCGTACAACCGTTTACTACCCGGCGCCCACTGCGGTTGCCAGTTCTGATAGTAACGCAGTAATGCCGCTTCATCCGTCACCTCGTCCGGAACCTGCAGCGGCAGACCGCCTGCGGTATAGGTGGCGAGATGCAGCAGCGAGATCCCCTGCCACTGCTGGCCGGTGAGCTGCGGCCAGTACTTCTGCGCCGGATCGCTGAGCTTAATTTCACCGCGCGCCACCGCATCGCCGCCCAGCACGCCGGTGAAAGTCTTACTAACAGAGCCCAGCTCAAACAACGTCTGTCGCGTCACCGGACGCTGCCCGGCAACATCGGCCTGGCCCCAGGTGAAATAGTAGGGTTTGCCGTGATAGATCACCGCCACCGCCATGCCCGGTATCGCCTGTTCTTTCATTAACGGGGTGATGGTCTGATTGACCAGTTCGCGCAGCTGCTCCGCCGTTTGCGGCGCGGCAAACGGCGAAAATGAGGCGCCCAGCAGCAGTACGCCTGTAAGGGATTTTTTCATCATGAAGTATTTTTCCATTATCGGTTCTCGCTCAATATCCACTCTCGTCCGGGCCCTTCAGACGCGCTCAGTGTCGGTGTTTTGCACTGCGCTGACAAACTGTTAAATTTAGCAGCAGGCTTTAGTTTTTCTAACGGATAATGTTATGACGCGCAGCTACCTTCCTCTCAATTCACTACGGGCCTTTGAAGCGGCCGCCCGGCATCTCAGTTTTACCCGCGCGGCGATTGAGCTCAACGTCACCCACTCCGCCATCAGCCAGCATGTGAAGACGCTGGAGGAACATCTTAACTGTCAGCTGTTCGTTCGCGTGTCGCGCGGCCTCAAGCTCACCACCGAAGGAGAAGGCCTGTTACCGGTACTCAATGAGTCGTTTGAAAGGATTGCCGGGATGCTAGACCGTTTCACCGGTCACCAGGCGCAGGAGAAGCTCAAGATCGGCGTAGTCGGCACTTTCGCCACGGGTGTGCTGTTCCCGCTGCTGCCAGCCTTCTGGCGCGAGTGTCCGCATATCGATTTGCAGATATCCACCCATAATAATCGCGTCGACCCCGCCGCCGAGGGGCTGGATTATGTGATTCGCTTTGGCGGCGGCGCCTGGCATGATACCGCCGCGCAGTATCTGTGCGCCGCCCCACTCTCCGCTCTGTGCGCCCCGTCGTTAGCCGCCCGGCTAAATACACCGAAGGATATTTTGCAGTTCACGCTGCTGCGTTCTTATCGCCGAGACGAATGGTCGGCGTGGATGCAGGCAGCGGGAGAATTGCCGCCTTCGCCAACCCATCGGGTTATTGTCTTCGACTCATCCGTGACCATGCTGGAAGCGGCGCAGGCAGGCTTAGGCGTAGCTATTGCCCCGGTAAAAATGTTCAGCCATCTGCTGGAAGAAAAACGCATTGTGCAGCCGTTTAAGATTCATATCGATCTCGGCAACTACTGGCTGACACGTTTGCAATCGCGTCCGGAAACGCCGGCAATGTTGCATTTTTCCCGCTGGCTGGCGGAGGCCTTAAAAGGGGTTAATTCGGCGGAGTAATGCGCCATCAGAAGACGCTCCCGAAGGAAATAGGAAACATTTGGAAATAACGTTTACACATTATGCATAGCGCTGGATTATGCAGCGTTTTTAATTTGCACTGGCCTGCGCAGAAACGTTTTCCCCCCGATAAACAAAAACAATAAAAAAAACTTTAAAAACAACACTTTAATTAATTATCAATCCCCATAGCATCCTCTCCAGCCACCCGCTGACCATAAAATTATTATGGTTGCCAATATCAGATAAGTCCGATCAAGTGCATCGTTTATGCCTATTAATTTTCTTTAATTAAGTCACCGAAGCAATCAAAACGCGAAAACTGTTGCTGTATATTTCATCGCGATCAACACGCCAACATAGGTTATCTGGATACCCATCTGCACGGTATTCGCTTGCCGTGTTTGATTACCACTATGGTTATCCCCTTAAGTACATGGAGTTAAAATGAATAAGAAATTACTGCCTGTTGTAGCACTGATCCTGTCCGCGTCCGCCACCAGTGCTTACGCAGTTAACGGCAAGGTCAACTTCACCGGTGAAATCATCCAGTCAACCTGTACTGTGACTTCTACCGACCAGAACAAAGACGTTTTCATCGGTAAATACCCGACTACCGCGTTCAACGCTGTTGGCGATGTTACCGCTTCTAAAGCGTTCACCATCAACCTGGAAAAATGTGAAGCCGGTGATTACTCCCTGCGCTTCGACGGTGCGACCGTTGCTGGTAACCCGAACCTGCTGTCCGTTGATAACGCGAAAGGCGTAGGTATCGAAATCCTGACCAACGACGAAAAAATCGTCCCGATCAACCAGAGCGCAGACGACAACTCCCCGTGGGTTAACGTTGCAGCGTCTGACGACAACAGCGGCACTGCGGTATTCAATCTGAAAGCTCGCTACAAATCTTTCCTGAAAACCGTGGAAGCTGGCTCTGCTAACGCAAACGCCACCTTTACCATCGAGTACAAATAATTACGGATAAATGTTTTTGGCCATGGATGGCCGGTACCATTATTTGGAACGTGAAATGAAAAAGTTATTAACCGCTTTATTGTTATTTGTCTCGCTGGATACTTTTGCGGGTATTCAGGTCGATCAGACTCGGGTTATTTATAACGGCGGGGAAAAATCTGCGGCGTTATCCATTCACAATGATACCGATGAAACATGGATGGTTCAGACCTGGCTTGATACCGGTGACGCCACCGCAACGCCAACCAATTTACCGATGCAGGCTATTCCGCCGATTTTAAAACTGGCGGGCAATAAAGACGCTATTTTGCGCTTTGTTTATTCCGGCAGTGGATTACCGACCGACCGCGAAACCGTGTACTGGATTAACGTGCAGGAAATTCCGCCTTCGGCGAAACAAGAAAACGTACTGCAGATTGCGATCCGTACCCGCGTGAAGCTGTTCTACCGCCCTACCACGCTGAAAACCACCTTACAAAAGGAAGCGCAGGCCCTGACCTGGCGTAAACAAGGTAACGAGCTGGTCGTGACTAACAAAGGTCCGCTGCACGTGACTTTCGGCGTACTTACGCTGAAGAGCGGCGCGAAGACCTGGAAAGTGAATGCTGACATGGTTAAACCCATGGACTCTCTGAACATCAAATTGCCAGCCGGCGCGGCGGCAGCGGATCAGATGTCATTCACTTTTATCAATGATTTTGGCGGACATACGGAAATTAAAGATATCCGCATTCAGTAAGAGAGCAATACAATGGCTAGCCATAATAAAATAAGGACGATCCCTGGATGTCTGGCGCAGCACGTTCGCTTTGCTGTTTACGCCTCGACAATGTCATTACTGGCGACACCATTTGTCAATGCCGAAGAGCAATTCAATACCTCTTTCATCCGCGGGGCGAATAACGCCTCGCTGGTGCAAAACCTCTCTACCGGCGACGATATTTTACCGGGTAAATATGCCTTCGATATTTACCTGAATAAAAATCGCGTCGATCACCGGGAAATCGAATTTAAAAAAGATACACCTAACACCCCGGGTTATTTCTGTTTAGATGCCGACAGCTACCGTTCATACGGCGTTCTGGTACCGGACACCGCCGGCAGCAGCGCCTGCTACGATCTGGTAAAAAATATTCCAGGCAGTAGCGTGAGCTGGAACGCCGCGCTGCAGGAGCTGAACATTTCCGTACCGCAAACCGAACTCGAAGCGCGACCACAGGGCGAGATTTCGCCGCTGGTCTATGACGACGGCATCAACGCCGGTTTCGTTAACTACGCTTTCAGCGGCAGCCACTCCCGTTTCTCCAGCGGCAGCGGCAAACAGGACAGCGACTACTACTTCCTGACCCTCAATAACGGCCTTAACGTCGGCGCGTGGCGTTTTCGCAACAACTCTTCCCTGTCAAAACAGACCGGGCAAAAAGAGCAGTGGAACCCGATTTCCACCTGGGCGGAAACCGATATCGCCTCCTGGCGCAGCCGTATTCAGATTGGCCAGAGCAACACCAATAATAACGTGTTCGATAGCTTCCAGTTCCGCGGCGCGCAGATTTCCAGCGTCCCGGAAATGCTGCCGGACAGCCGTCGCGGCTACGCGCCGGTCGTACGCGGTGTCGCCAATACCAACGCCCGCGTCGAAGTGCGCCAGAACGGCTATACCGTCTACAGCACCGTGGTGCCGCCGGGACCGTTCGCGCTGACCGATATTTCGCCAAGCACCCTCAGCGGCGACTTAGCCGTGACGGTTATCGAGGCGGATGGCTCGCGCCATAGCTTCACTCTCCCTTACTCCTCCGTGCCGAATATGCTGCGCGACGGGATCTGGGAGTATCAGGTGACCGCGGGTAAATACCACGACGGCACCAATAATTATCAGCCGCAATTTATCCAGGGCACCGTGGCCCACGGCGCCGGCTCCGACTATACGCCATACGGCGGGATTATCATGGCCGAGCACTATCGCTCCGGCGTGGTCGGGCTGGGTAAAAACATGGGCGAATACGGGGCGGCCTCCGTTGACGCCTCATGGTCTGATACCGATCTGGCTTCCGGCGAGAACAAACGCGGCGCCAGCGTACGCTTCCTCTATTCCAAATCGCTCAACACGCTCGGTACCGACGTGCAGATCGCCGGCTACCGTTATTCGACGTCGGGCTTCTATGACTTCTCCGACGCGGTAGCTGAACGTAACAACTGGCAGAACGGTTTCTACCACACCCAGTATTACGATCAGAGCGACGATAAAACCGGCGCGCCGGATTGGGCGACGCAAAACCAGCGCCGTCGTTACTACGACTCGCAGCAGTACAACAACAAACGCCAGCGCGTCGAGATGACGGTCAACCAGCACATCGCCGGCGCTTCGCTGTACGCGACCTTTATCCGTCAGAACTACTGGAACACCTCCGCATACGACCGCACCATCCAGACCGGTTTCAACACCACCTGGAATCGCGTCAGCGTCGGCGTGTTTTACCAGAACAGCCGCAGTAACTACGGCTATAGCGACAACAGCGTTAACCTGAACGTCTCGGTGCCAATCAACATCTTTGGCCCGGACCACGAAAGCACGGTTAACTTTAACGCCTCTAACAGCAAGCAGAGCGGTAGCGGCTACAGCGCCGGGATGAGCGGCACGCTGCTTGATGACAACCGTATGAATTACTTCGTACAGAGCGGCCACACCCAGCACGGCGGCGATACCAGCCTGGTCAACCTGGGTTATCTGGGCAGCATGGGTAACGTCGATCTGGGCTACAGCTACAACAACAACTATCAGCAGACTTCGCTGAACGTCTCCGGCGGCGTGGTCGCGCACTCCGGCGGCGTCACCCTGTCGCAGCCGCTGCAGAACACCTTCGTGGTGGTGAAAGCGAAAGGGGCGCAGGGCGTGCGTCTGGAAAACCAGCCAGGGGTAGCGATTGACCGCTTCGGCTACGCGGTGCTCACTTCTGCGATGCCGTATCGCCACAACCGCGTCGCGCTGCGTACTTCGGATATCGGCAACGGCCTTGAAATTCCGCTGGCGGCGAAAGATATCGTGCCGACCGAGCGCGCCATCGGCCGCGTGACCTTTGAAACGCATCTCGGCCAGAGCCTGCTTATCCACGCCAAACTGGCGGACGGCAGCGTGCCGGTGATTGGCGCCAATATCTTCGGCCAGAACGGCGAACATGTCGGCGTGGTCGGTACCCGCGGCGAAGCCTACGTTTCCGGCGTTCAGAGCGGCGACCGTCTGCAGATGAAATGGGGCGACGATGCCGACGCCTCCTGCAGCCTGACGGTGCCAGAGTTACCTGCTATTCAAGCCGATCAACCCGGTGGTTATCAGGTCGTCTCCCTGACCTGCAAATAACATGAAAGGACAATTAGTTATGTCGAAGTTTAACCTCTTATCCCGCACCGGGCTGACGCTGCTGGTACTCTCAAGCGCGCTGTTCTCCACCAGCAGCTTCGCGCTGAGCTGTAAGAAGAACGGTACCGAAGTATCGCAGACCATCGCACTCACCGATCAGATTAACGTTTCGACCGCTAACCTGAAGCCGGGTACCCTGCTGTGGCGTTCGCCGACGTTTACCTCCACCTTTACCTGTACCGATACGGATCACATGCCCAATGGTGAAGATGCTTATCTGTACTGGGATCCGGAAACCCGGATGCAGAATATCCACAACTCGCTGGAAGTCGGCGTTACCTATCTCAGCACCGATATTAAACCGGTAAAAGGTCAGAAAACGGATATCGGGCCAGGTACGCTCTGCCGCCGCAACCGTCCCGGCGGTGCATGCCAGTCTCCGGCGACCCCGCAGACCGTCACGGTGACCTACTCGGTTTATATTAAAGCCACCGGCAATCCGCCGCCGTCAAACGGCGTGATTAACGACACCAACCGCTACGCTATCTTCCAGGTTGACGGTGTTGGCGGCCTCAACAGCCGCCCGAATAGTAACTTCCGCGCGTGGGTCACCGGGCTTGGCAACATCCGCTTTATCGCCTGCAACCCGAAAATCACCGTCTCGGCGAATAATGGTTCAACGGTCAACTTCGGCAGCATCCCGGCGCGCAACGCCGTGGTCGGCGCCATTGAGAAACAGGTTCCGTTCAGTGTCCGCGCCGACCTGACCGGCGCCGGCCAGGATTGCCAGGGTCAGACCTTAATGGCCAGCTTCAGTACCCAGCAGCCGACTCAGGACACCAACACCATTCTGCCATCCAACGATAGCGGTTTTGGCATCCTGCTCTCGCGCGCCGATGCGCCGACGACCTGGCTTTCCATGAATACCCCGACGCAGTTGGGCATGATTAACGGCAGCGTGGTAGAAAGCAACTTCCTGGCCAGCCTGAAATGGCTAAGCGTTAAGCCCAAAATCGGCACCTTTAATGCGACGGCCAATATCGACGTTACCTTTAAATAGTGAAGCAAAATGCCGCTGACCAACACCGAACCGACCGGGTTACGCTATGTATTTCAGCCGATGTTCAACCGCGAAGGCAAAATGATCGCGGTTGAATGTTTGACCCGGTTTGCTCATCACGAGCCTGCTAGTCCGCAAGATATAGAACGGTTTTTCAGTGAGGCATCGGAATCACTGCGCGCCCGCATCCTGCTCGAACAAATTGAGCTGGTCAGGCAGCATCAGCAGTGGTTCCGCCAGAACGACGTCATGGTCACGCTCAACGTCGACGAGTCGACGTTGCATATGCTACATGATGATTTTATCGCCGAGTGTGTGAAAACCATCGGCTGCCTGCATTTTGAGGTTAATGAATTTTCCAACACGCTGGTGAAACGCACCCCGACCATCGACGCCCTGACGGACAAATACTCCTTCTGGCTGGATGATTTTGGCGCCGGTTACGCCGGGTTCGCCGCCCTGACGGCGCAACCCTTTCGTTTTATCAAGACCGACAAGAACCTGTTATGGAGCCTGCTGGAAAAGAAAAACGGCCAGCAACTGATGGACTCGCTGCTGCACTATTTTCAGGCGAATCAGTATCAGGTGATCGTCGAAGGTATTGAAACCGAAGCCCATCTTCAGTGGCTGGAAAACATGCCGTGGTTTGCCCTGCAGGGGCTCCTCTGGCGGGAACAAACCATTGAAGCCCTGGTGGCCAGCGTCGAGAAATAACCCCGCTTTTCCCCGGATATCCACTCCCCCGCTATCCGGGCTGTCCGTCCTCTCTTCAACTTATTCATTTTCTGGCATTTTTCCTTTCCCACCTCGTCTGTCCTCGCCACTCATATTGTTAACTTATTGTTGCTAGTGATCACAAAAATTAAACAATATGGCTATTTCATACGCATTTTTCAAAAATGTAGATATTTTTAATTTATGGCTACGAAATGAGCATCACCCCGACTCTCTGACTCTACCCGAGGAATGATTCTGATGAATGCACTGACAGCCGTAAAACCTCATGCTGATGATTTGGCCCACAGCTACACCGGTTTTTCCTTCGCTCCCTCTGCGCAATCGCCGCGTCTGCTGGAGCTGACCTTCACCGCCGAAACGACCGCGCAATTTCTTCAACAAGTCGCACAGTGGCCGGTACAGGCGCTGGAATACAAATCTTTCTTGCGCTTTCAGGTCGGCAAGATCCTCGACGATCTGTGCGGCAACCAGCTGCAGCCGCTGCTGATCAAGACGCTGCTCAATCGCGCGGAGGGCGCGCTGCTGATAAACGGTATCGGCATTGACAACGTCGCTCAGGCCGATGAGATGGTCAAACTGGCGACCGCCGTGGCGCATTTGATCGGACGCTCCAACTTTGATGCCATGAGCGGCCAGTATTACGCCCGCTTCGTGGTGAAAAACGTCGATAACTCAGACAGCTATCTGCGTCAGCCGCACCGCGTGATGGAGCTGCACAATGACGGTACCTATGTCGAAGAAATTACCGACTACGTGCTGATGATGAAGATCGATGAACAGAACATGCAGGGCGGCAATTCACTGCTGCTGCATCTCGATGACTGGGAACATCTCGACGAATTCTTCCGCGATCCGCTGGCCCACCGTCCGATGCGCTGGGCCGCGCCGCCGAGCAAAAACGTCAGCAAAGATGTCTATCATCCGGTTTTCGACGTCGACCAGCAGGGCCGCCCGGTAATGCGCTATATCGACCAGTTTGTGCAGCCGAAAGATTTCGAAGAAGGCACCTGGCTGAGCCGCCTCTCCGATGCGCTGGAAACCAGTAAAAACATTCTTTCCGTACCGGTGCCGGTGGGGAAATTCCTGTTGATAAACAACCTGTTCTGGCTGCACGGTCGCGACCGCTTTACGCCGCATCCGGATCTGCGTCGCGAACTGATGCGCCAGCGCGGCTACTTTGCGTATTCCACGAATCATTACCAGACTCATCAATAAAGATTCTCAGGCGAAGGAATTGAGCGGATGTATGATTTCGTGATTATCGGCGGCGGCATTATCGGCATGTCGACCGCCATGCAGTTAATTGAGATTTACCCGGACGCCCGCATTGCCCTGCTGGAAAAAGAGTCCGGTCCGGCCTGCCATCAGACCGGTCACAACAGCGGAGTGATCCACGCCGGCGTTTACTATACTCCCGGCAGCCTCAAGGCGCAGTTTTGCCTCGCCGGCAACCGCGCCACTAAAGCTTTTTGCGAGCAGAATGCGATTCGCTACGACGTCTGCGGCAAGATGCTGGTTGCCACCTCGCCGCTGGAAATGGAGCGGATGCGCGCGCTGTGGGATCGCACCGCCGCTAACGGCCTGCAACGCGAGTGGCTTAGCGCGAGCGAGCTGCGCGAACGCGAGCCGAACATCAGCGGACTGGGCGGGATCTTCGTTCCTTCGAGCGGCATTGTCAGCTATCGTGAAGTAGCGGCGGCAATGGCGAAGATCTTCGAATCCAAAGGCGGAACGATCGTTTACGATGCCGAAGTCAGCGCCCTGAAAGAGCACGCCAGCGGCGTGGTCGTCCACACCCGCCAGGGCGGTGAATATGAAGCATCGACGCTGATTACCTGCTCCGGGCTGATGGCCGACCGGCTGGTGAAAATGATCGGCGTCGATCCCGGCTTTATCATCTGCCCGTTCCGCGGCGAATATTTCCAACTGGCGCCGCAGCACAACCAGATCGTTAATCATCTGATCTATCCGATCCCCGATCCGGCGATGCCGTTCCTCGGCGTCCACCTGACCCGCATGATCGACGGTAGCGTCACCGTCGGCCCTAACGCGGTGCTGGCGCTGAAGCGCGAAGGCTATCGCAAGCGCGATATCTCGCTGACCGATACCCTTGAGATCCTGACCTCGCCCGGCATTCGCCGGGTACTGCAAAACAACCTGCGCTCCGGGCTTGGCGAAATGAAGAATTCGCTGTGCAGAAGCGGCTATCTGCGGCTGGTGCAGAAATACTGCCCGAGCCTGACATTAAGCGATTTGCGCCCGTGGCCTGCCGGCGTGCGGGCACAGGCGGTATCGCCGCAGGGCAAGCTGATCGACGATTTCCTTTTTGTTACTACCGCGCGTTCCATCCACACCTGTAACG
>ERZ1035001.660-NODE-660-length-16869-cov-16.592304_pt1 | contig 16869 bp, 18 predicted proteins | sample MGYA00520685_ERZ1035001 | MGnify/ENA primary metagenome ERZ1035001 (study PRJEB33766, sample SAMN09781749) | gut metagenome | biome: gut microbiome | host: Homo sapiens | place: Madagascar | study: EMG produced TPA metagenomics assembly of the PRJNA485056 data... | reverse complement strand
TTCCTCCGCCTGCACAGTAAGACTGCCCCAGCCTGTCCCCTGTATCACGGACAGCACCATAAAACACGCCAGCAGCCATGCCAGTATCCTTGATCTTCGTTTTTTCATTCCCTCTCTTTTTCGCATAGGATCCCTCTCTTTCTTATCTCCGTTAACTATAATCATCATTTCTGTATGATAATCGAATGCACCGTATAAATGTGTGCATTTTCCTTCTCACCATAACAAAAAAGCACGCTACTCTGATAGTAACATGCTTTTTTTGTAACATATTTTACTTGTTGTGACAACCTTTCTGGGACGAAATGCATTTTTCTGGGACGAACGGTTCCAAATTGACCATTTTTTATAATAATACCGGCTGGATCTGCTCCTTTGCCAGTGCATATTCTACCGTCTCTGCAATCTTTGTCATATCCGCCACACAGGAATTCGGCTTTTTTGCCGCATCGTCCTGTCCAAACGGAACGAAATAGATATGCTTCATCACCATGAGCTTTCCGATGTTCTGCAGATTGATGCCAAGTGCATCGTTCGTGGAAATGGCAATGATCACGGGACGCCCGTTCCGAAGGTGCGACTTCGCCGCCATCAAAACCGGAGTATCCGTGATTCCATTTGCAAGCTTTGCTGCTGTGTTTCCCGTGCAGGGTGCGATCACAAGGGCATCGAACAGTTTCTTCGGTCCGACCGGTTCTGCGCCCTGTATCGTGTGAATCGCGCTTCTTCCTGTGATTGTCTCGATCTCTTTCACAAAGGACTTCGCCTCCGCAAACCGCGTATCCAGTTCATAGGCATGCTGTGAAAAAATCGGCGTGATACTCGCCGCCTCATCCCGTAGAAGCTCTATCTGTTTTTTTATCTTTTCGAACGTACAAAATGATCCGGTAATCGCAAATCCCAGATGACAGTCTGACCGCATACCTTATGGCTCCTTTTTGTTAGTCCGAAGGAGTCTCCGTGGCGAGCGCATGCTCGTAGATACCGGAAGCAATCACAGTTCCTGCTTCCTTTGGATACAGCTTTCCGGGGATACCCAGATAGATGTCTGCCCGGATGCCGTGTGCCTTACAATACGCAAAATCCGTTCCGCCCGGGCTTGAAGCTATATCATAGATGAGAATCGACGGGGAAAACCATTGCAGATGCCCGGCGTCTAAGACCATCGCCGGTATCGTGTTGAACACATAGCTGTATTTGTCATAGGCGTAATGATCCCACTGTGCAAGATTCCGGTATCCATATGCATGCTGTTCGATCTTAGGTTTCAGTTCCTTCCGTCTGACTGCAACATCCACATGTGCCCCGGCTTTTGCCAGTGCATCCGCGATTGCTTTTCCGCAATGCCCATATCCAAGTACAAGACAGTGGCTTTCCAAGAGCACGGCATCTCTTCCGGCGATCGACAGGATTCCCTGTGCGGTAAGCTGCGCATTCTCCGTCACAAGTGTTTCAAGCTGCAGATATGGATGACAGGTAACACCTTTTTCCTGCAGCTTCTGCCGACTTGCCTCAGACAGCAGACCGTGATATAAGATCTGGTCGTCTGTCATGTACGCACACAGAATCTCCTCCTCTGCTTCTGAAAGCTTCGGTGCGGTGATCACGCACGCATCCGCAACCGGTTCTTCCGGGTTCTCATATACATCATATCCAAGATGATAAAAATATCCGGCGACACTCTCCATCCGCGGATCGTGTCCGAAAACAATGATATTCCGCATACGCTGTCACATCCTCCTTACGATACTCTATTATATGCATACTGCTCGGGAAAGGTCTCTTGCTTCTCAATAAAAAAATGCATCGAATACGGTTCCAATATAATAAGAAAAATCCTTTTTGTCTACTGTTTCTGCCGCATACACCGGATATCCGGCAAGCCGGGTTTCCCCGATGGATACCTGCAGGGTGCCGACCATGTCACCCCGTGTAACCGGTGCGGTCAGTCCGCTTTCCGGTACAAACCGCTGCTGTACCGTCTCCGAGTCAGAAAGCAGGACGGTAAGCTTCCCCTCACACGTACCGGAAATAGTCGGTTCCAAGCCTTCTGCGACCGGAATAGCAGGAATCTGCACACCTGCAAGTTCGATTTCCCGGTATTCATAGTTTGCATCGCCATATGCAAGCAAAGCTTTCGTATCTGCCCATTTGTAATGCCGGTTATGCGGCCAGCCACACGCGAGCAGCGCCACGATAAAATGTTTCTCCCCGACATTCACCGCCGCCACATAGCAATACCCGGCATTCCCGGTAAATCCGGTCTTCCCGGCTAACACACCATCCATCTGATCGAGCAATGCGTTTTTATTATAAACGGTAAACTGTCGTGTACCGTCACAGCTTGTAAATGTATACTGCCGTGTCTGGCAGATCGCCTGAAACTTCTCCTTTTCTTCGGAGACAAATACGCAGTACCGCATCAGCTTCGCCAGATCCTCCGCCGTCGTGCTGTGTACCCCGACCGCATCCTCGGCATCCAGGCCGTTCGGTGTAATAAAATATGTATCATGCAGTCCAATTTCTGCCGCCTTCTGATTCATCATCTGCGCGAAAGATTCCACGCTTCCGCCGACTTGTTCTGCCACCGCACAGGCGCTGTCATTGTGGCTCTCCAGCATCATTGAATACAAAAGATCATGGAGTACAAACTGATCTCCGGCTCGCAGTCCGAGCTTGACATCCGGCATCTTTGCCGCGTAACTGCTCACAGTCACAACGTCGTCCGGTGTCCCATATTCGAGCGCGAGAATCAACGTCATGATCTTCGTCGTACTCGCCATCGGCAGCACCTCGTCCGGTGCTTTGCCATATAATACCCGCCCGGTATCGCCATCCATCAGCACTGCCGCCTTCGCATACAACTTCGGTTCCTCCGCCGCAGAAGACGGAACCGGACACCCACAGATCACAACGATCATAACGAGTAGATATACAATATAGTTCTTCATGCTGTTCCTTTCTTATCACGCTTCGCAGACATCTACTCCATTATATGGATAATTGTGACGAGTTAGACTTTCTAATTGAAATCGTTTCCGAAATCCTGTAAAATAAATAGAAGAATTTTCGACGAAGGATGACGCGTATGGCAACACTTTTTACATCTGAATTAGAGGAAGGTATGGTTACACTGACCGACACCTACTCCAACAGTGGCAAGCTGATCGTACCGAAGGATACGGTGCTTACGAAGAGTATCATCCAGATGCTTTCTGGCAATGATGTTGTATTTGTTGATATCTCTGATATCGTGGAACCTATTGTCGAATCACAGGAAAACGATCTCTCCTCTGCACTTGACACTGAGAAAATAAAAGAAAAACCACAATACAAAAAATTCGTCCACCGTTATGAGAAAAGCATCTCCGAAATGGGCGATCATCTGAATGATATTGTCTACAAAAATGCCCCGATTGACGTTGACATGATGCTCCAGAACACCATGACGACGATGAAGGCATTAAACGACTCCCCACTCAGCATCTTCACGATGCTTTCAACCATGAAAAACTACGATGACTCGACCTTCAACCATTCGCTGAACGTCGCGCTCATCTGCAATATTTTCGCTGACTGGCTGGGGCTGTCCGAAGAAGACAAGAAGCTTATTACTGCCTGTGGGCTGTTCCACGATATCGGCAAGCTGCTGATCCCGGATGCAATCCTGAAAAAACCAGGCAAGCTCACAAAGGACGAGTTTGACATCATCAAAACCCATCCGGTCAAGGGCTATCAGCTGTTACAGAAGAACAAGCTCGATCCGCATATCCAGTATGCCGCTCTGATGCACCATGAAAAATGCGACGGCTCCGGCTACCCGATTGGCTTAAAAGGCAATCAGATTGACTGGTGTGCCCAGATCGTCACGATTGCAGACATCTACGAGGCTATGACAGCAAAACGCGTCTACCGCGGACCAATCAGTCCATTTAAAGTCATTAACATGTTCGAGGAAGACGGGCTGAAAAAATACAATCCAAAATACCTGCTTACCTTCTTAGAGCACGTGGTAAACAGCTATATGAATTGTAAAGTCCGTTTAAGCAACGGTGAGGAGGGTGATATCGTCTTTATTAACAAAGTCCGCCTCTCCAAACCGATGGTTAAAACAAAGAATCACTTTATTGATCTGTCGAAACAGACTGATATTAACATCGACAGTATATTATAAATGGGTATCTGCTAACAGATACCCATTTTTCTATCGCTCTTTATACTTCTACTTTGATATTTACTTCGTCCATTGCCTCCTGACGGAATCGTTCGATCTTGTCCGGGGTGATAGATGGAAGCTCGTCCATCGAAGAAACACCGAAACATCTTAAGAAATCCTCGGTTGTTCCAAACAGGATTGGTCGACCGACCGCATCCAGTCTTCCGACTTCGGTAATCAGATTGTATTCTACCAGACGATTGATTGCATGCACGCATGATACACCACGGATTGCTTCGATCTCCTGTCTTGTGACCGGCTGCTTGTATGCCACGATGGAAAGTGTCTCCATCAGTGAATCCGTCAGACTATGCTTCTTCGGGATATTCACCAGACTGGATAAAATATCATAATATTCATTTTTCGTACAGAGCTGATATGCATTCTCCAGCTTCACAATCTTGATGCCGCGATCCTCTTCCTCGTAACGCACCATCATATCGTCCAGAATCTTCTGCAGTGTCTTCGTATCCACCTGCAGAACATCGGACAGATCTTTTAATTCTACTGCATCTCCCATGGAAAAAAGAACCGCTTCAATCGCAGCCTCTGTTTTCTTCACACTTTCTTCCACACTATGTTCCTCCGTTCCCATATCCGTACTCTATATTTGACTGGCAGTTAAGCCTCGAGCGAATCAATAATAATATCTCCAAACAGTTCATCCTGCCGGATTGTAATATCTCCAACCTTCATCAGCTCCAAAATCGCCATAAACGTTACAATGATATTAATCTTCGTCGCCTGAATCTCCAGCAGTGTCTTGAAGTTGATACCCTTTAGTCCCCGGATGCTCGCCCGGATATCGTCCATCTTGTCTTCAATCCGGACCTCATCCTTCTCGATCGTTCCGAATTTACTACGCACCGGATCAACACGGTCAACCGTACGCTTCATCACCTGGGTAAATATCTCATTTAACTTCGCGAGTGTCACATCTCCGATTACTTCCGCCGGATCAATCTCCTCTTTGTATTCGAGGACTTCCTTCGGAATCGTCGCCGGCTTATAATAATTCTTTCCGGCATCGAGGTTCATATCCTTCAGCTCGAGCGATGCGTATTTGTACATCTTGTATTCCAACAGACGACGCACAAGCTCGGCACGCGGATCCTCCTCTTCTTCCTCTTCCTTATCCTCGCGTGGCAGTAACATCTTCGCCTTAATAGAAATCAATGTCGCTGCCATCACGAGAAATTCACTCATCACGTCCAGATTTTCCTCCTGCATACGATTCAGGTAATCCAGATACTGCTCGGTAATCTCGACGATTGGAATATCAAATATATTAAATTTGTTCTTATCGATCAGATGCAGCAGCAGGTCAAGCGGACCTTCAAACTGATTGATCTTGAATTCTAATTTTTCGTCCATACCCGGCTATTCTATCATCTTTTAGATAATAATGCAAACCATTCCGCCGTTCGAATCGTTGACGATTTTCTCCATCGTATCCTGTAATTTCTGCTGGCTTTCCTGCGTGATCTTGTTGACCTTCGCCGAAAGTCCATCCTCCACAAGCTGGCGCACCGTCTTACCAAATATATTCACATCCCAGATATCGTCCTGCTTCTCCCCATCCTGATGGATATATGCGATCAGATCTTTCGCCTGTTCCTCGGAGCCGACGATCGGTGCAATCTCAGTCGTGATATTCGCTTTGATCAGATGGATGGACGGTGCCTGCGCCGTCAATTTCACGCCGAACTTGTTTCCGGACTTGATGATCTCCGGTTCACCCAGCCGGATATCGCCTGCATCTGGTGTTACCGAGCCATAGCCGGTCTTAAACGACTGCATCAGCGCAGTACTTACCTTCGCACACTGGGATTTCGTCGCAGCAAGTGACTTGACTGCTTTCATGAAATCGTATTCGTTCTGGATCGGTTCACCCATGATCTCAGAGAGCATTGCATAGTAATATTCCGGTTTTAATACAAGACGGATTTCGACAGATCCATCTGCCAGGTTGAGTGCCTGCATCTCGATGGACTGCAGATATTCATCCTCGACAAACGCATAGTTCGTCGCATCCTTCATCAGATACATCTGACTAAAGATCTGGTTTGTCTTCTCCACGATTTTCTGTTTGATTGCATCCTTCATATCGAGTGCTTCCACCCATTTGGGGATATCAAACTTCACACAGGTCACCGGGAAATCCAACAACAGTGCTTCAAAGATATGTACGACATCGGCTTTCCGCAGCTGGTCACAGTTGATTGGCAATACCCCGACACCATACTCTGCTTCCATCTGCTGTGCAAGCTCCAGTGTCTCCGGGCTGGCTGGCTTTCTCGTATTTAAGATCACGATAAACGGCTTGCCGAGCGTCTTTAACTCCTGAATCGTCTGTGTCTCCGGCTGTATGTACGCACTTCGGTCAAGCTCCGAGATTGTATCGTCACAGGTGACAACGATGCCGACGGTCGAATGGTCGTAGATGACCTTCTTCGTTCCAATCTCTGCCGCCTTTGTAAACGGGATATCATAGTCAAACCACGGTGTCTTCACAAGCCGTTCCTTGCCGTCCTCCTCGTGTCCCTCTGCGCCCTGTACCATGTATCCGACACAGTCAATCATACGGCATTTGAAATGTACCCCATCCTCGAACAGCACTTCAACGGCTTCCTTCGGAATAAACTTTGGTTCTGTCGTCATCACGGTTTTTCCGGCAGCCGACTGTGGCAGTTCATCCATGGCACGCTTCCGATTATTCTCATCCGCAATCGCCGGAAGCACCATCAGCTCCATAAATCGCTTGATAAAGGTCGATTTTCCTGTCCGCACCGGACCGACCACACCGATATAGATCTCGCCATTGGTTCGTGTTTCTATATCCTTATAAATGTTCATCCAAGCACTAGCCTCCTATATTCCTACCTGACTATGTTCAATAACTCAATATAATATATGTCCGGCTACATGATTTATTCCAAAAAAATAGAAGCCGTCCTCTGACAGCTTCTATTTCACTTGTTTATTGATATATGTCTCTAAGCCTGCTCATTGTCCCATGCAAGTCTTGTCGATTCAGAAGTACGGTTTCTGGTGAGCAGCATCTTCATACCCTCTTCTGCGTTTAAATCCTCAAACAACAACCGATTGACGACCGACACGATCGGCATCTCCACACCATATTTCTGGCTGAGCTTATAAGCTGCCTTTGCAGAATACACGCCCTCAACAACCATCTGTACTTCATCCATTGCTTCCTTATAGGTCTTACCCTGTCCCATCAGGAATCCTGCCTTCCGGTTCCGACTATGCTTGGATTCACAGGTCACGATCAGATCTCCAATTCCGGAAAGACCTGCAAATGTCTCAAGTTCACCGCCCATCGCAGTTCCAAGACGGATGATTTCCGCTATACCACGTGTGATGATCGCAGCCTTTGCATTGTCACCACAGCCAAGTCCATCACCGACACCTGCCGCAAGCGCGATGACATTTTTCAGTGCCCCGCCAAGCTCAATACCGATCACATCCGGGCTCGCGTACACACGGAAGTAATCGTTCATAAATGCATCCTGGATCATAAGCGCGGTCTTCTTATCCTTCGCACCGGCAACCACGGTTGTCGGCATACGCTTTCCAACTTCCTCTGCGTGGCTTGGACCGGATAAGACGCCAACCTTGCACTGTGGAATCTCTTCGTGTATTACCTCTGTCAGAGTCTTGAGGGATTCATCCTCAATTCCCTTCGATACATTTACAATTGTCTGTGCCTCTGTTATGTAAGGTGCGACACGTTTCGCCGTGCTTCTGATAAATGGCGATGGAACGACCATCACGAGAAGCTCTGCATCCTTGCACACCTCCTGCTCATCTGTCGTAAAACGCACCGAATCCGGCAGCTTCACGCCAGGCAGCTTCGTCAGATGCTCCCGTTTCGTGTCAAGCATCTCAATTTCCTTTTCGTCCACAGACCAGACAGTAATATCATGTCCATTGTCTGATAACAGTACCGTCAACGCTGTACCCCAGCTTCCGGCACCCAATATACCGATCTTCATACGTTAACCCCCTTTATGAAACCGCTTTTTTCGCGCCTAATTTATTTTCCTCATGATGCAACAGCCGCACGATGTTCGCATGATGCCGCACGATCGCCATTCCGCAGATCACGGCTACCACGATCACGCTCTCCACCATCGCATGATACGATGGTGCACTCGCCAGATCAAAGCCGTATTTCCCATGGAATGCGAAGATCGCATACTCGATACAGAACATCGTCACGATGGTGATGGAACCAAGGGAGACATATCTGGTAATCGCTACGATCACAATAAACGCAATCAAACAACTGACGATAATCACAGGATCTAAGAAACCAACGATAATCCCAGCGGTTGTCGCAATTCCCTTTCCTCCCTTAAAATGCAGATAACAAGGGAAGTTATGTCCAAGCACTGTGCCAAGTCCGGCATAGGCAAGATACAGATACACCTCGTTTGGATACAAATGTCCGATCACAACATGCACGATCGCACTGATGATGATTGCCTTGAACAGATCGCCGATAAATACGATCAGTCCGGCTTTCTTTCCGAGTACCCGGAGGGCATTCGTTGTTCCAGCGTTGCCGCTTCCATGCTCTCTAATATCAATGCCTTTCATTCTTCCATAGATATACGATGTCTGAAGCAGTCCAAATGCATAGCCTGCCACCAGACAGATCACTCTCGCTAGTATCATGATTATTTTTCTTTCCTCTCCCGTATAATGAACTTCAGCGGCGTTCCCTTAAATCCAAACGCCTCCCGTATTTTATTCTCGATGTATCTCGTATAAGAAAAATGCATCAGTTCTTTATCATTGACAAAGATGACAAACGTCGGCGGCTTCACAGAAACCTGTGTGATATAGTAAAGTCTCAGGCGTTTACCCTTGTCTGAAGGTGGCTGGTTCAAAGCAACTGCCTCTGCCATGATCTCATTTAAGACACCGGTTGCCACACGAAGCGAATGGTTCTCGATAACCATGTCAATCGTCTCAAAAAGCTTCGGCAGACGCTGACCGGTCTCCGCAGAGATAAAGAGCAGTTCCGCATACGGCATATACGAAAGCTTCTCACGCACATCCTCGGTGAACTTCTTCATTGTCTTGTCATTCTTCTCGATTGCATCCCATTTATTGACGGCGATAATCATACCCTTGCCGCGCTCATGGGCGATACCTGCGATCTTCGTATCCTGATCGGTAATTCCCTCCGTTGCATCAATGACGAGCACTGCCACATTGCATCGCTCGACCGCTGATACGGTACGGATGATACTGTACCGCTCAATCTCTTCCTTGATTTTATTCTTCCGGCGCAGTCCCGCCGTATCGATAAACACATATTCTGTGCCATTCCGCTTGATCGTTGTATCGATCGCGTCACGCGTCGTACCGGCAATGTTCGATACAATCACACGATCCTCGCCGAGTAGCTTGTTGATGATGGATGATTTACCAACGTTTGGCTTTCCGATGATTGCAATACGTGGGCGCTCATCCTCCTCTTCCTTCAGTGCATTCTCGCCGAAATGCTTGACTACCTCGTCGAGCATATCGCCAAGTCCAAGCTGGGATGCCGCTGAGATCGGCTGTGGATCACCCAGTCCCAGATTGTAAAACTCGTATACATCCGGCATAAACTTCTCGAAGCTGTCCACTTTATTGACAACCAGTACGATTGGTTTCTTCGAACGGCGTAACATATCTGCAACCTTTCCGTCCGCATCGACAAGTCCCTGACGGACATCTGTCACAAATAGAATCACATCTGCGGTTTCAATCGCGATCTCCGCCTGCTCCCGCATACTCTTCAATATAATATCGTTGGATTCCGGCTCGATACCGCCTGTATCCACAATCGTAAAATTATAATTTAACCATGTCACATCGGCATAGATTCGATCTCTTGTAACACCTGGTGTATCCTGTACGATCGAGATACGATCGCCCGCCAGCGTGTTAAACAATGTAGATTTACCGACATTTGGTCTGCCGACAATGGCAACAACCGGTCTACTCATGTTCGTTCTCCATTTCTATCATTCTGTTAAATAATCCCACACCGCTTGATTGTACAATAATCACCGGTACTTGTAAAGCGTTTTGCAATTCCTCAACCGTCATATCATCGAGAAAAATCGGCTCATCCGCCTTCACAATCTGGCTTGGAAGGAATAACGCCTCTCCCAGATCCTTGCCCTGTAACTGCTTCACGATATCCTGTCCGGTCAGAAGTCCTGTCACCGTGATCTTCTCGCCAAAGAAATCATTCCGGATTGGGAAAACCTGCAGATCAAGCCCCGGTGCCGCCTGCTTGTATATCTCTGCAACCTGACAGACATAGTCATAGGCGATCAGTCCGGTTATCGTCGAGACCTTCCGTTTCCCAGCCCACGGCTTTCCGTCATGATCTTCGAGGTAGATATCCACGGCATCCTGTGCCTCTGTTAAAAACAGCCGCGTCATGCCAACACCATTTTCCAGCTGGATATAGCCGTCATAACGGTCTTCCCCCGGCATATCATAACCTGCTGTGATATACCACTCATCACTCGCATGCACGAAATGCTCGCCAAACTTTTCCATCGCCTGCTGTTGGAAGCCCTCGATAATCGAGATGACTTCCATCGCATCCTCCTTCGTGAAGCTCTCCAGCTGACAGAGCCCATCCCGGTACTTGGACAGTCCGACCGGTACGACCGACAGACTCTCGATCGTCGGTGCATAAGCGAGCAGATCCCCGATCGTCCGGCGCAATTCATCGCCATCGTTTAGCCCCTTGCAGAGCACAACCTGTGCATTCATCGGAATATCTGCATCGTAGAGCATCTGGATATAGTCCATGACCTTCCCGGCGAACCGGTTGTGCAGCATCTGACACCGGAGTTCTGGGTTCGTCGTATGCACGGAGATGTTGATTGGCGCTAACTTATAGTCGATGATTCTCTGGATATCCTTCTCCTTCATGTTCGTGAGCGTCACGTAATTTCCCTGCAAGAAAGACAGACGCGTATCGTCATCCTTGAAATAGATCGTCTCACGCATGCCCGGTGGATTCTGATCGATAAAACAAAATACGCACTTGTTGAAGCAGCTCCGGTATTCGTCCATCAGAGACTCTCCGAACTCCATGCCGAGATCTTCGTCGTAGTCTTTCTCGACCTCTAACAGCCATTCCTCACCGTTCGCTTTCTCGATCAGCACTTCGAGGTATTCGTCATTCACGATAAAGTCGTAGTCAAATATATCTTCAATTTCTTTGTCATTGATGGCAAGCAGAAAATCGCCTTCCTCGATTCCGAGTTCTTCCGCAATTCCACCTTCATCAACCTTTGTTATTTTATGTCGTTTCATATCTGTGTCCTAAATTTCTGTATTAAATGGATTGTATATTTCAATCCCGGCATTCCTCTGTTGATTCGCATAGCATAATCACGCCACCCAGATTGCCGCGTCTGCCACCGGATGCCCGATGGGAGAATAACAGTTCCGGATTGCAGCAAGTGCAGATATCCGGCAACGCAATATGCTCCGGCAACACACCAGCATCCGTAAAATTATAATAGCACGCCTGATGTAAATCAAGCTGATATTTACCATTTCCCTTGTCTTCTAATAGTATCTTCCGTTGTTCCTCTGTATATACGCCGCACGCATCTGCCACATCCTTGCTTACCTCGTAGCAGGCTTTGCAGATGGATGGTCCGATCGCGCAGATGATATCCTCCGGCTTAGAACCATAGAGTTCCTGCATCTTCTGTACGACTACCATACCGATACGCCCAACGGTGCCGCGCCATCCGGAATGTGCCGTCGCAATCACGCGCTGCACTGGATCGTACAGAAACAGCGGTACGCAGTCTGCATAGAACGTCATAAGCGGAATTCCAACCTCCTGCGTGATGAGTCCGTCAATCTCCGAGAAATCACGTTCCCGCACGATACCCTTTCCACAGTCGTCCTTCGTCACGATCCGCAGATTCGTCTTATGTACCTGATCCGAGAACACGAGCTTCGTGTAATCGTACCCGCACGCCTGCGCAAACCGTCTGTGATTCTCCATCACAGACGCTTTCTCATCGCCACGGGTAAAGCTCAGGTTCATACTTCCCAGATATCCCTTGCTCACACCGCCCAGTCGCGTCGAAAACCCGACCACGAGCTCCGGATATGCGTCAAATATTTTATACCGCAGCACCGGAACCGGGACGGATACACCCTCCACCTTCGCATTCTCGAAATACGTGTTGCGTTCCCGTAAGAAATGCAGATGTTCCTCTGCCCGCGTCACAAGTGCCTCTGGATTTATTTTCAGATCAAACTGTACTGGTTTCATTTATCTGTTCCTGTCTCTTCCTGTTTTATTCTATCTTTTTCTATCATGCTTAAGCTTAACTTGTCATCACAAAATCGAACGCATTCTCGATGTGCGTGACCGCATCCCCGTTGATACCGATCACGTCGAAGCGGATTGGGGTATTGTCGATGCTTATCTTCTTCTGATTCAGGTAAAAAAGCGCGGTCTTCGAGATCTGCCGTATCTTCGCTCCGGTGACTGCTTCTAACGCATCTCCGCTTCTGCCATCCGCCCGGTATTTGACCTCGACAAACACGATACATGTGCTGTCCCGCGCGATCAGGTCGATCTCGCCCTGCCGTACCCGGTAGTTCTTCTCGATAATGAAATACCCTTTCTTCTTCAGGTATTCCGCGGCAAGCTTCTCCTTCTCCGTCCCGACCTGCCTTTTATTGTACGATCGTTTCTCCATAGCTATCCCCACTTATCTATTTCCCAAGCTTCGCGCGCAGCTTATCCATCCGGTCGACATAGACTAAGATCTCTGCCACGACGCCATACAGCTCCGGTGGGATACATTCACCGATATCCAGGTTCAACAAAGTGTTCGTAAGGTCGGTGTCCTTATAGAGCGGCACATCACTCTTCTTCGCCGTGTCAATGATGCGTTCCGCAATCACACCTTTTCCGGACGCAACAACCTGCGGTGCCTCATTTCCCGGCTCATAGACTAAGGCAACTGCCTTTTTCTTATCATCTTTTTTCTTTGTCTCTACATTAAAATTCTGTGCCATCTATTTTCCCTCTGTTTCATCCAATCCATGTCTCACACGTTTTTTCTACAGATTCCTGCACTTTGTACATTGCATTTTTCAGTTACATCCGCACATCAAACGAATACCGCTTCACGCTCTTCTCGATGTCGTCGCCGAACATCTCCTTTACCACGGCATTTTTCTCGGTATCCGGGTGCAACGTCGGCTCCCGCATGATTACCTCATTTGTCAGGGAATACCCATTCTCCGCAATCGCCTGTTCGAGCTGTGTCATATGTGCATCAATGATCTTCGCACTTTCCTCGTCTTCCACATAAAACTTCGTGTGAACTATCGTCCCGCGCAAGGACACATGCACATCTGTCGGTCCTAAATATTCCATATCCAGATGTAGCAGGGCGCTGACATCTTCCTTTTTCTCCTGCATTCTTTTTTTGTTCATATAGACGAACAGATCCGCATTTCTATCTCCGCCTTCCATACGCACCGGAATCTGCGCATATGGAAACAAATTACTTAAGTTCTGCAGGAAATCAATCCGCTCCTGCATGCCCTTCGCAGATTCGGACAAATGTTCTCCGGATGAGCCTGTATGGCTGCTCATCTGCTGCATCAGGCGATCCATCTTCTCATAGATTCCTTTATACAGATCGGAGACCTCCTGTGGGTTCTGCATCTTCTCCGGATTCAGCGTGAACTTCTCTTTCATAGCTGCCGCTAACAGCTCCTTCATGCCGTCCGACGTGAAAAACCCCTTCAGCGTCTCCGCATCGATCATTGATTTATCCGCGGCGCCCGCCACAAGTGCCTGCAGATGATTCGCAAGCTGCATCGTCGTATCCGACTTTGCAAGTACCGTCTGTATCGTCTGTGCATCAAAATGCATATCCTGTAACTGCTTCATAAGCCCGGTAAGCTGTTCTTCAGTCATGCCGAACTTCTCCGCATAGGTTGTCAGCTGCTCCGCGGATAATACAGGTGGATTGCCCGTCATGTCTGTGGCTTGCAGCTGGTCACCAGCGCTTACTGCTCCTTGCGCAAACAGCACATCACCTGTCGTCTGCTCTAACTCCTGCAGCATCGCGTCTGCATCGAGTACCGGAAGATCCTGTGCATCGGACAACACCTGCAGCATCTCCCGCATACTGTCCGGCTCGGACATATACGCCGTAAGTTCCTCGGTCATCCCGGACAATGCCTGCATCATCGCATGCTGGTTCGTCTGATACTGCTCGAAGCCTGCAATCGTCTGCTCCGTCACCGGAAGCTGCATCCTGTTCATGGATACAAGCGTCTGGATCGGCGTATCCGGGTATTTATATGCCTGCTGCAGTACCTTCTGCATGCTGGCACGATCGACCGGCATATTCTCATTTAACAGTGTCTCAGCGATCTGATAGTTCTTGTCCGACGGCGAGAGCTGGTTCTTTTCGAGCAGATCAAAGATCGTCTGATCCTTCATCGCCTGCATATCCGACGCAAGCGGCTGAATCATCACCGTGTTTTCGGAATTCTCCTTTACGAGAAACGCAATCGTATCACCCATATTGAGGTTCACCGCTTCCGCCATCCGCGCCTGCAGCATCATATTTCCATCCATCTGGATCGTCACCTGCGAACCATTCACATCGACGATCCGCCCCATAAAGGTCTGCCCCTCCTGTGCCTGTGCCAGCGCAGCATTGCCAGACGCCGTCTGCGTATTGTTTGCAGCTACGTTTTCCGGTCTGGCATTTCCTATCGTACCGGTCTGATACCGATTGAATTGAAGATTTCCGTTATCTATATTCATACATATTCCTTAATATACGTTCTTCGATGGATCTCGCAAGGTCCAAGCTTATCAAGACCGGCATAATGCTTCGCACTGCCATAGCCCATGTTGCTTGCAAAATCATAGCCTGGATACACCTTATCATATTCTACCATCATACGGTCTCTTGTCACCTTTGCAACGATACTTGCCGCCGCAATACTTGCAGACAGCGTATCTCCCTTGATGATCGGCACCTGCTTGATATCGACCTCCGGGATACGCACCGCATCATTTAATAAAAGATCCGGCTCTACCTTCAGATTCGCGATTGCCATGCGCATAGCCTCGTAAGTTGCCTGTAAGATGTTGATCTCGTCAATCCGTTTCTCTGAGACAACACCAATACCATAAGCAACTGCTTTCTCCCGGATAATATCGTATAAGATCTCCCGTTTCTTTCTTGGCACCTGCTTGGAATCATTCAGATGCAGAAGCATCTCATCCTCCGGCAGTATCACCGCACATGCCACAACCGGACCCGCAAGTGGTCCTCTGCCGACTTCATCTATCCCACATATATATCGGCTTCCCATCGCATGATACTTACGTTCAAACGCAAGCATTTTCTCGGAACGGACATATTCTGCCTCTAACTGCACCAGCTTCTTTTTCGTCTGCTCCACAAGTGTCTGCACCCCGCTTCGAGCATCGGTGCCATAGGTATGTATAAACTGCTGCAGCATCGGCTCATCATCTGGATCGAGTGCCTGATACGCCGCCTTGATCTCCTGTATCTTCATCGTTTCCTACTCCTTTGTTAAATGCAAAATAAGGACTGTGCATATACACAGTCCTATATTGTTATTTAATCAGTCCAAAGCTCTTAAATGGATAGATTCGCAGGACAACCTTCCCGACGATATCCTCCCGGCTGACATTTCCGACATCCGACCATCGGCTATCGATACTGTTGTTCCGGTTATCTCCAAGCACAAAGTACTCGTCCGAACCAAGATAAACATCCGAACCAGCTCGTCCATTGTTCAACATTGTCTCTTTGCCGTAATTCTCCTTGAGCAGCTTGCCGTTAATATAGATATTTCCGTTCTGATCGATACGGACTGTCTCACCCGGCAGACCGATGATACGCTTGACATAAGTCGTGTTCTCATCATAGTTAAAGATCACGACATCAAACCGCTTCGGATCCCCAAATGTATACGACAGTTTATCTACCCACAGATTATCTTTATCCTCCAGTGTCGGATTCATCGAAGAACCATCGACCTTGGAACGACAACCTACAAAGTTCAGGATAAAATAACAGATCAGAACAACGATTCCGATATAGATGATCAGACTCAGAAGCTCCTTCACGATATTAACTTCTTCCGGTTTCTGTGTCTTTTTCTTCTCTTTTTCTTTTTTAAGATCGGATTTCCTTCTGCGTCATATGCTTCAATCTCCGCAGCTTCCTCTTCTGCCTTTTTCTCGATATCCTCTGTCGTTTCTGTCTCCGGTTTTTTGTCCTCGGATGTTTTTGTTTCCTCTGTCACCGCTTCTGCAGCTTCCGTCTCTACGACATCCGCATTCTTTTTCTTCTTCATCATCTATAAACTCCCTATTCCGGTATCTCCTCCAACGTCATACGTCCCAGTCTGCCGCTTCGAAAATCATCGAATAAAATCGCCGCAGCCTTGTCAAGATCCGGTTCATTTCCTTTTAACAAACATAATCTTGCAACCGCAATCTGCTTCAATATCTCAAAATTCTCAGAATTCTGTATATCAATATCTATATTATACCTGTCTGTCAGAGC
>ERZ1035001.653-NODE-653-length-16955-cov-4.128994_pt1 | contig 16955 bp, 18 predicted proteins | sample MGYA00520685_ERZ1035001 | MGnify/ENA primary metagenome ERZ1035001 (study PRJEB33766, sample SAMN09781749) | gut metagenome | biome: gut microbiome | host: Homo sapiens | place: Madagascar | study: EMG produced TPA metagenomics assembly of the PRJNA485056 data set... | reverse complement strand
CGTCGATGTCTTCCTGAGTCAGGGTGTGGTCCAGATCGACATCATAGTAAAAACCGTTGTCGACAACCGGGCCAATGGCCATTTTAGTGTTCGGCCACAGCTGTTTGATCGCATGACCTAACAGATGAGCGCAGGAGTGACGAATGATCTCCAGACCGTCTTCATCTTTTGCGGTGATAATAGAAAGCGTGGAGTCAGTTTCAATCGGGTCGCAGGCGTCAACCAGCTCACCGTTTACACGTCCGGCGATGGTGGCTTTCGCCAGGCCTGGACCGATATCCAGAGCGACATCCATCGGGCTAACTGCGTGGTCGAAATGGCGTTGGCTGCCATCAGGAAGCGTAATTACAGGCATTTTATGTCCTTATTTGCAGTGGTGCCCCGCACGAAAGAGCACATACAAAACAATATAATCATAATTATCAACGAGTTGTGGCTCAGCTCCCGCTTCACTCTGCGAAAATATGAGTACGCCCGTCTATCTATTGAACCGCCCTCACCTGCAGCCGCTCGTTGATAACACCGAGGGTTAGTGTACACATCATTACTGCGCGATTAAAGTCGCAATAACTAAATGGTTATTCTTCTTTTAAATAGCAAGGGGCGATAACAATTTGTCGAGGCAATTCCCGCTTAAACCGCGCGGTTAATTAACCGATCAATTACCTGAAATGAAGAGATAAATACCACCACCGCTAAAAAGCGAAATGAAAAAATCATCCGTTATAGTGAGTATTCATACCCAGCAGGAAATAACAGGAATCAGGCCGGTTGCCCGGCCTGAAAATTACATTTTATAACCGAGCGATAAGGTGGTGCGGCGGTCGGTATGCTCCGGCGCCGAAGCCGGCGGCTGCGAGTTCCACGTCAGGTTATAGGCGACACGCAGCGCAAAGTGGGCGTTGATTGCCACATTTAATGCGCTTTCCGAGTTCAGCGTCGTGTCTTCAGCGCCGAATACCGAAACACCTTGCGTAAATTTGGCGTTATCGGTCATCTGCCATGCCCAGGTGCCGGAGGCGTACCCCAGCGGCTGAGTTTCGTTATCGCCATCGGTGTACTCGTCGTAACGCACGCCCGGACCAAATTCAAAACGCAGGCTGTGAACCGGGCCGTTGAGGATCTGGCGAACATAACCGGCAGTCAGCACGTCGCGCTGTTGATAGCCGTTGTAGCGATCGGTCAGCCAGCTGGCCTGGCCAAATACATAGTTCATATCGGTCAGGTTATAACGACTACGGCCGCCCACGGCATATTTCTCCGAAGAGCGTTGATCGTTAGAGGACGTGTTGCTCGCATTGCCCCACAGTGACCAGGCCGTGGTATCGCCGTACCAGGTCAACGTGGAGTCAGCGGTCATTGAGGAGCTTTTCGTGTTGCCGGACTGAGCGAGATAACCCGCATTCACAGCACCTTCGAAAGGTTTTTTGGCAGTGGAAGGGTCATCCATGACGGTAAAAACGGAATCATCGGCCAGTGCGTTTACAGACGCAAAAAGCCCCCCCGCCAGCAATGCCGCTGCGGGTACTGTCTTCAAAAGCTTCATTATAACTCTCTAAAATACATATCTTCAGGACAGTACAAATGATGAATGGACCAGCGATCCCTTCATTTAATTTAGAGTCCGTACAACATTTAAGGAGACCAGGCAGGTCCCGGAAACTTTCGCGAGGCGCGCTGAATGCGAGTCCTAAGAAAGGCGCTTGATTATAAAAAAGCACGAATAACTTAGCAATCAGTTGCTATTTCGTTTTTTGAATAAGACGGTTCCCAAAACAATCTTTATTTCATAAAGATAAAAACCCAGACATCTTTGTAAATCCATCGTCCGCCCCGCTTCCCCTCACTCCATTTCAGTGCCATGCTTAAAAAAGCAGCTTTATTCGTATTAAGGAGGAACAGGATGACCAAAATTTATACGCTCACGCTGGCCCCATCACTCGATAGCGCAACGCTGACACCGCAAATATACCCTGAAGGCAAGTTACGCTGTAGCGCACCGGTATTCGAACCCGGAGGCGGCGGGATCAACGTCGCCCGGGCCATTACCTTTCTGGGCGGTAAAGCGACGGCGATTTTCCCGGTTGGGGGTGCCACCGGCGAGCATCTTACCGCCCTGATGGCTGATGAGCAGGTCCCGGTCGAAACAATAGAAACCCGCGACTGGACGCGGCAGAACTTACATGTGCATGTCGATGCCAGCGGCGAACAATATCGCTTTGTCATGCCCGGCGCGGCGCTAACCGAAGATGAGTTCCGTCGCCTGGAAGAGAAAGTACTCGCGATTGAGCCCGGTTCTCTGCTGGTTATCAGCGGCAGTCTGCCGCCCGGAATCAGCGTCGAGCATCTGACTCAACTGGTAAAAAACGCGCAGCAGCACGGGCTACGTTGCATCATCGACAGCTCCGGCGATGCGCTGGCCGCCGCGCTGGATGTCGGCAACATCGAGCTGGTCAAACCGAACCAGAAAGAGCTTAGCGCGCTGGTACAACGCGACCTCAGCCAGCCTGACGACGTGCGTAATGCCGCGCTGGAACTGATCCGCTCCGGAAAAGTACGCCGGGTTGTGGTTTCGCTGGGTCCGCAGGGGGCGCTGGGAGTTGATGCCACCGGCAGCGTACAGGTGGTGCCGCCACCGATGAAAAGCCAGAGCACCGTTGGCGCGGGTGACAGTATGGTCGGCGCAATGACGCTACGTCTGGCGGAACAAGCCTCGCTTGAGGATATGGTCCGCTTTGGCGTTGCCGCCGGTAGCGCCGCCACGATTAACCACGGCACCCGCCTGTGTTCATTAACCAACACGCAGAAAATCTACGATTACCTTTGTGGCCGCTAGTCTCGACCCCCTTCACCCGGGTGAAGGGGGTCAATTCGCTACCATGGTCTATGCTAGAAATTCCATGCATAACAACAGAGTGAAAAATGAGCAACGATATTACCGCGCACGTGATCACCGTTAAGTTCCAGGAACAAGCGCTGACTGAGATTAACGAGCTCAGCAATCATTTCATTCGCGCAGGCTTCGTCCTGACGCTCAACGACGATGATGGCAAAACCCATGATTTAGGTACCAACACATTTGGCCTGCTGAGCGCGCAAAGCCCCGAAGACGTTCGGGCATTAAGCGCAGGTCTCGCGGAAGCCGCTTTAGGCAGGCCGGCAGAGATCGCCATCACCACATTTAGCGAATGGTTAAAAGCTCAATAAGTGCGATCGCCATCGTGGAAGACGTCAGTTGTGCGTTAGCTCGAACTTTACGGCCAGGTTATACGCTAACCTTATGATATGGTGGAAAACATGGGGAGAGACAGCATGTGGCAAGCTATTAGCAATTTGTTAAGCGAGCAGCACACTGGCGGCGCTGAAATCGAACTGCGCAACGAGCTACCCGGAGGAGAGATCCATGCCGCCTGGCATTTACGTTTTGGCGGAAAAGATTATTTCGTCAAATGCGATGAACGCGAACTGCTCCCCATTTTTACCGCGGAGGCGGACCAGCTGGAGCTGCTCTCGCGCTGTAAAACCGTCAGCGTTCCGCAGGTTTTTGCCGTCGGCAACGACCGGGATTACAGTTTTCTGGTGATGGAATATTTGCCGCCGCGACCGCTGGACGCGCATAACGCTTTTCTGCTTGGTCAGCAAATCGCCCATTTACATCAGTGGAGCGACCAGCCGCAGTTTGGCCTTGATTTTGACAACGATCTGTCGACGACCCCGCAGCCGAATGCCTGGCAGCGCCGCTGGTCAACGTTTTTCGCTGAACAACGCATTGGCTGGCAGCTGGAGCTAGCGGCGGAAAAAGGACTGCACTTCGGCGATATCGACAACATTGTCGAAAGTGTACAGCAGCGGCTCAGCAGCCATCAGCCGCAGCCTTCTTTATTACATGGCGACTTGTGGTCCGGGAACTGCGCGCTAGGGCCCAATGGGCCGTATATTTTCGATCCGGCATGTTATTGGGGCGATCGCGAATGCGATCTGGCAATGCTGCCTCTGCATCCGGAACAACCGCCGCAGATTTACGATGGCTATCAGTCGGTCTCGCCGCTGCCCGCTGGTTTCCTTGAACGGCAACCGATTTACCAGCTATACACTTTACTTAATCGGGCAATTCTGTTCGGCGGTCAGCACCTGGTCACCGCGCAAAAAGCGCTCGATGAAGCCCTGCAATAGGCGTAAAAAAAGGCCCTCAAAAGGGCCTTTTTCATCAGCGAGCTTAATCCATTTTTACGCCGTTTAAGCGGAATTTGATATTCATCGTCAAACCAGTGCCCGGCCTGCCTGCCTCGTAGCGCCATTTGCGCATCGCGGTTTTGACATCACGCTCAAACATATTGGCCGGCTTCGCAGAGAGTATCTGGATATTCTCCACCCGACCATCGGCGGTGACATCAAATTTCACGCGCACGTCACCTTCAATACGCAGCGCCTGCGCACGTTGCGGGTAAGACGGGTCGCCGCGTTTCAACGCTTTAGGACCGCTCGGCGCGGTGGTCATCGGTTTTGCCGTTGCCGCCGTGGTACTCGGGGCAGTACGCGCAGGCGCCGTATTGTTATTCTCAAACGGCGAGACCGGGCGCGGCTCAGCGGGCTTCACCTCGCGTTTCGGCTCGACTTTTTTCTCCGGCTTAGGCTTTGGTTTCGGCTTGGGTTTGGGCTTCGGCTCCGGTTTGTGGATAACCACTAGTGCCTCTTTTGGCGGCTCAGGCACCACTTCAGGCTCCGGTTCCGGCTCCGGTTCAACAACGGGTTCAACGACCGGCTGCGCCGCCTGCGGAGGCTCTAAATCCGCCGGCGCCACCATCGTGATTTCGATTGGCTGTGAAGGCGAAGGCTTTTCAATAACCTGATGTACCGAGGTATAAAGCAACCCCGCCACAACGGCACCGTGGATAGCCACGGACAGCAGCGTTGGCCACGGAAAGCGGCGAGGTAAATCAAGGGTCATTGCGCTCATAGTCGTTTCTGTTGAAAAATGATGCCCTGATTTTAAATGCAAATAGCAATCATATTCAATAAGACGTGTTATCTTGCATCAAATTTTGCCTCGTTTTGTGGAAAAAAACCGGCGTGCCGTGGCATGCTAAAGGCGTGCGCATCTTACATTGCTGCCCATAACGCTTTCACGTCACGTGATTTGCCTATTTTTTGATTAAGGAGCCTTGCCGTGCTTTACGTCATCTACGCAGAAGATATCGCCGATTCTCTGGAAAAACGCCAGGCGGTGCGCCCTGCCCATCTGGCGCGCCTACAACTATTACATGATGAAGGCCGTTTACTGACCGCAGGCCCGATGCCCGCGGTGGATAGCAATGAACCTGGCGCGGCAGGATTTAGCGGCTCAACGGTTATCGCAGAATTTGAATCGCTGGAAGCGGCGCAGTCCTGGGCCAACGATGACCCCTATATCGCCGCTGGCGTCTATCAGCACGTCTCCGTGAAACCTTACAAGAAAGTATTTTAGTTAAACAAATTAGCTAGTTAATATCAGTAAGATATACCAATCATAATATAGCGATCATTCTGTAAAGGACACATTTAGGTACACTAAGTGCAGAATGGTCGCCCTTCCTTGGATCCTCGAATGTCTTCTATACTTTCAGTCTGACCACTGGAGGTTGATATGTGCGGACGCTTTTCCCAGTCAATGACCCGTGAAGATTATCTTTCCTGTCTTGCCGATGAAGCCAATCGTGACATCGCATATGACCCGGAGCCGATTGATCGATACAACGTCGCGCCCGGTACCAAAGTTTTGCTTCTGAGCGAACGCGATGAACAATTGCATATCGATCCTGTCTTCTGGGGTTATGCGCCAGAATGGTGGGATAAACCACCTCTGATTAACGCGCGTGTCGAAACGGCGGCCACCAGCAGAATGTTTAACCCTCTCTCGCAACATGGCCGGGCGATCTGCTTTGCTGATGGTTGGTTCGAATGGAAGAAAGAAGGCGACAAGAAGCAGCCCTGCTTTATCCATCGTGCCGATGGCCAGCCGATATTCATGGCAGCAATCGGAAGCACACCATTTGAACGCGGAGATGAAGCAGAAGGCTTTCTGATTGTCACCGCGGCTGCAGATAAAGGGCTGGTAGATATTCACGACCGCCGGCCGCTTGTACTTTCACCAGAAGCAGCCAGGGAATGGATGAGACAGGATACAGGAGGGAAAGAAGCCGAAGAAATAGCTGCAGACGGTTCCGTGTCAGTTGACCATTTTACATGGTACCCTGTTTCCCGGGCCGTGGGTAACGTTAAAAACCAGGGGCCAGAATTAATCGAGGCTATTGAGCGCCTATAAATTGATAACGTCCGAAATGTGCCAGTAGCAGACATTGCTTTCCAGCGTTCATTGTCCTAAAAGTTAATGACCCAATGTAATCAGGACAATACTATGCTCCTTGAGAGACTTAAACGTCTCGAATGTTCTCTTCATGATAACAAGCGGAACGATCGGAAATGGCTTGAACATATACTTCATGAGGAATTTCGAGAGATAACGCGATCTGGCATGTTAGTTGATCGGGCAGAAACAATAGAGGCACTTTCTACTGAAGTTGATAGACCAATCATTCACAGTGACGAATTTAGACTTATCATCGTTAGAAATAATTTCGCAATATTGCATTACCGGACTTTTGATCCAGATGGTAGTAATGCCTCTCTTCGTTCTTCATGCTGGGAAATGAGTGGAAATGGCCAATGGCAAATGGTATTCCATCAGGGAACTCCTGAGTCAAGGCGTGTCTAGCTCCAAGTTGCATCGTCCGCTCCTCGCTGGCAGCGGACCTTCAGCTTGTATAACTATTCCGCTTCGTGCCAATGACCGACGTTATTTCTTTCCAAAGCGCAGTAGAACGATTCTTTTATTTAAATGATATAGAGTATGTACGCTCACATTGGTTGTCTTAACCATTCACTTTGCTTGAGGGAAAAAATCAGACTCGGCGGTGCATCTTTCACATCATAAATCTCTTTTATATATTGAAACCCAGTTTTTTTTAGAACCTTCTGCGATGCCAGGTGGTTAGCTCTCACTACGGCGGATATCTCGGACAGATTTAACTTACAAAATCCATATTGGACAGAGTTTTTCGAGAACTCTGTCGCCAGACCTTTTCCCCATGCCTCTGTGGCGAAACGATACCCTAAATTATTAATTACTGTATCCGCATAACTACGGATACGCAGCCCCCCAAAGCCAATGATTTTTTCCGGGCTATCCTTCAAAGAGATTGCCCAGTTTCCAAAACCGTGGGTTTCCCAGTGGTTAATCCATTGAGCTAAAACAGTTTGAGCATGATGTATGTCAGGATAGGGCCCTGCGGGGTTAAAGGTGTTCGTAGCCGGGTCACCATAAATTCTGAAAAGGTCATCAAGGTCAGACTTCGTTACGGGGCGAAGATATAGTCGGGTAGATTGAAGTTGCAAAACAATTTCCTTACTACTAAAGAGCTCATCAGAATAGTTAGATAACTGTATATAGTGAATCACCTGACTTCGAGCAAATCACTGTATCTAAGCTTTTATTCCGGCACGCTTCATCAGTCGCCAGACCCGGTTCACTCCGCACTGCTGTCCGGTATCACGCACTTGCGATTGACCTGCCCCCAGGATTAGATACAACCTTCAGTTAGTAATGTCGGTTGGTGACCCGCTCCCCATATGTGATCCATTCATAATCAGGAATAACCGGCTTCATGTTGGCTGCATATTCTGCCAACCGGCAGACTTCTCAGCGAATTCGGATGGCGTCATCCAGCCCAGTGCAGAATGGGGACGCCTCTGGTTATAGTGTATGCGCCAGGCCGCGATTTTGCACTGTGCATCCTCCAGAGACATGAACCAGTTCTCGTTCATACACCCACTTGCCCAGCATTTTCCCTGCAAATTCAGAGCCGTTATCGGTTTTCAGCAACTGTGGTAAGGGACGTCTGAGCGCAATGGTGTTCAGCATCTCTGCGACCTCCGTTGAGTGCAGATTCTGGCCCACGCAGTTCCCCAGACATTCGCGTGTGTAGAGATCAATGACTGTCAGCAGACGTAACCGAAGCCCGTCAAATAAGGCATCAGAGACAAAGTCCATGCCCCAGACATGATTCGGATACAGCCCCTGAGGCTGGGACTGTCGACGCTGTGCCGATTTATTCCGGCGTGGGCGTTTGAGACGCAGGGACAGCCCCTGCTCGCTGTAGAGTCGGTAAATGCGTTTATGATTATCCCGCAAGTCCTCCCGCCTGAGCATGACGTGAACCCTGCGGTAGCCATAGTGAACCCGGGTTTCGGTGATCTCCCTGATACGGAGGCGCAACGCACTGTCGTCTGCTGCAACAGAACAGTAGCGGAAAGAGCTGCGGCTGACCCGTAGCGCAAAACAGACCTGCCTCTCACTGGCTCCGTAGCGTGCCTGCTGGTCCCGGACCCATTCGCGCAGACGCGCTAGCGTCAGTTCTTTTTTGCCAGCACATCCTGCAGCATGGCCTTGTCGAGGCTCAGATCGGCAACCAGCTTCTTCAACCTGAGATTCTCTTCCTCGAGCTGCCGCGTGTGTTTCAGCTCCGAAGGAGAAATCCCGCCCTATTTCTTGCGCCATGTATAGAACGTGGCATCGGAAATGCCCTGCTTACCGCAGACCTCCGGCACGGACGTCTCCAGTTCAGCCTGCTTCAGGGCAAAAACAATCTGTTCTTCGGTGAATCGTGACTTTTTCATCGGCACCACCTCCGTTCAGGGAGTGTAGATCATGACGGCATTCTGTTTCTGAATGGTGCAGGATTTCGGGTCAGGGCCACAGCCGCAGTGTTCATGCAACCCTTCGTACCGGTATTGATCAACAGGTGGCCAATTCCGGGTTTGTTTCCTATTTTTTAAACCAGAACCCTTTCTTTAAGGCAATGAGGTCATGCTGAACACGTGGATCATCCTGATTTTGGCCATCGCGGCCGAAACCTTTGCAACAACCATGGTCAGAGCATCAGAAGGATTCACACGCCTGCTTCCTTCCCTTGGGGTCGTCGCCGGTTATGCCGTGTCATTTTACGGACTCTCTCAGGTCGTTAAGGTCATGAATCTGGGGATCGCTTACGCGATATGGGCCGGCCTGGGCATCTTTCTTGTCTCCATTTTTTCCTGGTTTCTCTTCGGCCAGAAGCTTGATCTTCCCGCCATTGCAGGGATGGGCTTGATACTGTCGGGGGTGGTGGTCATTCAGCTGTTTTCCTCCACCGTCACGCACTGATATTACCTGCAGGTACTGGATATGCCGAAACGTATACAGATTGCAGAAAAAAACTATCTTCCTGCCCTCATTATCTGGCCCGTCATTTATCTTATTCTGGCATTTATCTCTCTGAAACTGGACGATCCGCAAAATCGTGTAGCGATGGTCTGGTTTCCTGCCGGTGCTGCTGTCAGCGCTTTCCTTTCTCTGCCGCGACGATTCTGGCCCGCAATGTATATCGTGCTCTTTGCTGCCCGCGCAGGGATGGATCTGCTGATGCGCCATTCTTCGGAAACATCCCTGATACTTTCCCTGATTTCAGTCAGTGGTGACGTTACAGTAGCGCTGGCCGTACAGCACTACAGTCGTGGACAGGATGATTTTCGTAAGGTGTGTGTCTGGCTAATCAGTACTCTTATCATCAGCGCGCTGGCTGGTATGGCCGCAGCAGGATGGCTGTCTTCGCGTCATCCCGTGTCTTTTGCGGATACCACTGCTTTGTGGTGGGCGGCAAATGTCAGCGGCAACATCGTCGCCACTACCATACTGACAGGTCTGACATGGGAGCCAGCCCGGAAGGCAACGAGGGACGTCGTAAAGACCCTCGCCAGCGTGCTGTTGGTCGCGGTGATTGCCATACTCATTTTCTCTTCCCCTTCCGGGGAAGAGTCCCGGGCGGGGCTCATTTACGGACTGGCCTGCTTGCCGGTCCTGTTGACTGCTGTCGTCCCGGTCATCGCCGGTGCCCAGGCCGGCGCGCTGGCTTTTCTGGCACTGAGCATCGTTGTGGTTTCCTTTTCATGGCACCAGACAGGCCCCTTTTTTATTAATGGCCTGGATCCGGGCGAACCGCTGCTTCTCGCTCAGGGATACCTGTCCGGTACGGCCATCCTGACTATCTTTGTCCGGCTGTTACTGCGGTTGCCGGATAAGCTAAACGGTCCGGGGCGTAAGCAGATGCATCACGAAGAAACCGCCTTTCGCATGGATATCCGAAGTGGCCGGATCGACTGGGATCTGCAGGGAACACCGGTGCTGGCAGATACGGTGGCACACCTGCCTGACAGAAAAATCCTGCTCCAGAGCGTGGATACTGCTGTCAGGCAACAGTTAACATCACGCTGGGAACAGGCAATCCGCGGCCTGCCCGTAGGCGGATCGTTGATATTCCGGCTTACATTGCCGGGAGATGAACACGTAATGATCTGCGAGCGGGGACTATTCTTTTTGCCCGGTACAACAGGTGGATTCCTCGTCGGATACTGGTTACCCGCTAGTGGTCCGGTTTCCGTTATCCGTCCGGAGGACCACTGAATATGCTGCAGATTGCACTGCTTTTATGCGGCCGACGTTTTATCGGTGGCAACCGGTACCTTCTTACTGCTGCAGGTCTGATTTGGGGTCTTTTCGGTTTTCTGGTACTGGCGGACGGTATGCTGGGAGCACGCTATTTTCCGCTCGGACTTTTTGGCTGGTTTCTTTTGTGCGAGAGTCTGTTAACGCTTGTTGCGTCATCCGGTGCCACCGGGGCTAAGCGAGGAATTTATCTGTTTAAAGGTGGGATTATTGGAGCCGTGGCCCTGCTTATTCTGTCAGGATATTCAGGCAGTAATCTCCTCCTGGCTATCATACTGGGATTTATCTGTTTGTTGTCCGGCGCTTTTCAGGTTGCTGCCGCCTGGGTGGTTCGTTATCCGTACTGGAGACGCGCGCTGGCTGGCGGGATGTGTCAGATCCTGTATGCGGTATTCCTTTTCCAGCCCTATCCCACTCATCATGATGGAACGGTTCCTCAGTTCATCGGGGCGCTGATGCTGCTCAGTGCCGTTGACTGCATTCTGCTTGCTTTTCGGCTCCGAAGTCTGGCCCCGGGGGTGACTATTTTTGATGTCCAGTCTCCGGACAGCACAGGATACGCGCCGACAAATACAGAACCACAGCATCCCTGTCAGGAAGAAGTGGCGTTGGAAGCGACAGAGCTCCGTGTTCTGGTCTGGACACCGGAAGGTTCTGCTACTCAGGACACTCTCCCCCGGCCAGTGATGAATCGCTATATTGCAGCAGTGGATTCTGCCGGGGTCATTTCTACCGGACATGCCGCGCTGGAGATGCAGGATATCTATATCAGTCTTTACCCGGCAGTGGATATAGATCGGTCCCCTTCGGAGTTTTTTCGCACACTCCGGGCCGTACGGGAGAATAATGTACCCGGAAAATTTCAGGACAGTTACGCATCAGAGTCCGCCGCCTGGTGTGAAGCCGACAGACAGGTTTGTTTTCATACTTTCAACGCGGTATCGCTCCGGGCATTCACTACATACTATCGCCGCCAGGAAATATATAACCTTACCTGGCGAAATTGCTCCAGCAGTGTGGCATACGCACTTGAAGCCGCGTTAGATGGTGTGCTGTGCAACCGGAGCGGCTGGTCAGTTTTTTTACGGCTCTTCTTGCAGCCGGAGCTCTGGATCGCAGCACAACTCCGCCGCCGTGCCACTACCATGGCCTGGACACCCGGGCTGGTTCTGGATTATTCCCGCGCATTGCACGGGCTGGTTCACCCGGCCAGACTGAACTGGTTTCGCAAACCATGAGATGCGACAGCGTCAGGAAAAGGTGCTCCTTCCGGGGGGTAGAAGAAACATCACCGGCTTCTGACTCCGCCTCCCTTCCGAGCCCTGACAGAAACCGGTATACCTCAGGGTTGTCGGGTCGTGCCGACAAGTGGTGTCCTGTCAGGATGCTTGTTTCTGCCATCGCAACAGACGGTACTGTTACCCCAGCATTGTTCATACGGAAAACCGATCAGGGCTTCCATGACGGCACGAACATCCGCTGTGACATGTGAAATCTGGCCACCAGCCCGGATACGTGCCACCTCAGCAAGCACCACCAGATGTGCCTTCCGGTTCAGCTTCATCTGCGCGCTGAAATAAATCCCCGCGAGAGCCAGTGCAATCACACCGACGCAAAAGACCAGCGCAATAGCCATTACCGCACTTTCCGGCTGGGTTTGCGATTTAGACTGGAATCCATAGAAACTCAGGATCGCTCCCATAGTAAACACAATCACAGAGCGCACAAGTTTACCGGAGAAGGTCATCGTGCCGGCATAGATCCCCTCACGGCGGCGTCCGGTAAAGACTTCGTCAACATCAGCGAGAAAGGTATACACAGTCCAGGGAATGTAATACACCCCGCCCGTACCGATCCCGAAGACAACGGTAATCGCCAGCATCGCCGCAGTGGCATACTGTTGAGGTAGGTGGAAAAAAAAGAGCGCGGCATAACACAGTACGGAAAAAATAACGATACCCAGCGCAAGTATATAGGGCTTGCTGAACCCATGTTTTACGCAGATAGCAATAAAAATAGCTGTGGAAAAGAGCTGAAGTACGGAGTTCAGGCTGCTCAGTCCGGATACCATGGTCGGATCATACTGCAGGACAAAAATGATAAAGTAGGTAAAGACAGAAGCAAACAGCCACTCTGCCCCGAAGCCGCACAAATACATACCCAGATGTTTGCGAAAAACACGCAGTGAAAAAGTCGATCTCATCTCCCTCAGCAATGCCAGCATTGCATGGCTGAGCGTGGTGTTTTCTTCACTTTCCGGCGAAGCATCTGCGGCCGGGCGCTCCCACGAGTAATACCAGAGTGTCCCCATCGCCACACATAAAATCACCCCATATGTCAGGGCGGTGTAAAAAAATGGGGTGGCCGATTCTTTACCGTAAACAAGAATGAACTGGCCCGGAATGAAAGCGGCGAGAAAGTTGGCTACTTTACCAAAAATAGCTTTAAAACCAGTGAGTTTAGATCGTTTCGCGAAATCTGCGGTCATTTCAGTGGCGAGTGTTTCATAGGGCACCATGACAGAGGTGTAGATCAACTCAAACAACACATAGGTACAAAGGTAATACCAGAAACCAAATCCATCGATCCACAGCAGGGGGTAGACCATCATCAGGGGGATGCCCAGCAGAATGAAGAACCGGCGGCGGCCAAAGCGTTTACCGAGACGCGTTTTGCCGAAATTATCTGAAATATATCCCATGAGCGGATTGCTGATGGCATCAATAATACTGGCAACCGAAAAAATAGCCGAAGCCTGCAGCAGTGTCAGACCACAAAAGGTGGTGTAAAAGTAAAGTAACCAGATACCGGCAATAGCCAGTGCCCCGCTACCCAGCAAGTTACCCCCTCCATATGCGAGCTGATGCCTGAAAAGAACTGGTCTTTCTATCTTCATAACCCTGCCCTTTGTTATCAAACAAGAAACGAAATAGCGTTTTAGATTTTATAAGACTGTGCTTTATAGTCAGGATAGCCGTAAAGAAAGGTGAGTATGTTCACATTAAAAACATTGCTAAGGGCGCTTCTGAAGAAATTGTGACCGGAGTTACATTTCCATAATCGGTACTGGACATTCCCCCTCGACAGAAAAGATACTTTGTTTTTATTATTATGAAACGCAATTTCATAATAAAATTCTCTTCTGTAATGCAGGGGCTAGTAATGGCTAAGGGTTCAACGATTCAGTTACATTTTCACCATTTCAGTGACCCGCATACCGGGGCTCGGATAACGCGTCTGACACCACCAGATGTGATATGTCATCGCAACTATTTCTATCAAAAAAGCTTTACACGTGACGGCAGCAAACTCCTGTTTGCTGCTGAATTTGACGGTCATCGCAACTATTACCTGCTGGACCGGCAAAAACAGACCGCCGTTCAACTTACACACGGTCGTGGTGACAATACTTTCGGTGGCTTTTTGTCGCCCGACGATCGCAGCCTGTATTACGTGAAAAACGAGCGGGAATTACGTCGTGTCAGTCTGGATGATTACAGCGAACATACGATCTATACGGTACCGGAGGAATGGGTTGGCTATGGCACCTGGGTAGCAAACAGCGAATGTACGCGTCTGGTCGGTATCGAAATTGCCCGGGATGACTGGACACCGCTCACCGACTGGCAAAAATTCCGGACGTTTTACCTGCGTCGTCCGCATTGTCGCCTGTTGCAGGTGGATCTGCATAACGGTTCCACGCGGGTGATCCATGAAGCGAACGAATGGCTTGGACATCCCCTCTATCGACCTTACGACGACAGTACGGTGGCATTCTGTCATGAGGGACCTCACGATCTTGTGGATGCACGCATGTGGCTGGTCAACGAAGACGGGAGTAACGTACGCAAAGTGAAAACGCATGCGCCGGAAGAAAGCTGTACCCATGAGTTCTGGGTACCGGATGGTTCCGCACTCCTCTACGTTTCATACCTTAAAGGTCATTCCGAGCGTTACATTCGCCGCTTCTCACCACAAACCGGAGAAGACAGCAGCCTGATGACAATGCCGGCCTGCTCACATCTGATGAGCAATGCCGATGGCACGCTGCTGGTGGGTGATGGCTCGGGTACCCCAGTGGACGTCGAGGATACCTCAGGGCATGTCATCGAAAACGATCCCTTTCTCTATCTCTTTGACACGCGAACCCGCCGCTATGCGCCACTGGCGACACATCAGAGTTCCTGGCAGGTGCTCGACGGCGACCGACAGGTTACCCATCCGCATCCCTCTTTTTCACCCGACGACCGGGACGTGTTATTTACATCTGATTTCGAAGGCCTGCCGGCCCTTTATCTTGCACAAATACCGGATACTCTGGTCAGTTCACTTGGTAAGGAGTAACTATGTTTATTTTTAGGGACGAGACTTCGGAGGAAGATCTCGGTAACGGAGTACGCAGGCGGATTCTGGCGCACAGTGGTTCGCTGATGGCGGTCGAAGTACATTTTGAAAAGGGTGCTATCGGGGCACTCCACCGGCATATTCACGAACAACTGACCTATGTGCTTTCCGGGCGCTTTGTGTTCACCATTGGCGATGAGACTCGTGAGGTGAAAGCCGGTGACACACTCTACAAACAACCGAATATCATACACGGTTGCGAGTGTCTGGAGGCCGGTATATTGCTGGATACTTTTACGCCACAGAGAGAGGATTTTCTATAAGAGGCATGGTTTGACGTGGAGTCAGAGGAACCTGTAAAGAGCGGGAGAAGCCAGTGTGTAAGTATCCCGCATAATCGTGCCATTCATAAATGCAAAATGACGAACGGCATCGCTATTCTCTGCGCAGGTCCTGCAGCAGTGTTCCGTATTCCGCGTGAATGACGCTGGAAAATTCACGAATGTAAGCCACCGGGTCCGCTGTCTTGTGCCTGTCCGGTATCACGCACTTGCGTTAACCATAGACGCAGCCAGACTCAAGCCAGAACTGTTTGATCTGCCCGGTCAGCATCTGGTCTGTCTGGAGACGGCGGATCCCGGCCTGAGCATCTGACTGTTCATTATGAGTGGAAGAATCCGGACCGTACTTCTTTATCCAGGCCTAAAGATTGTGAGTGGTGATATCGAGACGTGTTGCAACACTGGAAACAGAATGACCACGATCAACAACCTGTTTGACTGCTTCAATTTTAAACTCTTCAGAATAACGCTTACCGCTCATGGGCACCTCTCTTTAAGTCATCTTCAATGACTCTGAGGTGTCTGTTAAACCCGCGGCGATTCACGGTGCCTTTAATTTTTACTCTCAAAATTCAGAGAAGGTGAACAGCAAAGCATGACGCTGCCGTTTTACCAGGCACTTCCTGATTGAAAGAATCCGCATGTTGCGGCGCGATTGGGCTTCCAGCCAGCGCGATTTACGGCGACTTACTTGTCTAAGCATGCGCCAGCGCCCTACTTCCGTTCTACTACGCTTCATTGCTACTACTCTACGAGTGAAAACACGCCCCATTATAAACCGATGAATCTGTCTGACCATCGCTTTCGCTGCGTTTTTATTTGCCAGATGGATGCTGATGCGTAAACTCATGGCATCGGGCTATTCAAAAGGATTTTTCATCTATGACAACCTTTTACACGGTCGTAAACTGGCTGGTCATTCTGGGGTACTGGCTGCTGATTGCCGGCGTGACATTACGCATTCTAATGAAACGCCGTGCAGTGCCTTCCGCCATGGCGTGGTTACTGATTATTTACATCCTGCCGCTGGTGGGAATTATCGCCTATCTTTCCTTCGGCGAATTGCATCTTGGAAAACGGCGCGCCGAGCGCGCGCGCGCCATGTGGCCCTCTACCGCCAAATGGCTAACGGACCTGAAAAGCTGCAAGCATATCTTTGCGCAAGAAAATAGCCCGGTTGCCGAATCGCTGTTCAAACTCTGTGAACGTCGCCAGGGGATCGCCGGCGTTAAGGGTAACCAACTGCAGTTGCTAACCGAATCCGATGACGTGATGCAGGCGCTGATTCGCGATATTCAGCTCTCACGACACAATATTGAGATGGTGTTCTATATCTGGCAGCCCGGCGGAATGGCCGATCAGGTCGCCGAGTCGCTGATGGCCGCCGCGCGCCGCGGCGTGCATTGTCGGCTAATGCTTGATTCAGCCGGCAGCGTCGCCTTCTTCCGCAGCCCGTGGGCGGCTATGATGCGTAACGCTGGTATCGAGGTGGTTGAAGCGCTTAAAGTTAATCTGATGCGCGTGTTCTTACGCCGCATGGATCTACGTCAGCATCGTAAAATGGTGATGATTGACAACTATATCGCCTACACCGGCAGTATGAATATGGTCGATCCGCGCTTCTTCAAACAGGATTCCGGCGTCGGTCAGTGGGTCGATCTGATGGCGCGAATGGAGGGTCCGGTGGCTACGGC
>ERZ1035001.651-NODE-651-length-16975-cov-9.162648_pt1 | contig 16975 bp, 18 predicted proteins | sample MGYA00520685_ERZ1035001 | MGnify/ENA primary metagenome ERZ1035001 (study PRJEB33766, sample SAMN09781749) | gut metagenome | biome: gut microbiome | host: Homo sapiens | place: Madagascar | study: EMG produced TPA metagenomics assembly of the PRJNA485056 data set... | reverse complement strand
GGCACACTTCTATCCACCGTTCGGTGTAGTGCATTACGCGCGGAACTTGGCTCTCCCTTTGGGAGAGCTGTCGGCGCAGCCGACTGAGAGGGAAAAACATGACCATACCAAAGGACAACAGTCAACTGGAAAACGCCCGGCGGTTACGCAGTGAGATGCCCCCCACGAACGAAAGCTATGGTATCTTTTCCTCCGCAAATATCCGGTAAAGATTTATAAGCAGCGAATCATCGGTAGATTTATCGTAGACTTTTATTGTGCTTCTGCCAAGCTAGTGATTGAATTGGATGGTTCTCAACACTATGAGCCTCAGGGGATGGCCTATGATTCTGAGCGTTCCGCATTTTTGACAGCGCTTGGATTGGAGGTTCTGCGTTTTTCCAACCGAGATGTTGATATGAATTTTCGCGGCGTGTGCACACAAATTGATATCACCATTCAAAACCGCCTGTAAAGCCCTCTCCGTCACCTTCGGTGACAGCTCTCCCAGAGGGAGAGCCAAGGGGGTCTGCCTGCAGCTGTGCCATATGTCATAATAGCATAAAGAAACATAGCGTATCCGCACCGATACGCCCCGTTAACTGTATCACGAAGCCCCCGGCCGGTTGGCCGGGGGCTTCGCTTTTGGGGTTATATATATACTGGTAAGGAGAAAATGGCTTTCAGGCATCCAGTTCCTTTTGCAGTGCCTCATAGATCGCATCGTTGCCGATGGCCGCTTTTACCGAATTCACAGCAGGTGCTGCAGCCTCGCGCATCTGGCTGCGAACCTCGTCGCTGAGAGTGCATTCCTCAAGGCCGTAATCGTTTACAAGCTGATCATGGAATTTCTGGTCATTGGTACGCAAAACCGCAAAATCATAAGCCAGCAGTTCATCGGAGATTTTAAGCATCAAATCCTGATATTCCTGGGGCATGGAATTGAATTTGTCCAGATTCATGGTCAGATCCATGCTGGGCATCATCGACTGGGTGGGAATCAGATACTTCTGCACCTCGGCAGCGCCGGAGGTCACCGCATTTTCAAAAGAGTTGTCCTGTGCATCCACCGTGCCATTCTGCAAAGCCATGTACAGCTCACTGAATGCCAAGGGCGTGGGGTTTGCGCCCAGTGCCGACCAAATCGCCATACGCGACTCGGACTGAGCCGTGCGGATCTTCAGCCCCTTAAGATCAGCCAAACTGGTTACAGGGCGATTCGAGGTAAGATTCATGGAATTGGCAGCAACGACCAACAGGCATTTCAGGTTGGCCTTTTCGTTGGCGGCATCATATAAGGTGCGGAATTCGCCGTTTGTCAAGATCTGCTGAATTTTATCCATATCATATCCGGAAAAGAGGAATGGAGTGTCGAAAATCTGGGTTTCCGGCACCAAGCTGGCGTGGGTGCTGCCGCTTTGATAGGCAATGTCCACATCGCCGGCAACGACCGAGGCAATGATCTCAGAATCGCTGCCGAGCTGGCTGTTGGGATATACGGTGATGTTGATCTTGCCGTCGCTGTAATAAGAAATAGCTTGCGCAAAAGCAGTGCAGAACTGGTGCTGAAAAGCGGTTTCTGCACCGGCGTGGCCCAATGTGAGCTCATAGGTAGGACCGTCGGCGGGAAGCGGCGTGTAATCACCCGAAAGATATTCGGCACCGTCCAAGGCAGAAGCATCCACGATGGGAGAACCCGCCGAGGCACCCGCTGCAGAAGCAACAGCGCCCGAGGAAGCTGCCGAACCGCCGCAGCCGACAAGACCGAACGCCATGCAGGCACTTAAAGCCAAGGAACCTACTTGTTTTGTCAGTTTTTTCATGATCATATCCTCCTAAAATTATTCAAACAGAAAGCTCTGCAATGCTGCGTGAGGGGCAAAATCAAATCAGGCAAAGACTCAGCTGCGGAATAAAGGTGATCAGCAGCAGAGCCACTAAGAATGTGGCAATAAACGGAAGGGCTTTTTTGCCCAGCGTCATGGGCGGCACCTTCGCCAAGGGGCTTGCCACAAACAAGGTTACGCCGAAAGGCGGGGTGACAAAGCCAATGGCCATGTTGACCACCATGATGATACCCAGATGTACAGGGTCGATCCCAAGGTTGCCGGCCAGCGGCAGCAGCATGGGGCCAAGGATCATCAGAGCAGGGCCGGTGTCCATGATCATGCCGATGAACAGCAGAACCACATTGATCATGAGCAGAATGGCCACCTTGGAGGCAAAATGCGTGGTGATAAAGCTGGAAAGCATGGCGGGGATCTTGAGCAAGGTAAGCACGCGGCCAAATGCCGTGGCAACGGCAAGCATAAGGCCCAAGGGGGCAAGCTGCTTGCCGGATTCGCTCAACAGATAGATGGTATCCTGTACACGCACGCTTTTGTAAACGAAAATCGAAACGATCAATGCATAAACTACGGCAATGCAGGCGACCTCGGTGGTGGTTACCACGCCGCTGTAAATGCCGCCCAGAAGGATCACGGGGGTAAGCAGTGCCCAAATGCTTTCTTTGAGCAGGGGCAAAAAGCCCTTGCTGCGAATTTCCTGGGTTTTGGCATCGATCAATTCTCGGTTTTCACCTTTGCGCACGCAATAGAACACAGCGTAAGCCATCAGGCAAAGCGCAATTACAATGCCGGGCACAACACCAGCAATAAAAAGCTTGCCGATGGAAACGCCTGTAGCGGTACCGTACATAATAAAGGAAACACTGGGCGGAATGATAACGCCCAAGCCGGCCGAGGTGGCCACCAGTGCGCCTGCGAAAGCAGGCTCATAGCCAAGTTCCAGCAAAATGGGGATCGTCATAGCGCCCACCGCTGCACAAGTGGCAGTGCCGGAGCCGGAGATGGCACCGTAAAACAGGCAGGTGACAACAACGGCACAGGGCATGCCGCCGCGAACACGGCCTAAAAAATAAGAAAAAAAGTCAAATATCTTTTTGGAAATACCGCCCTTGGCCATAATGATGCCGGAAAGGATGAACAGCGGCGCAGCCAGCAGGCTGGAACTGTCGGCGCCGCCCATGATGGCACGCAGTACAAATTGAACATTGGCGGTAAATCCGGGATTGATCAGCCCAGGCAGAATGGAGGAAAAAATCAGCAGAAGAACCAGCGGAACGCCCAGAATAAGGCATCCGAAAAATGATACAAATACGGCGGTGATCATTAAACTTCCTCCTTATTCAGTAATTTTTTTACAAGCAGCTGGGCGTAGCGAACGGTACCCAAGCCAAAGCCGACAATAGCAGAAATATAAACCCAATGCTTGGGAATGCCCATACCGGGGCTAAGCTCGCCGGTTGCGGCGCACTTGGTGACCAAGGGAAAGGACTGTGCGAACAGATAAGCACTGAACAAAAGGCCAAACGAAACCAGAAGAATATCTATGGCTTTTCGTGCTTTTCCATGCAGCATACCAATCACGGCATCTACGCGCAGCTCGCTGCCCAAGCGAATGGAATAGGAATATGCAATAAAAATAAACCAGGTAAACGCATATCGGCAGAATTCTTCACTCCAAGTGAGAGAAGAATTGAAGATGTATCGCCGGATGATTTGGTAAAGCATGACCAAAACAATGGAAACGAGGATCAAAATAAGAAAAACTTCCTCAAAATGTTTGTCCAACCATTTTATAACCTTCAAAAGTCACTCCTCCTTCTTTTGGCAAGTATGAATTCAGGGGCAGTCGGCATAATACTCGTTCAGATAGCTCTTGGCGTACATCTTGTCCACTTCTGCGGGCGTTAGCTTTAAGAAAGAACTATACCGCTGCCTAAGCTCGGATAAAAATCGATGCCATTCACTGGGATCAATAAAGGGATTGGGGCCGCCCGGCTTTCGGGCCAGTGCCTTTTGATAGGTATCGTTGTGAAAAGGATGATTGCCCAGCATAACATCTACTTTTTCGTTCCACACTTTGTCGATGGAATCAACAAAGATTTTTTGCATCTCCAGTGGAAGACCGTTTGCCTTTAAGGCTTTCTCCGAAAGAGAAACAAACCCGGCGCCACCGTAAATGCCAATATGCAGGGGTTGGCCGTTTTCCTCGGTTTGCCAGAAGTGACTCATTACCCCAATGGTGTGCCCCGGTGTAAGCACACAGCGAATGCGCGTGTTGCCAAGCTCCACAATATCGCCGTCGTTCAGCTTTACATCGGGAATAAAGCACTCGTTATAAAAGCCTATCGAACGATTCATGTTTTCCATGCGGTCCGGATGCGCGGCCATATCATCGGCATCCACTGTGCCCAAAAAGGTTTTTGCACCAGTTTTATGTGCCAAAGCGGCTACCGCCCCAAAATGATCGGTGTGTGCGTGGGAAACAATGATGCAGCGAATGTCGTGAACTCGAAAGCCAAGCTCTTCAATGTTGTACATCAGGCCCGGTAAGCCTGAGGCACACGGGGTGTCCAGCAAGATCAGGCCGTCGCCGGTATCGATCAGGTGCGAGGAGCACCAGCGGTTGCCCACAAAATATACATTGCCCGCAATGCGAAAGGGCGGGCGATCCAGCAGATAGGGATGCTGCGCGCATTCGGCAGAAGGCATCATGTTTCCAAAACGATTGATGGTGGTTGTCATATATCTCTCCTTCCTATAACAAAATGCGCAGGTACCTTGTGCAAACATTATAGTTTTTTTACACCATCATCCTACAACATGTTGCAAAAGTTTACAATTTGCGCTATAGTATAGTAGCATTCCAAAAATGGAATACTAAGGAGAAGGCAATGGAAACACGGCATATTAAGAATTTTTTGGAACTGGCAAAAACCGAACACGTTTCGCAAACGGCAGACCTGCTGAATATTTCGCAGCCATCACTGAGCAAAAGCATTGCCGCGCTGGAAGAAGAACTGGGCGTAAAACTGTTTGACCGCGCAGGAAACCGTATACATCTGAATGAAAACGGCATTCGGTTTGCCGAGTATGCCAGGCAGTCTATGGAATGGCTGAACGGCGGTATTAAATTCCTGAAGCAGAACACCTATGAAACCTTGGGCCATGTGAGCATAAAATGCTGGGCGTTTGCCCCAATCATGCAGGCCTGTGCCGCAGAATATTCTTCGCTAAATCCGTATATCAACTTCAAAATCAGCCAAAATAGTGAAGACTTCGCCGGAGATCAGGAAAAAACTGATTTTGTTTTAAGCGCAAAAGCAGCCGACACGACCTCCGGGCAAATGGGGAATTTCTGGATCACACAGCAGCTTTTTTGCGAGGAGTATGTGCTGGTGGCAGCACCGGGCCATTTTAAACAGCTGGATGATGTTCCGCCGGATGCAGAAACGATCGATCTTTCCGTGATGCGGGAAGCAAGCTTTGTGATGATGTTCCAGAAAAATATGCTGTTCAGCGATGTGACCTATGAGCCGTGCCAAAATGCGGGATTTTTTCCGAAAACCTATTGTCAAACAGATGATTTCCTGATCAAAATCGCTATGATCCGATCCGGCATTGCGGTGGCCTTTTTGCCGGAGTCTTGTTTGGAATATGCCTGTTTGCTTTGCCCGGGGCTAAGGCATTTTCATCTGCAAGACCAGCGTGCGCAGCGCAGCGTATATCTGCTGCGCCCCAAAAAGGCATTGATGAGTGAAGCAGCATTGGATTTTTATGACTTTGTGCTGGACTATTTTCATTTGCCGCCGGATGAGCGCGACTAAACAAAAACCGCTGTGCAGAAAATTCTGTACAGCGGTTTTTGTTGTAAGGGAAACGGATCTGTATTTTACTGCCGCGGCTGCATGAGCCGGGCGTGAAAATTGGTGGAGGTGTAAAACAGGCCCAGCAGCATGAGCGCCTGGGGCATAAGCAGCATGGCGGCCAGGGCGATCAGCCCGCCTGCCAGCCCGGCCCGGGGCAAATACAGGCGAACCAGCAGCAGCACGGCCACAAAGCCGAAGGCGATCAGGTAGATAAAGCCCAGATTGCCCAGCATTGAAAGCGCATTTTGCCACACAGGGTCAGCCAGCGGCTTGGAAAGCGAGGCGCTGTAGGCAACAAACAGAAAAAAGCTGGCAATGCCCAAGGCACGCGGCGGGTAATACTCAAACAGCGGGCGGGGCTTTTCCACCGAAAAATGCAGCCGACGCAGCAAAAGCAGCGAAAGCTGGTAGATCAGAAAGCCCTGCACCAGCCCGGTGAACAGCAGCGTAAGCACAAACAGCTGGCTCATATACTGCGGGGTGAGCAGTTCCAGCGCCTGCTGTGCCTGCCCGCCCAGCTGCGAAAAGGTATCGTTCATCACCTGCATGATCTCGTTTACATCGCGGCTGATATCGTAGCCGAAAAAGGCCATATCCAATATCAGGTTCAGCACCGAGCTCAGCACCGAGAGCAGCATCACCATAAACAGGGTGTGCGCAGGGTCAGCCCGGCGGTGCAGCATGGTGCCGAACACAAGGCCGATGATGCTTTGCGAGCAGGCATAAAAAATGGTGGTGAAGGTGCCGAAAAAAATCGAGATCAGGCACATGGCCGCAAATACGGGCAGGCTTTTGCGAAATCCATATTGCAGGGCATACGCGGTGAGGGGCAGGGGCAGCGCCAGAGCAAAAGCCCCCAGCAGCAGCCCGCCGGTTTGGCGTTCGAGCAAAAGCATCAGCCCAAACAGGGCGATCATCATGGCGCCCATGGTAAGGGGCAAGGCACGCTTTGGCATGAAAAAACCTTCTTTCGTGAAGCGTATGATAGAAAGTATAGCATAAACAGCCCATCGCGACAATCATCACAGGGGTATTCTTTGTGCATTCTGCGCGAGGTACAGAATTCCTATTGCCTTTTTATGCGAAAAGAATATAATAGAGCAAGGTTTTCGCCCGCGGCGGGTGAAATAAGGTGTAAATAGGAAAAGATAGAAGAAAAGGGACTGCTTTATGACGGCAAAAAAAACAAACGAACTCACCTCGGGTCGTCTGTCTGTGCAGATACTGCTTTACAGCCTGCCGCTGATTGCCTCCAACCTGCTGCAGGTGATGTTCAACATGGCAGATGTGGCCGTGATCGGCCAATTTTCCGGCACGGCGGCGCTGGGCTCGGTGGGCTCTACCACCACGCTGGTGAACATTTTCACCGGCTCGCTGCTGGGCTTTGGCGGCGGCATCAGCGTGCTGGCGGCGCGCTATCTGGGCGCACATGACTGGAAGGACCTGCACGAAACCACCCACACCGCGCTGGTGCTCAGCCTGGCGCTGGGCGTGTTTGCACTGGTTCTGGGCCAGGGCTTTTCTCCGCTTTTTCTGCGCCTGCTGGGCACAAAACCCGAGCTTTTGCCGGGTGCGGTTTTGTATATGCGCGTATACCTTTTGGGTATGCCGGGCGCGGCACTGTTCAATTTTGGCAACGCCATGTTCAGCGCGGCGGGCAACACCAAAAAGCCGCTGCAATATCTTACGGCAGCGGGCATTTTGAACATTATACTCAACCTGTTTTTTGTCATCGGCCTTCGCTGGGGCGTGGCCGGTGTGGCGGCAGCCAGCGCCATTTCGCAAACCGCTTCGGGCCTTTTGCTGCTGCGGGCGCTGATGGTGAGCGGCGAGGAATACGGTGTGACCCCTGCGCACATTCGCCTTACGCGCAGCAAGGTTTCGCCGCTTTTGTGGCTGTGCCTGCCCGCTGCGCTGCAGAATGCGGTGTTTTACACCTCCAGCCTGTTTGTGCAGGCAGGCGTGAACAGCTTTGATGCCACCATGGTGGCCGCCAATGCCGCTGCCGCCAATGCAGACCCGCTGGCCTATGATGTGATGGCCGCCTTCCACACGGCCTGCGCCAGCTTTGTGGGCCAAAACTACGGTGCGGGCAACAAAGAGCGCATTCGCAAAAGCTATCATATCTCGCTGGCCTACTCGTTTGGCGTGTCGGCCTGCATCAGCGCGCTGCTGCTGCTGTTCCACAGGCAGTTTCTGGGCATTTTCACCTCGGACCCTGCCGTGGTGCAGGCAGGCGTTACCCGCCTGTTCGTGATGGGGCTTTCCTATCCCTGGTCGGCCTTTATGGACTGCACCATTGCCGCCAGCCGCGGCCTTGGCAAAACCATGGGCCCTACCGTGATCGTGCTGCTGGGCTCGTGCGTGTTCCGCATCATCTGGGTGTACACCATCTTTGCCTATTTCGGCACCATCGTTTCGCTGTATCTTTTGTATATCGTTTCGTGGTTTATCACGGCGGCGTTTGAAATTGTGATGTATCGCCGCTACTTCCACGAGCAAACCTCTATTTTTAAGAAAAAGCCTGTTATTGCATAATAAAAAAGCTCCTGTACTTTGCTGTACAGGGGCTTTTTTCAGCTTATTCCCAGGTTTCCCAAGCTTCGGGGCAGTAGCCCACCGTGGCCTGACGGCCATTGCGCACAATGGGGCTTTTCAGGCATTTGGGGTTTTCCAAAAGCATATCGGCGCGCATTTCCTCAGGTGCATAGCGAATGAGCAGCGCGTTCTGCTTGTCCTTGGAATCCGGGTCGAACAGGGCTTCCCAGCCGCCCACGGCGCGGCACACACTTTCAAATTCGCCGCGGCTCATGCCCTTGACGGCCAGATCGATCATCTGAAACCGAATGCCGCGCTCTTTAAACCAGCGCTGGGCCTTTTTGGTGTCAAAGCTCTTGGCGGTGCCAAAGATCTGAATGTTCATCAGTAGCCCAGCTCCTCGCCCACCACGATCACCTTGATACGGCCGGCGGGGCGGCAGTTGCGGGTGATCACGATCTGGTTGCAGATGCAGCTGGCGCTGCGGCAGTTGCCGCAAAGGCCGGTTTTGGCACAGGGAGTATCCGGGTTAAAGCGGGCGGCGTTGATGGGCGAAGCCCAGCTGCGGGCACGGGCAACGGCGGCCTCCAGCGTGGGGGCCAGCTTGTTGATGCCTGCGATCACAATCACGCTGTCGGGGCCAAAGCACAGCGCCGCCACACGGTTGCCGGTGCCGTCAATATTCACAAGCTCACCGTCCTGCGAAAGGGCGTTGGTGCCCATCAAAAACACATCGGCCGAAAGGCACTGCTTCATCAGGCGGGTCTTTTCGGCGGGGTCGGTAACGGCATCGCGGTCAATGGCATGATATTGGGGGCCGCGCACAGCGTCCTTCAGGCCGATCTCCTCCACGCTCACGCTGCCGCCCCAACCCACGGTGCTGCCCTCGGGGATATACGAAAGGGCTTTTTGCAGGGCCTCGGCCTTGGTGGCGCAATAGCAGGCCTCAAAATGGCGGCTCTTGAGGGCCTTTACCACCTGTTCGCCTGCCAAGGCGTGATGCTTGATAACATGATCTGCTGCCATAAAAAATTCCTCCATTCCTAAATGCTGCCGGTGGCAGAAACTCTTTCCTTATAAAGCATAGTATAGCATGAACGCCGCGCAAAGCAAAGCGCCGGGCTTCAGCCCGCAAGGCGCGCCTGCACGGCGGCCCGCAGCGCCTGCTTTTGGCCCTCGGGCAAAAAGGCGGCATCGGCGGCGTTCAGCCAAAGCCGGGCTTGCTGTGCAGCGCTCAGCCCCAAATGCTGTGCGGCCAGCGCCATTTCTTTTTGGGCGGTCGTGCCGCTCACGGTGCGGTTGTCGCTGTTCACGGTCACCTTTACGCCTGCCTCCAGCAGCGTTTTCAGCGGGTGATGCGCCCAGTCGGCAAAGGTGCAGGTTTGCAGGTTGCTGGTGGGGCACACCTCCAGCGGAATGCCCTTTTGCGCCAGCTCGGCCACAAGGGCGGCATCCTCGATGCAGCGCACGCCGTGGCCAATGCGTTTTGCGCCCATGGCCAGCGCCGCGCGAATGCTTTCGGGGCCATCGGCTTCACCTGCATGAATGGTAAACGACAGGCCGGGCACGGCGGCAAACAGCGGCGCATAGCTGCGCGTGGGGAACAGTGCCTCGGCCCCGGCCAGATCGGCCGCGCACACGCCCTTGCCCAGATATTCCCGGGCCAGGCGCAGGGTTTCCGCGTTTTGCGCATCCGGTGCGCCGCGCATACAGCACAAGATCAGCTGTGCCTGTATGCCAAGGGTGCGGCAGCCCTCGGCCAGCGCACGGCAGGCGGCGGCCACCACATTTTCCTGGCTGAGCCCTTGCTGGCAGTGCTGCCCGGGGGCAAAGCGCAATTCCGCATACAAAACGCCCTCGCTTTTCAGCTCTGCCAAAACGCCCTGCACGCAGCGCATAATGGCGCTTTCGGTTTGCATCACAGCCACCGGCAGCGCAAAGCGAGTGAGATAGTCGTTCAGGCTGGTGCAGCCCGGCGGGCACACAAGGCTGGGAGTCAGGCTTTCGGCGTCCTGCACATCCGGCGGCAGGGGGATGCCCTGCTCTTTGGCAAGTGTAAACACCAGCGCCGGGGGCAGCGAGCCGTCCAGATGCAAATGCAGATCGATCACAGCGGTCACTCTCCTTACTTTTAGGGCGGGCTTACAGCAGGGGCTGCCCCTGCTGGTTCAAACGCACCTTGCTGCCAACATCCAGCCCGTGTGCATATAAAAACGCATCGGCAATTTTCACTGTGCGCTGTGTGCCGGTTTCACTTTGCAGCACTACGGTGCAAAGGGGCTCTTGCCCATCCGGCACGCCCTCACAGCCGAAATCCGGCTCATAGATCTCTAAAATGGTGTAAAGCATACAAAATCCTCGCGCAAAATAGCTCAGCGTGTTTTGAAAAAGCGCACGGCTGCACCCACAAGCTTTACGGCTGCAAACAGCAGCCCGCCGTAGAGAAGCATTTGCAAAAAGAACACAATCGCCATACAAACCGACCAGCCGAATTCATGAATCACTTGAAATTCCATTGTAATGTCCTCCTATAAGCAAAAATTTTGTTCTTAGGCAATACCGCATAATTCTAAGTGCCGATACGGCGAGCGAGGTACGGCAGATGCTAAGCAAAAAGCGCAGATAATACTTTGTGCTGCAAAGGTGAGCGCCGCCAGTGGCGGATACAGCGAACCGAAGCAGGGGCAGCGGTCGCAGAGTGCGAGGGGCTTTTGCTCCCGAAGCACGATGCGGGTACCGCAACCCGACATTATCGAGCATTTTGTGGGCGCAGATGCCGTGCCGCAGCCGCCGGAGCGGTGCTTAAGCCGTCAGACGGGAATTGTGCGGTGTTGCCCTTATTTTTATTTTCGCATTTTTGGGAGTAAAAATCAATGCCTGCCGGTGTATCCCGGCATAAAAAAGAACGGCGTTTTTCACCGGTGTGAAATAAAAGCCTATCCTCAGGTCACGCTTTTACGGCGGTTTTGAAAGGCACCGTATGGCAGCATCGGCACCGGCTTGGCCGGGGCGCGGGTTGGTGCGGATTGCAATTTTGGGCAAAGCGTGTTATCCTGATTTCATGTGATTCTTGCTGCACAGGAGATGTTGAACATGATTCAGGACATTGCGCCCCACAAGCTGGGCAACCATTACGACCCCGCTGCCGCGCCGCGGCCGCAAGACTATGTGCTTTATTTTGAAAAAGGCCGGGTGCTTTTAAAATCCGAGCCGGAAACCCAGCTTCCCCGCGTGAGCGATTTTGCGCCGGAAAGCCAGCTGGTATATCTTTTTACTGTAGACGATACGCAGTTTTTCCTGCTGTGGGAGGCCCCTGCCGCCCTGCCTGCCGGCACATTTTCCGAGGTGCGCTCTCTGCGCGGCTCAAACCTGCTGGCCAAGGAGCTGATGTTTGCGGTGCTCACCGGCAAGCATTTGTGGGATTGGTATCGTGACAACCGCTATTGCGGCCGCTGCGGCCAGCCCATGAAGCATTCCGAAACCGAGCGCGCCATGCAGTGCGCCTGCGGCTACACCACCTATCCCCGCATTATGCCCGCCGTGATCGTGGGCGTGAAAAACGGCGATTCGCTGCTTTTGACCAAATACCGCACCGGCTTTGGCCACAATGCGCTGATCGCGGGCTTTACCGAGATCGGCGAAACCGCCGAGGAAACCGTTGCGCGCGAGGTGATGGAAGAGGCCGGCATCCGCGTGAAAAACATTACCTACTACAAATCGCAGCCCTGGGGCATTGCCAACGACCTGCTGATGGGCTTTTACTGCGAGCTGGACGGCCCGGCCGAGATCACCATGGACCCCAACGAGCTGAAATACGCCGCATGGGTAAAGCGTGAGGATATTGTGCTGCAGCCCGATGATTTCAGCCTGACCAACGAGATGATGATGCGCTTTAAAACCGGCCAGGAGCGCTGAGCCTTGGGCGCGCAGCGCTTTGTGTAAACACTTTTCTCCCCTTTGCATACCCTGTGCAGAGGGGGGATTTTTTTATGCGCGGATTCCGGCGGTTTCTTTTGCGCCTTGTGCTGGCGCTTGGCTTGATTTTTGCCTTTTCGTTGTGGTGCTGGCTGCGCGGGCAGCTGCTGGGTGTTCGGCAGGAAGGTGCCGCCGCCCACAAAAAAAGCGCCGCCCCTGCGGGCAGCGCCATGGTTTTTGCGGTTTTATGGGAAACGCCGGATCAATTCTCGGGCTTTTCCTGTGCGGGGGCATCCTCGGCCGAAACCTCTTCGGCTTCAGCCGCTACCGGCTTTTCTTCCTGATCGGCAGGCTGCAGAGAAATTTCCACTTCCACCTCGGGCTCGGTTTCCTCCTCGGCCTCAGCTTTGTCCTCAGCGGGCACGGAATCGTTAAATTCATCGCTGAACAGCAGCTTTTCATACTCATCCAGCTCTTTTTCGCGGCGATACAGATAAATTGCACCGGCGGCCAGCGCACCCGTGGCGGCGGCCAGACCCACTACCATTGCACCAAAAGTAGACTTTTTCATAACGATCTCATTCTCCTTTACTCTGGCCGGATAAAGCCGCCGGCTCAGTTTGTATTTGAAGGATTGCAGCCTGCGCTCTGCGCGGGTGCCTGCCGTAACCAGGCGAACACCCGTTACTGCGCCGGAAGCTGCTTTGGCTATCACATGCAACATAAACGGGTTCCTCCTTTGGATACTGTAACCTTATTATATCCCTTTCTGGTAGGATTTACAACATTCTTTTGCGCAGGGTTTTAAAAGCGCCGGGCAGCGTGTATTCCTGCTCCAGCTGCGCGGGCGAGGCCCACACGCAGCCCTCGGGGGGCGGTGTGCAGGGCGCCGCCATCACATAGGCCGTCATGTGCCATTCCAGATGCGTAAAAATATGCTTGGCCTTCAGCGGTTTTTCCTTCAGCAGCACCGCAGCGGGCAGCAGCTTTTGCGCGGCGGCCAGCGCCTTTTTTTCGTCCAGCGCTTCCTCGGCCAAAACGGGCGGCTGCCACAGCCCGGCCAAAACGCCCTGCTCGCCGCGCTTTTGCAGCAGCCAGCGGCCTGCGGCATCCTGTGCAAGGCACAGCGTAAGTTCGCATTTTTTGCGTGCCTTTTTGGGGGCCTTTTGCGGCAGGCGGGCCGGGTTTCCGCTTTGGCAGCCAAGGCACAATGCCTGCAGCGGGCAGGCGGCGCAGTCCGGCTGGCCGGGGGTACACACCAGCGCCCCCAGCTCCATGAGTGCCTGATTGAAATCGCCGGGCGCTTCGGCGGGCTGCTGGGCCATGACTTTTTGGGTGGTGGCCGCCTTTACGGCGGGCTGCATGATATCGCCTTCGTCGTTATACAGGCGGGCAAACACCCGCAGCACATTGCCGTCCACTGCCGGGGCCGGAATGCCAAAGCCGATGCTGGCGATGGCGCCTGCGGTGTAATCGCCGATGCCGGGCAGCTTTTTCAGTGCGGCCAGATCCCCCGGCAGCTGCCCGCCATACTGCTCGCACACGATTCTGGCTGCCTTTTGCAGGTTTCGCACACGGCTGTAATAGCCAAGGCCCTCCCACAGCTTCAAAAGCCGTTCTTCCTCGCACGCGGCAAGCGCGGGAATATCCGGCAGCTCCTGCACAAAGCGCTCATAATACGGCACGGCAGCGGCCACACGGGTTTGCTGCAGCATGATCTCGCTCACCCACACATGATAGGGCGTGGGGTCGCTGCGGAAGGGCAGCACACGGTGGTTGGCCCAAAACCAGTGCAGCAGCGGCTGTGCAATCAAAAAAGGCTCGCTCATAAAATTCTATTCTCCTATTGGGATTTCCAAAACAGTATGCCTCAAGCCAGCGGCTTTGATGTCCTTAAGGCACCGCCGCACAATTCCCGCCTTATGGCTTAAGCACCGCTCCGGCGGCTGCGGCACTTAGAATTATGCGGTATTGCCTTTAAAAAAGGCGGCCCCGCCGGGGGCCGCCAGAAAGTGCTTTTATCTGCGCAGACGCAATGCCATCAGAAGCCGCCGCAGGTGCGGGGGAAGGGCAGCACGTCACGAATGTTGGCCACGCCGGTAAGATACATGATCAGGCGCTCGAAGCCCAAGCCGAAGCCTGCATGCTCCACAGTGCCGAAACGGCGCAGGTCCAGATACCAGTCGTAATCCTCCAGGCCAAGGCCCAGCTGGTTCATGCGGTTCACCAGCTTGTCGAGGTTTTCTTCACGCTGGCTGCCGCCGATCAGCTCGCCGATGCCGGGCACCAGCATATCGGCTGCTGCCACGGTTTTGCCGTCGGCGTTCTGCTTCATGTAGAAGCTCTTGATCTCCATGGGGTAATCCGTCACGAACACGGGCTTGTGGAACACCTGCTCGGTCAGATAACGCTCGTGCTCGGTTTGGATATCGGCACCCCATTCCACCTTATACTGGAACTTGTCGTTGTTGGGGATCAGATATTTTTCCACAGCCTCGGTGTAGCTGATGCGGCCGAAATCGCTGTTGGCCACCAGCTCCAGGCGCTCGATAAGGCCCTTATCGAAGAACTGGTTAAAGAAAGCCATCTCGTCGGGGCAGGTGTCCAGCACATAGCGGATCACATACTTGGTCATGGCCTCGGCGGTGTCCATATAATCGTTCAGATCGGCAAAAGCCATTTCGGGCTCGATCATCCAGAACTCAGCGGCATGGCGGGGGGTATAGCTTTCCTCGGCGCGGAAGGTGGGGCCGAAGGTGTACACCTTGCCGAAGGCCATCGCCATGGCCTCGGCTTCCAGCTGGCCGGAAACCGTAAGCTGGGTGCTGCGCTTGAAGAAATCCTTGCTGAAATCCACCTGACCGTCTTCGGTTTTGGGCACATTGTTCAGGTCCAGCGTGGTCACGCGGAACATTTCGCCTGCACCCTCACAGTCACTGCCCGTGAAAATGGGGGTGTGCACATAGGTGAAGCCGTTTTCCTGGAAGAAGCGGTGAATGGCGTATGCGGCGGTGCTGCGCACACGGAATGCGGCATTAAAGGTGTTGGTGCGGGGGCGCAGATGGGGCATGGTGCGCAAAAATTCCATGCTCATTTTCTTTTTCTGCAGGGGGTATTCCGGGGGGCACACGCCCAAAATTTCGATTTTATCGGCGTTGATCTCAAAGGGCTGCTTGGCGCCGGGGGTAAGCACAATCTTGCCGGTAACGCACATGCTGGTGTACAGGCCGCTCTTGGCCACCTGCGTATAGTTGTCCAGCTTGGCGGCCTCAAACACCACCTGCACGCCCTTGAAGCAGCCGCCGTCGTTCAGGTTCACAAAGCCAATGTTTTTGCTGTCGCGCACGCTCTTGGCCCAGCCGCACAGAGTTACCTCGGTGCCGTCGGCGGGGGTGTTGAGGTACAGCTCGCGGATCTCGGTTCTTTTCATAAGTTCCTCCACTTGTTGGTGCGCGGTGCCGAAAATGCCTTTTCAAAGCCCTGAAAAAGCATTGCTGGGCGAGGGATGGGCCGCCCGGCAGCGCGCCGGTTTCTGTTCGTTTCTGCTGTTTTGGAAAAGTGGCGGTGCTGCGGCGTTTTCGGCCTGCTCCGCCCCAAATAAAAAACAGACAGCATTCATCCCAAATCCAAAAAGATTTTTTAGGACGAATCGCTGTCTGTGATCCGCGGTGCCACCTAAATTACCGAATCTGTCGGTCACTTTTATCACGCTCATAACAAGCGCTGCCCCATCACGCTGGGCCTGCGGCGCCCCTACTGGCGGCTTCTGCCTTTTATATAGAGAAGCCGGTTTCAGTTTGCAGCTCGCGGGTGTTCTTTCGCGCCGTGTCCGTGCGGGGCTTCCACCATGCCCCCGCTCTCTTTTCCGGCCATGCCAACGGTACTTTTCCCGGTCTGTGCTTTTTGGGGCCGTTTGCAGCCCCGGTACTACTATTTTTACCACATGGCGGCGCATTTGTCAATCAGCTTTGCAAAAGCAGTGCCGCCAGCGACTGCGCGGCCCTTTGCCCGGCGGCGACCGCCTGAGAAAGGGTGTTGCCGTGCCCGCCCACCTCGATCAGCAGGCTGCCGGGTGAAAGATCCTGATTGTAAAACCGATAGTCAAACAGCACCGGGCGCGTAAGGCCGGGGGTATCGGCCTCCATGCGGTTTTGCCACGCTGCGGCAAAGGCAAGATTCTGGGAAAAGTTCGGCAGGTTTCCGCCCTTGTCGCAGCCGCAGATCAGCATCACCTGTGCGGTTTTGTCGGCCCCCTCACCGTTCACGGCGGCCACTGCCGCGCCGTTTTTTTCAATGGCATCGCGGTGTACATCCAGCACCACACGAATGCCGGGGTGCTGGGCCAGCGCCTGCTGCACGGTGGCCCGGCTGCGGTCATAGCTGCCGTTATAGCTTGGGTAATCGTGCAGGGTGCAAATGTGCAGCGTGCCGATGCCCGCCTCGTTCAGCACATCCGCCATCGCCTGCCCCACCGCACACATATTTTTGCTTTCCTCGGTGCTGCGGCCGCCCCAGTCCAGCGGATAGTAATAGGGGCTTTCGGTCAGATAGCTTTCGGTGGCGTGCGTGTGTACGATGAGCACCTGCACCTGGTCGGAATTTTTTTCCACGGCAAACGGCAGGCCCGCCGCAGCGGCCTGTGCGGTTTCCTGCGCCGAAAGCGCCGTGCAGTTTTTGATGCTGCCATGCTCCAGCCGGATATACCGTTCTCCCTCGCCCGTGCCGTAGTGCTGTTCCAGCACCGGGCCGCACCCTTCGGGGATCACGCCGTCAAATTCGGGCACGGATGCCCCGGCGCTTTCGGCAGGCGTGGCGGGGGGGTCTGCCGGT
>ERZ1035001.645-NODE-645-length-17075-cov-8.469271_pt1 | contig 17075 bp, 13 predicted proteins | sample MGYA00520685_ERZ1035001 | MGnify/ENA primary metagenome ERZ1035001 (study PRJEB33766, sample SAMN09781749) | gut metagenome | biome: gut microbiome | host: Homo sapiens | place: Madagascar | study: EMG produced TPA metagenomics assembly of the PRJNA485056 data set... | reverse complement strand
GTGTCGACAGACAAACTCCCCTTTGGGCTCAGGAGTTTTTCCGCGGCTTTTTGCAACTCCCCGGCGTCGGCATAGGAAAAGGGAATGCCCTGCGTGACCAGCGGGGCATCAAGCTGTCGACGCGCCTGTTCCTGCTCTGAACGCTCCCGCTGCTCACGCTGCCAGGCCGCGGTATGCACATAAAAAATGCCGCCTTCCTCGCGCAAGACGAGTCCGGCACTGGTGACAACCGTCCGTAACGCCTGCCGCCAGGGGACACGCGTCAGGTTTAGCGAAAGCGTGCCGCTGACATCAGGCGATACCACCAGATTACGGTTCTCCTGTGCGACCAGGGCCTGTAACACCTGAACCACAGGAACGTCATCCACCACCAGCGTGACCGGTTTTGGCTCGGCGGCCCACAGGGGATGGCTGAACGCCAGCAGCCACAGCATTATCCGTAAATTCATTTTTGTCCGTTCCTTCTCGTTGCCACGTCCATTTTCCCGGGTCACAGGTGTCACCCACATCAACTGCCAGCTCCGCTGCATTGATGGCTGTTATCCTCCAGCCTGCCGGGAAGCGCTCATGCGTTTTCAGCCGGTACCAGCGCTTTTGCCCATCCTGTAAAATGCCGATAGTCTCCTGCCCTTCCACCATGCCGCGAAAGTGCCACTGCGCCAGCTCGCCAATGGCGCAAGGATCGTCCGGGGGACGAAACGGATCGCGCATACCGGTTAATAGCAGCACTGAGCAAACCAGCAAAAATCGCGCGCTATTCCGCATGTTCCAGCTCCAGCCGCAGGCGTAACGCCGAACCTTGTGGCGAAATCGTGAAAGCCGCGATCTGCACATCCTGCTGTGCCAGCCGGGAAAAAAGTTCCGGAATGGCCTGCCACTCCGCATCCAGCGCCAGCTCCCCTCCATTTTGCAGCGGCTTCCAGTGAACCAGCGTCGTCTCATCGCCCTGAAAATCGAGGGGGGAGAACGGCGTCAGCGCCCGTGCTTTTACAGCGTCCGGACGAAACGGCACCTTTCTGACGGCAGGCCATAACGCCGCGTTCGTCCTCACATCTTCAATCAGCTGGCGTTGTTGTTCAGCACACTGCTTGTCTACCGGTCTGAGCAACGACCCCCACGCGACCAGTCCTGCAAGGAGACTCCCCAGGCACCAGCAGAGTACCCGATGCCGGGAACGGCTTTCGCACCAGCGTTCTACCAGGGTATTCACGCCTTACTCCTCGCTTTTGAGATGCAGCGTAAACAGCCAGTGCCCCCGGCTATCCTGTCGAAGCTCGCCCGCCGTCCCGGACGTAAAGCCCGCGAGTTGTCCCAGCCCATCGCGCAGGGCAGAGAGGGCCGGCAGGGTGAGGGCATAACCGGTCAATATCAGCGCAGGCGGCTGATAGCGCAGCTCTGTCAGCCAGACCTGTGCCGGAATGGCGCTGGAAAGGGATTCCAGCACCGGTTGCCATGCGCGTCGTTGCAGGGTCTGCACGGGCATTTGCGCCTGTGCGGTCAGTCTTTGTCGGGCGACAAGCGCGTGCTGCACGGACTGCATTCCCGTCAGATCCGTTTGCAGCGCGCGCAGCCTCACGAGCTGGTTCATCCGCAGACAGAAAAAGACCACGAACAGCAACAGCACTGTGCCGACACACATTGCGCCCCAGAAACGCAGGCATCGCGTACGCCGCTGCTGTCGCCAGGGCAGAAAGTTCAGGATGCTCATTCGGGCACCTCGCTCATGGCCAACGCCAGCGCGACGGTATAATCAGCGCCACATTCCGGCAGCGGAGCCTGGCAGCGTGCCAGGATTTCCCACGGATCACGTCGGCGATCAAACAGCGCGATATCATTCGGCCCCAGGGCCAGCAGCGCCGCCAGTTCGGCCACGTTTTCTGCTTCAGTAGTTAAGCGGCGTCCCCACTGGTGGCGCATCGCCCAGAGCCACTGCCGATCGTCCCGCCAGGCGACGCACTGCGCCGGTGCCAGCGCAGGAAGAAGATTCGTCAGCGCGCTGGCATCCGGGGTAATGGTCACCAGCCGCAAACGCAGCGTTTTCGCCAGCGCCAGAAGGGTGTCGACCTCGTTGTTTTGTGCGGCCGTCACGTGAAAGGTATTGCTGAAAGTATCCTGCGCGTAATCGAAACAGAGCGTATCGACAGACATCTCCAGTTCGCGGGCGAGCGCGGCGCCAAGCCATGAGAGCTGCTCGCTGTCGCGCAGCGCAACGGTTGGACGGGGAAGCGACCGCTGCAGGGTGCGTGCTGCCGGAAAAGAGAGGAACACCCGATGGGCGTGCGGCAGCGTTTTTCGCCAGTCGCGTAACGCATCAACCAGCTGTTCTGGCTGACAAATTTTGCCGTCACGAATGATGTCTTTGGCCAGCGGGATTGCCCACCAGCGCCGCAGGCGCCAGCCGGACTTCTCCCGGGCCAGCGCCACGATCAGCACCCTATCCTGTTGAATATGAACGCCCGTTTGCCATGTTTTGAAGGCCATGCTTCACGATCTCCTTATCGCCCGTCGCCCTGACGGCTATATCAATGAATCAGGCTTGCCTTTATACTACCGCGCGATTGTTTAGAAACTGCCCAAGTGAAACCAAATGGGAAATCTCCGGTGAAGTTCGTAAAGTATTTATTCATCCTTGCAGTCTGTTGCATTCTGCTGGGAGCAGGCTCGATTTACGGTTTATACAAATATATTGAGCCACAGCTACCTGATGTCGCCACGCTTCGCGATGTGCGACTCCAGATCCCGATGCAGGTCTATAGCGCCGATGGCGAGCTCATGGCGCAGTATGGCGAGAAGCGTCGTATTCCGTTGACCTTAAACCAAATCCCCCCGGTGATGGTGAAAGCCTTTATCGCCACGGAGGACAGCCGTTTTTACGAGCACCACGGTGTCGATCCGGTAGGGATTTTCCGTGCCGCGAGCATTGCGCTGTTCTCAGGTCACGCCTCTCAGGGGGCGAGCACCATTACGCAGCAGTTGGCGCGTAACTTCTTCCTCAGCCCTGAAAAGACGCTGACCCGTAAGATCAAAGAGGTGTTCCTTGCGATCCGTATTGAGCAGCTGCTGAGCAAAGACGAGATCCTTGAGCTGTACCTCAACAAAATCTACCTGGGCTACCGTGCCTATGGCGTGGGGGCGGCCGCGCAGGTGTACTTCGGTAAGCCTGTTGAGCAACTCACCTTAAGCGAAATGGCCACCATCGCCGGTTTGCCAAAAGCGCCGTCCACGTTTAACCCGCTCTACTCGCTCGACCGCGCCACTGCCCGTCGTAACGTCGTTCTGTCACGTATGCTGAGCGAAGGCTATATCAGCCAGAGCGAGTATGACCAGGCGCGCAACGACGTCATTGACGCTAACTACCACGCCCCGGAGATCGCCTTCTCAGCGCCTTACCTGACCGAAATGGTTCGCCAGGAGATGGTGAATCGCTATGGCGACAAGGCCTATGAAGATGGCTATCGCGTGTACACCACCGTCACCCGTAAAGTGCAGCAGGCGGCGCAGGAAGCGGTACGCAACAACGTGATGGACTACGATATGCGTCACGGCTATCGCGGCCCCTCAAACGTGCTCTGGAAGGTGGGCGAAAGCGCGTGGGACAGCAAAAAAATCACCAGTACGCTGAGAGCGCTGCCTACCTACGGTCCGCTCCTTCCTGCGGTGGTGACGCAGGCCGATCCTCAGGAAGCCGTTGCAACGCTCGCGGACGGTACGTCCGTCTCCCTGCGCATGGACGGTATCCGTTGGGCGCGTCCGTACCGTTCGGATACCCTGCAGGGCGCCACGCCGCGTAAAGTGACCGATGCGGTACAGACCGGGCAGCAAATCTGGGTGCGCAAGGTCGGCGAATCCTGGTGGCTGGCGCAGGTGCCGGACGTCAACTCGGCCCTGGTTTCTATCAATCCGCAGAACGGCGCTGTACTGGCCCTGGTCGGCGGGTTCGATTTCAACCAGAGCAAATTTAACCGCGCCACCCAGGCGCTGCGTCAGGTCGGTTCCAATATCAAACCGTTCCTCTACACGGCCGCGATGGATAAGGGGCTGACTCTCGCCAGCATCCTCAACGACGTGCCGATCTCCCGCTGGGATGCGGGTGCGGGTTCCGACTGGCAGCCGAAGAACTCCCCTGCGGAGTATGCCGGCCCGATTCGCCTTCGTCAGGGTCTGGGACAATCGAAAAACGTGGTGATGGTGCGTGCCATGCGCGCGATGGGCGTCGACTATGCCGCAGAGTATCTGCAGCGCTTCGGTTTCCCGGCGCAGAACATCGTTCGCACCGAGTCGCTGGCGTTAGGCTCAGCCTCCTTTACGCCGCTTCAGGTCGCGCGCGGATACTCGGTGATGGCCAACGGCGGCTTCCTGATTGACCCGTACTTCATCAGCAAGATCGAGAACGATCAGGGCGGCGTGCTGTTCGAGGCGAAGCCGAAAATTGCCTGCCCTGACTGCGATATTCCGGTCATTTATGGCAATACGCCGAAATCCGAGGTGCTTGAGAATAAGGACATGGAAGATCCTGCCGTGTCGCAGGAGCAGCAGAACGGCGTGGTGCCGCAGCCGCAGCTCGAGCAGGCGAACCAGGCGCTGGTCGCGCAGACCGGCGCGCAGGAGTACGCCCCGCATGTGATCAACACGCCGCTGTCGTTCCTGATCAAGAGCGCGCTGAACACCAATATCTTCGGTGAGCCAGGCTGGCAGGGTACCGGCTGGCGCGCAGGGCGCGATCTGCAGCGCCATGATATCGGCGGTAAAACGGGGACAACCAACAGCTCGAAAGACGCGTGGTTCTCCGGTTACGGTCCCGGTGTGGTGACCTCGGTCTGGATCGGCTTCGACGATCACCGCCGCGATTTAGGGCGTACCACGGCATCCGGCGCGATTAAAGATCAGATTTCCGGCTACGAAGGCGGCGCGAAGAGCGCGCAACCGGCCTGGGACGCCTACATGAAGTCCGTTCTTGAAGGCGTGCCGGAGCAGCCGCTGACGCCACCGCCGGGCGTGGTGACGGTCAATATCGACCGCAGCACGGGCCAGCTCGCCAACGGCGGTAACAGTCGCGAAGAGTATTTCATTGAGGGCACGCAGCCAACCACACAAGCGGTGCACGAGGTGGGTACAGAGATCATCGATAACGGCGAAACGCACGAGCTGTTCTAAAAATAAAAATGCCCGGTAAAAACCGGGCAAAGCATCGTAGGCCGGGTAAGGCGAAGCCGCCACCCGGCTTTTTTATGGCCTACAGTCGCCCCTGCCCCTTCAACCACTCCCGTACCAGGAACAGCGCGCTCACGTTGCGAGCCTCATTAAAGTCAGGGTCTTCCAGCAGATCCATCAGGTGCGCCAGCGGCCAGCGAACCTGCGGCAGCGGCTCCGGCTCATCCCCTTCCAGCGATTCAGGATAGAGATCTTCCGCCACCACGATATTCATTTTGCTGGAAAAATAGGACGGCGCCATGCTCAGTTTTTTCAGGAATGAAAGCTCATTCGCCCCGAAGCCCACCTCTTCTTTCAGCTCGCGGTTGGCCGCTTCAAAGACGGTTTCACCCGGGTCGATGAGCCCTTTCGAGAACCCAAGCTCGTAAGATTCCGTTCCCACCGCGTATTCGCGGATCAAAATCAGATGATCGTCGACAATCGGCACAATCATCACCGCTTCGCGCGACGAGGGGCGCATACGTTCATAAACGCGACGCACACCGTTGCTGAACTCCAGATCCACACTTTCGACATTAAACAGGCGCGATTTGGCGACAGTTTCAACATTCAGAATGGTGGGTTTTTGTAGTGGTTTGCTCATCTTGATGGGTCTTAGCAGTGAGAACTGGGGTTATTGTGCGATACGCCGCACGGTTTCGGCAATGTCAATTGTTCTTTATTTACATTTATGCAACGTATTTGGGATCAATCCTCAATTCAAAACAAATGTCAAGAGGTTGAAATGTTTCCAGGAATTTGCTGATATCGCGCCATAACAGGCTTTGCTATCATCACCGGTCACTGGGATGCGCTTCAGAATGCTCAAGTTCGACTCCATACTTGCCGATAGCCAACCACAGACACTCATTCAATGTAAAGGTGCTACTGACTACACCTGTAAGAAGATAAGTAAGATGGGGAAAGCATGAGCACCATTTTGATTGTTCTCGCTGCTATGCTGGCCGGCGCATTGGTTGCAGGGTGGTTGTACAGGCGTCGCGTACAGCGACGTTATCGTCTGCCCTTTTTAAATGCATTTGCGGGCGCGACCACGCGTAAACTCACGCAAGAAGAGCGCGATGCAGTTGAAAACTATCTCGAAATCCTGAACCGTTCTCAGCTCACGCCTGGGCCAACGGGAGCCACCACTGCGCCCGTCGCGCTAAAGCTTAATGCGCAAAGTGACACCGTGCTCTGCGTGACGCGTTCCATCACGCGCTACGGCATTACCACTGATGACCCCAACAAATGGCGCTATTACCTGGATTCCGTCGAAGTGCATCTGCCTCCGTCATGGGAGCAATACATTAATGACGAAAACAGCGTTGAGCTGATTCACACCGATTCATTGCCTCTGGTTATCTCGCTTAACGGCCACACGCTGAATGAATATCTTCAGGAAGCCCCGCGTTTTGCGCTGGAACGCGCCAGTTCAACGCAGGCCTCCATTCGTGGCGAAGAGACAGAGCAGATTGAACTGCTGAACATTCGCCAGGAAACCCATGAAGAGTACGCCCTGAGCCGCCCGGACGGCATTCGTGAAGCTCTGCTGATCGTCGCCGCTTTCCTGCTCTTTTTTATCTGCCTGCTGACGCCGGATGTGTTTGTCCCCTGGCTGGCGGGTGGTGCGGTGCTGCTGCTGGCGGGCGGACTTTGGGGGCTCTTTGCTCCACCGGCCAAAACCTCGTTGCGCGAGATCCACTGCCTGCGTGGTACGCCAAAGCGCTGGGGTCTGTTCGGTGAAAACGATCAGGAACACCTCAACAATATTTCGCTCGGAATTATTGACCTGATCTACCCGCGCCACTGGCAGCCGTGGATTGCGCAGGACCTGGGCCAGAAAACCGATATTGATATCTACCTTGACCGCCACGTTGTGCGTCAGGGGCGCTTCTTATCCCTGCATGATGAAGTGAAAAATTTCCCGCTTCAGCACTGGCTTCGCAGCACGGTCATTGCCGGAGGCGCGGCGCTGGTCTTAGTCATGCTGCTGCTCTTCGTGCCGCTGGATATGCCCATCAAATTCACCCTGTCGTGGATCAAAGGGGCGCAAACCATTGAAGCGACCAGCGTCAACAAGCTGGATGAAGCCGGTGTCCGCGTGGGGGACACGCTGCGCCTGAAGGGAACCGGGATGTGTAATATTCACACGCCGGGGGCGTGGAACACGCGCCAGAACTCACCGTTCATGCCATTCGATTGCTCGCAAATTATCTGGAACGACGCACCGCCGCTGCCGCTGCCGGAATCCGAAGTGGTGAATAAAGCCACGGCCCTTACCCAGACGGTTAACCGCCAGCTGCATCCGAAACCGGACGATGATTCGCGCGTCAGCCCCGCGCTGCGCTCGGCCATTCAAAAATCAGGCATGGTTCTGCTGGATGATTTTGGTGACATCGTTCTGAAAACACAGGATCTCTGTTCTTCGCAGGATGAGTGCATACGTCTTAAAAATGCCCTGGTAAACCTGGGGAACAGTAAAGACTGGGACTCGCTGGTGAAACGCGCAGAAGCGGGGCGGCTGGATGGCGTCAACGTGCTGCTGCGTCCGGTGAGCGCTGAATCGCTGGATAACCTGGTCGCCACTTCCACGTCGCCGTTCATGATGCGCGAGACCACTCGAGCGGCTCAGGCGCTGAACAGCCCGGCACCGGGCGGGTTTGTGATTGTCAGCGATGAGGGCAGCGACCTGGTCGATCAGCCTTACCCGCAGGTTGCGCTTTACGACTACCCGGCGCAGGAGCAGTGGAGTCAATTCCAGCGCCTGGCGCAGATGCTGATGCAAACGCCGTTCAGTGCCGAAGGGATCGTCACAAGCCTCTACACCGACGCCAACGGTACTCGCCATATCGGCCTGCACCGGATGCCGGATAGCGCAGGGCTGTGGCGTTATATCGGCACCTCTCTGCTGATGACCGCAATGCTAATCGCCATTTTCTGGAACGGCTTTATGGCCCTGCGCCGCTACCAGCGCTCGCGCACCCGGCTTGCCGAGATCCAGCAATATTACGAAAACTGCCTCAATCCTAAGCTGATCCCCTCCTCTGAGAGCCTGATCTGATAACGTCGTTGCGCGGCAAGATGTGCTACCCTGTCGCGCACGTTTCTTCTGGCTGGAGTTCCCCTTATGCATCTTGATATCGCCTGGCAGGAGGTTGATACCGTTCTGCTGGATATGGACGGCACGCTGCTCGATCTCGCCTTTGATAACTATTTCTGGCAAACGCTGGTTCCAGAAACCTATGGCGAGCAGCAGGGGATCTCCCCGGCAGAAGCGCAGGCATTCATTCGTTCGCAATATAGTGCCGTGCAACATACGCTAAACTGGTACTGTCTTGACTACTGGAGCGAGCGCCTCGGTCTGGATATTTGTGCCATGACCACCGCCCAGGGTCCACGCGCCGTGCTGCGCGAGGATACGGTTCCGTTCCTGGACGCGCTGAAAGCAAGCGGCAAGCGCCGCATTTTGCTGACCAACGCGCATCCCCATAACCTGGCCGTGAAGCTGGAGCATACGGGTCTGGCATCACACCTTGATTTATTACTTTCCACCCACACATTTGGTTATCCGAAAGAGGATCAGCGGTTGTGGCATGCGGTGAAGGAAGAGACGGGTTTGCAGCCGGAACGCACGCTGTTCATTGATGACAGCGAACCCATTCTGGATTCCGCGGCTAAGTTTGGCATTCGCTATTGTCTGGGCGTCACCAATCCTGACTCTGGCCTGGCTGAAAAAAGCTATCTGCGCCATCCGGGACTGAACGACTATCGCCAGATGATCCCCTCACTGACCGTGAAGGAGAGGCCATGAAAGAAAAACCCTCTGACGGGGTAAGACTGGATAAATGGCTGTGGGCGGCGCGTTTTTATAAGACGCGCGCCCTTGCCCGCGAGATGATTGACGGCGGAAAAGTGCATTACAACGGCCAGCGCAGCAAACCAAGCAAGCTGGTTGAGCTGAATGCCACCTTAACGCTGCGTCAGGGCAACGATGAACGTACGGTAGTGATTAAAGCCATTACCGAACAACGACGGCCGGCAGCCGAAGCCGTACTGCTTTATGAAGAGACGGCGGAAAGCATAGAAAAGCGCGAGAAGACCGCGCTGGCGCGCAAAATGAATGCGCTGACCATGCCCCACCCGGACCGGCGACCGGACAAAAAAGAGCGCCGCGATCTGATGAAATTTAAACACGGTGAGACCGAGTAACCCTCACCTGCACGAGAGACTATTATGGCCCAACACGACCAATTACACCGCTATCTGTTTGAACAATTCGCCGTGCGCGGCGAGCTGGTCACCGTATCCGAAACCTGGAAACAGATTCTGGAAAACCACAACTACCCGCTGCCGGTGAAGACCCTGTTGGGCGAACTGCTGGTTGCCACCAGCCTGCTCACGGCGACGCTGAAATTTGCCGGTGATATCACCGTGCAGCTGCAGGGTGACGGCCCGATGACGCTGGCGGTCATCAACGGCAATAACCAGCAGCAGATGCGCGGCGTGGCGCGCGTTCAGGGCGACGTGCCTGAGAATGCTGACCTCAAAACGCTGGTGGGTAATGGCTACCTGGTGATCACCATCTCCCCAGAGGAAGGTGAGCGCTATCAGGGCGTGGTGGGTCTGGAAGGCGATACCCTCGCAGCCTGCCTGGAAGATTACTTCATGCGTTCTGAACAGTTGCCGACGCGCCTGTTCATCCGCACCGGTGAAGTGGACGGCCAGCCTGCTGCGGGCGGGATGCTGCTGCAGGTTCTGCCTGCGCAGGACGCGCAGACCAATGATTTTGAGCACCTGGCGACGCTGACCGAAACCATCAAAGCGGAAGAACTGTTCAACCTGTCGGCGACCGACGTGCTGTGGCGTCTGTACCACGAAGAAGAAGTGACCGTCTACGACCCGCAGTCTGTAGAGTTTAAGTGCACCTGCTCCCGCGAGCGCTGCGCTGGCGCACTGAAAACCCTGCCGGATGAAGAGATCGACAGCATCATGGCGGAAGACGGCGAAATTGATATGCACTGTGACTACTGCGGTACGCACTATGTGTTCAATTCGATGGATATCGCTGAGATCCGCAATAACGCCTCCCCGGCGGATCCGCAGGTTCACTAAACCTCTCTTCCCCTCACCTTAACCTTCTCCCCAAAGGGGAGAGGGCTGGGCTGAGGGGCAAAAAACTCCACCCAAGCTGAATCGTTTTCCCAATGTAACTCTTACGTAATTTTCTTACGTGTATGCGATTACATTCACATTCTTTCCGATAAAATCACCAGCCTTTAACCTTTTCGGAACATTTTCCCCAACCAAAAAGCGATTCCTGCGATAATCCGCCTGCGCTGTGACTGGAGTTGCAGCGTTTTCCGTTAGTAAGGGTTTTGTCCAGATGCGTGAATCTATGAGCCCCGTCGCGGTAAACAACCTCAGAAAAACCCTACAATTTCAGGCAGTACATATTGGCTAAGGAGCAGTGATATGCGTGTTACTGGTTTAACCCCGCAAGATCTCAAGGCTTATGGTATTCACGACGTCCAGGAAGTCGTCTACAACCCCGACTACGATACGCTGTATCAGGAAGAGCTCAATCCAGCACTGGAAGGATACGAGCGCGGTGTGTTGACGAATCTTGGTGCTATCGCCGTCGATACCGGTATCTTTACCGGTCGTTCGCCGAAAGATAAGTATATCGTCCGAGACGAAACCACCCGCGATACGCTGTGGTGGGCTGACAAGGGCAAAGGGAAGAACGACAACAAACCGCTCTCTCCGGAAACCTGGCAGCACCTGAAAGGGCTCGTCACCCATCAACTTTCCGGCAAGCGTTTGTTTATTGTCGACGCTTTCTGCGGCGCTAACGCCGACACCCGTCTCTCCGTACGTTTTATCACCGAAGTGGCCTGGCAGGCGCATTTCGTGAAAAACATGTTTATCCGTCCAACCGACGAAGAGCTGCAGAACTTCACCCCTGATTTCATCGTGATGAACGGCGCGAAATGCACCAACCCACAGTGGAAAGAGCAGGGTCTGAACTCCGAAAACTTTATTGCCTTCAACCTGACCGAGCGTATCCAGCTGATCGGCGGTACCTGGTACGGCGGCGAAATGAAGAAAGGGATGTTCTCGGTCATGAACTACCTGCTGCCGCTGCGGGGCATCGCCTCCATGCACTGCTCGGCTAACGTCGGTGAAAAAGGCGACGTGGCGGTCTTCTTCGGCCTTTCCGGCACCGGGAAAACCACCCTGTCTACCGATCCAAAACGTCGTCTGATTGGTGATGACGAACACGGCTGGGATGACGACGGCGTATTCAACTTTGAAGGCGGCTGCTACGCGAAGACCATTCGCCTGTCTGAAGAGGCCGAGCCGGATATCTTCCACGCGATCCGTCGCGATGCGCTGCTGGAAAACGTCACCGTGCGTGCCGACGGCTCCATTGACTTCGACGATGCGTCGAAAACGGAAAACACCCGCGTCTCTTATCCGATCTACCACATCGACAATATCGTGAAGCCGGTGTCAAAAGCGGGTCATGCCACGAAGGTTATTTTCCTGACGGCGGATGCGTTCGGCGTGCTGCCTCCGGTGTCTCGCCTGACGGCCAGCCAGACGCAGTACCACTTCCTTTCCGGTTTCACCGCCAAGCTGGCGGGTACCGAGCGCGGCGTGACGGAGCCAACCCCAACCTTCTCCGCCTGCTTCGGCGCAGCCTTCCTGTCGCTGCACCCGACGCAGTATGCTGAAGTGCTGGTGAAACGCATGCAGGCATCCGGCGCGCAGGCATACCTGGTGAACACCGGCTGGAACGGCACCGGCAAACGTATCTCCATCAAAGATACCCGCGCCATTATCGACGCCATTCTGGATGGTTCTCTGGACGACGCCGAAACCTTCACGCTGCCGATGTTTGACCTGGCGATCCCAACGTCGCTGCCGGGTGTGGATACGCATATCCTCGACCCGCGCAATACGTACGGTTCGCCGGAGCAGTGGCGTGAGAAAGCGGAATCGCTGGCGAAGCTGTTTATCGAGAACTTCGAGAAGTATACCGATACCCCGGCGGGTGCTGCGCTGGTGAGTGCGGGTCCAAAACTGTAGTCCATGTCGGGTGGCGGCTTCGCCTTACCCGACCTACAAAAAAGGGTGGCTCGTGCCACCCTTTTTTCAACTCTCTTTCACCTGCCCTCGCGTCACCGGAACCGGCAACCAGGCGCGAATGCTCAACCCACCCCGCTCGCTGGTACCAATCTCCAGCAACCCGTTATGGTTATCCACAATACGCTGCACAATCGCCAGGCCTAAGCCCGTACCGCTGGTGCTGCGCGCGCTGTCGCCGCGCACAAACGGCTGGAACAGATGCTTACGCTGCTCGGGCTTGATGCCCGGACCGTCGTCTTCCACCTGGAACCAGGCGCGGTTGAGCTCAGACCCGCTGCTGACCTTAATCCAGCCGTTGCCGTAGCGCGCCGCGTTAACCACCATGTTGGCCACCGCGCGCTTAATGGAGAGCGGGTGCATGCGTACCTGGATCTCGCCCGCCTGAAGGTCGGTATCAATTTCACGCTCGTAGCCGCTTTCCGCCGCCACCACTTCGCCCAGCACCGCGTTCAGATCCGCCATCTCCATCGGCATCTCCTGCCCGGTGCGCAGGTAGTCGATGAACTGCTCGATGATGGCGTTGCACTCTTCGATATCCTTGTTGATGGACTCGGCAAGATAACCGTCCTCTTCTCCCATCATCTCCGTCGCCAGACGGATACGCGTCAGGGGGGTGCGCAGGTCATGGCTCACGCCCGCCATCAGCAGCGTACGGTCATCCGCCAGCTGCTTCACGCCTGCCGCCATATGGTTAAACGCACGCGTCACCGAGCGGACTTCCGAGGCGCCATACTCGCGCAGCGGAGGAGGAATAATGCCTTTACCGACCTGCAGCGCAGCGTGCTCCAGGTCGACCAGCGGTCGGTTCTGTATACGGATAAACAGCCAGGCCCCGCCTATCGCCAGCAGCATGATCGCCAGGGTATAGCGGAACAGCGGCGAGAAATCGCCCTGATGGATTTCGGTCAGCGGGACGCGCACCCAGATGTTGGGTGACAGCCAGGTTTTCAGCCAGACGACGGGCGAGCTTTTGTTGACCTCAACGCGCACTTCCGTCGGGCCGCCCAGCTGTTGCGCCATCTGCTGGCTGAGGAATTCATAGTGCTGCGCCCAGCGCAGGCCCGCGTCTTCCGCCGCTTCATTCGAGTAGAGCGAAATGCCCAGTTCACGATAGATTTCACGACGAAACGCCGGGGGAACGACGAGCTGTGTGCCGTCCTCCAGCTGCAGCTTATCGGTCATCAGCATACGCACTTCGTAGGCCAGGACCTTATTGAACTGCTGGAGGCTCGGCAGGATCGCAAAGTTCAACACCACCAGGTAGGTCGTCACCAGACTGACGAACAGCAGGGTGACGATCAGTAACAGGGTGCGGGCAAACGAGCTTCGCGGCGAGAAGCGCATTCGCCTCATGCTTTAGAGCCGTCCGGGACGAACACGTAGCCCAGACCCCATACGGTCTGAATATAACGAGGATGCGCCGGATCTTCTTCCACCATGCGGCGCAGGCGGGAGATCTGCACGTCGATAGAGCGTTCCATAGCGGAGTATTCGCGACCGCGCGCCAGGTTCATCAGCTTGTCACGAGAAAGCGGTTCACGCGGGTGGCTGACCAGCGCTTTCAGGACCGCAAACTCGCCGCTGGTGAGCGGCATTGGCTCGTCTTCACGGAACATTTCGCGCGTGCCGAGGTTCAGCTTGAACTTGCCGAAGGCAATAACGGCTTCTTCCTGCGACGGCGCGCCCGGCAGTTCGTTCGCCTGACGACGCAGCACGGCGCGAATACGTGCCAGCAGTTCACGCGGGTTAAACGGTTTTGGAATATAGTCGTCGGCGCCGATTTCGAGGCCCACGATACGGTCAACTTCTTCGCCCTTCGCCGTCACCATGATGATCGGCATCGGATTGCTCTGGCTGCGCAGACGGCGGCAGATAGAAAGTCCATCTTCGCCAGGCAGCATCAGGTCGAGAACCATCAAATGGAAAGATTCACGGGTCAGCAGACGGTCCATCTGCTCAGCGTTCGCGACGCTACGAACCTGGAAGCCCTGCTCGGTCAGATAACGTTCCAGCAGCGCACGCAGGCGCATGTCGTCATCCACGACCAGAATTTTGTAGTTTTCTTGCATTGTGTGTACTCCCAAAGGTTCGGATAGTCTTTGTAACAGCGTATTCTAAAAAAGTGCACGTATTCGACCAGTTAATTCTGGTATAAATTCTAGTCGAAATTGTTACAAAGCATATTTAACAGCAGCTTATCTGTTCATTTCATCACATAAATCATTATTAATCCTGTCTGTTACACTGTGTGGTACGTATTGTGCGCAAAACAGAGAACCGGCAGCAAAGGCAGCACCATGAAAACGCCCCTGATCACCCGCGAAGGGTACGAGAAACTCAAAAAAGAGATGGATTTCCTCTGGCGCGAAGAGCGTCCTGAGGTGACCAAAAAGGTGACCTGGGCCGCGAGCCTGGGCGATCGCAGCGAAAACGCTGACTACCAGTACAACAAGAAGCGGCTGCGCGAAATTGACCGCCGGGTACGCTATCTGACGAAATGCCTCGAAAATCTAAAAATTGTCGATTACTCCCCGCAGCAGGAGGGCAAAGTGTTCTTCGGCGCGTGGGTGGAGATTGAAAACGACGACGGTGACACCCTGCGCTTTCGCATTGTCGGCTACGATGAAATTTTTGGTCGTAAGGATTACATCTCCATCGACTCGCCGATGGCCCGCGCGCTGCTGAAAAAGGAAGTGGGCGATCTGGCCGTCGTGCAGACCCCAGCCGGTGAAGCCAGCTGGTACGTTAATGAGATCGTCTACGTAAAATAGTCCGAGAGCGCCCTCCCCGGCTGGCATTTTGCCGTGTCAGCCCGTATAACTATCCCCTGATTTTTTCGACTCAACAGATGATAAAGCCATGATGAAAGATTCGCTCTGCCGCATTATTGCGGGTGAACTTCAGGCCAGAGCCGAACAGGTAGAAGCTGCCGTTCGCCTGCTTGATGAAGGGAACACCGTGCCGTTTATTGCACGCTATCGTAAGGAAGTCACCGGCGGTCTGGATGACACGCAGCTGCGTAACCTGGAAACCCGTCTCGGTTATCTGCGCGAACTGGAAGAACGTCGTCAGGCGATCCTCAAATCCATCGGCGAACAGGGCAAGCTGACCAGCGAACTGGAAAACGCCATCAATGGCACCCTGAGCAAAACCGAACTCGAAGACCTCTATCTGCCGTACAAGCCGAAGCGCCGTACGCGCGGACAGATTGCGATTGAAGCGGGTCTTGAGCCGCTGGCCGACCTGCTGTGGAACGAACCGTCCCACGATCCGGATACCGAAGCGGCGAGATTCATCGACGCCGACAAAGGCGTAGCGGACACCAAGGCCGCCCTCGACGGCGCGCGCTATATTCTGATGGAGCGCTTCGCCGAAGACGCTGCCCTGCTCGCCAAAGTGCGTGATTACCTGTGGAAGAACGCCCACATCGTCTCTACCGTCGTCGCGGGTAAAGAGGAAGAAGGCGCGAAATTCCGCGACTACTTCGATCACCACGAACCGATTTCCACCACCCCTTCCCACCGCGCGCTGGCAATGTTCCGCGGCCGCAACGAAGGCGTGCTGCAACTCTCCCTGAACGCCGACCCGCAGTTTGACGAGCCGCCGAAAGAGAGCCACTGCGAGCAGATCATCATCGACCATCTCGGCCTGCGCCTGAACAACGCCCCGGCTGATAGCTGGCGTAAAGGCGTGGTGAGCTGGACCTGGCGCATCAAGGTGCTGATGCACCTCGAAACCGAGCTGATGGGCACCGTGCGCGAACGTGCTGAAGATGAAGCGATTAACGTCTTCGCCCGCAACCTGCACGACCTGCTGATGGCCGCCCCTGCTGGCCTGCGCGCGACCATGGGTCTCGATCCGGGTCTGCGTACCGGTGTAAAAGTCGCTGTCGTTGACGGCACCGGCAAGCTGGTCGCCACCGACACCATCTATCCGCACACCGGCCAGGCAGCGAAAGCGGCCGTCGTGGTGGCGGCGCTGTGCGAAAAATACAACGTCGAGCTGGTCGCCATCGGCAACGGTACGGCGTCCCGCGAAACCGAGCGTTTCTATCTCGACGTGCAGAAGCAGTTCCCGAAAGTGACGGCACAGAAAGTGATCGTCAGTGAGGCCGGGGCATCCGTCTACTCCGCGTCCGAGCTGGCGGCACAGGAGTTCCCTGACCTGGACGTTTCCCTGCGCGGCGCGGTCTCGATCGCTCGCCGTCTGCAGGATCCGCTGGCGGAACTGGTGAAGATCGATCCGAAATCGATCGGCGTGGGCCAGTATCAGCACGACGTGAGCCAGACTCAGCTGGCGCGCAAGCTGGATGCGGTCGTGGAAGACTGCGTAAACGCCGTTGGCGTTGACCTGAACACCGCCTCCGTTCCTCTGCTGACCCGCGTGGCGGGCTTAACCCGCATGATGGCGCAGAACATCGTCGCCTGGCGCGACGAGAACGGCCAGTTCCAGAACCGTCAGCAGCTGCTGAAGGTAAGCCGTCTGGGGCCAAAAGCGTTTGAGCAGTGCGCGGGCTTCCTGCGCATCAACCACGGCGATAACCCGCTCGATGCCTCCACCGTTCACCCGGAAGCGTATCCGGTGGTGGAACGCATCCTGGCCGCTACTCAGCAGGCGCTGAAAGATCTCATGGGCGACAGCAGCGCCCTGCGCAACCTGAAAGCCGTCGATTTCACCGACGACAAATTTGGTGTGCCAACCGTTACCGACATTATCAAAGAGCTGGAAAA